>Ga0325400_1003643_pt1 | contig 13995 bp, 3 predicted proteins | sample PopdelMetagenome_2_FD_205662 | JGI IMG/M metagenome (GOLD analysis project Ga0325400, IMG submission 205662) | Populus deltoides microbial communities from Bellville, Georgia, United States - Xylem-PdKOR-R1 | ecosystem: Host-associated > Plants > Phyllosphere > Stem > Wood/Secondary xylem... | reverse complement strand
ATTTCAGAAAAATTCCTTACAGATTTGTTTATTCTTATATTATAAGTAAATGAGTTATATTACTCCTAATAATATTTTGGATATTAAACTCATATATATATATATATATATATATATATATATATATATCATTATATTAAAAGTGAATAATAAATTTTCTTGTCAAAAATAAGTTTTTAATATTTTTGAAATATAGACCAAAATCCTTTGGAATTCTACAAACTTGTTATAAAATCCATGCACTATTTAAAAAAAAAAACACAATTCCAAAGTTATTTAGACTTTTTTTTTTAAAAAAAATGCTCAAATAATTTAAGGATTTTTAGTCATATGAAAAAAATTTTAATTTTTACTATCATTTTTAGGGCCTTGTTTGGCAAAAGTTTGTTTTCATTTAAAATAAAACTATCAAAATAGACCTAAGGGTGTGTTTGTCAAACACACCCTTAACCCAAAATTCTTTTAATAAAAAAAAATGCAAACCAACCAGGGCGTTAACTTTCTGACCTGATTTTGACTTGACCAGGTTGACCTTAAACCTTTGTTTCAACCATAAACTGAACCAAAGACGATTGGTTTGACCCGAACAACATACCAGAATCAGAACCCAAAATGATTAAATTTGCAAAAAACTAAAAAGAAACTCCAATTTTTTGTGTTAAAAATGGATCAAAACCCAGAAAAAATGAAGAACATGAAAAACAATAATGAACATTCAAACCAATTCCAGAAACATGAACTCAATTTCAGACTAGATTTCTTGAAATCAAAAGCACAAAGAGGTTGTAAATTATTCAAGGATCAATAATTAAAGGTTCATTCACTTCGATTATCATTAAATCTTCACAATTTAGTCAGAAAATATTTTGGCGAAAACCTAAGATTAAAACATTAAAATACATGTTTAAATGCAAACAAACTTTAGATTATTGGCTAAATATGTCAGGCAAAGATGAAGATGCAAAGAAATGAAACAAAATAAGTCAAAATCATGTAGCTAAGACAATGTTCTTGGGAAGAACATGAAGAACACAAACCCAAAAACCGAAAAATACCAATCACACTGTCAAACCCAAAATTAGCCTTTTAGACCTCGAAACACACTTCTCTCGGTCCCCACAAACCACATTACCGATACTAAACATAGCTGAATCCAAAAAACTAATAAAAAATATCGAATCATCAATAACATGTATGAAGTTTCAATTTTTAAAATTGCTAAAACTAATAGCAAGCATATTTGACAATTTTAGAGCTTAAAATTGACATCTTAAACCTCAAAATAACTTAACCAAAACCTAGGAACCTGTAACATACGTTAACAACCCAAAAGGACACCAACAACTCTACTTCCATATTTGGCTGATTACAAAAATCATTTAATCTCAGCAAAAACAACATTTAAATATTTTATAAACATCTAGAAAACATTAACAACCAACTCAAAGTAGTATTAAGAAAAAAAAAAAACAACGTTTTCATGCATTAAACAACATCCAAGTTTAACACCATATGACACCAAAACAAGTCTAAGATGTCATTAAAACATGTAAGAAAGAGCTAGATATGTACCTTATGGACATCACCTGGTAGGTTAGATAAGGGTTTTATACCTTCAAATCTTTAAATAGTGGCAGCTACTTTTTTTGCTCTCTTTTGCAAAACTTTACCTCCACGAATTTCAAATCTTTCAAAGCTAAATAAACCCTTGTAGTAGGCTCGAGAACCTTATAACTAGGTTTTTTTTCTCAATATTTTCTCTCATCTCTTTTTTCCTTCCCCCTTAATTTTGATTTTTCAATGGTATTTATAGGGTTTTGCTATGATTTTTTAATGTACTCAATCAAATATTGATCAATGTTTGACCCTCTAATCAAAACGGAAGGATTTTGGACAAATCTTAACAGCTGAAAATGCTGTACTAAGTAGGTTTTGCAATGGTGATTTTTGTTTTTTGAGATTGTTGGTGGTTTTGCTAGACTTGGAGGGCAAGTAACTATTTTTTAGCCTTTTGATCTTGAAAGAGGGTTTGAGCTCTTGATAAGAATCCATTAAGAACCTTTGTAGTATGAACACAAAAAAAGAGGTTTTTACATAATGGGTATTACAGTAATGCCTAACTGAGTTGTCTACTTTCAAAGCATTGTTGAAGCAACTCTGACGTCATCATCATAAAAAAACCACCCGAAGTTGGTTGAGGGTGTGCTCACCTTTTATTTGGGTTCAACCTTACTCAATTTGAAGGCTTGTAGCTTTACATTCATGCGTTCAAAGGTGTCAACTCGATCAGTTCAGAATCTGTAAATTTCAATTTAGTCCATGTTCTTCCAATTTCTTTTAATTGCACTCGTAATTGCCTTCGAACTTTTAATTTCATGCAATTTCACCCCTGCCAAACTCAATTATCAACCCCAAAGTTCAGTGCATTTTCATTTTAGTCATTGGTTTTGAGTCTGAGCATTTTAATCCCCAATTGATTAACAAACTTCTAATTTTTCAATTTGGCCTAATTACCCATCAAACTTTAATATTTATGCAATAAAACCTTTATTTAATCAAATCATCTCTTCAAAATGGCAACACAACCCTATACTTCAATTTCTTCTTGATACTCTTGGTAGTTGGCACTTGGCACTAGATTAATAGTTAATTGAAATCCGACTCTAGTTATCACTAAAATAAGATTTTACAATAGACCTAAACCAAAAACCAAAGTAATGAAGTTGAAGCTTTGGATATGATTAGACCCGAAGAAACTTCCCTCAAAGGGATTAAATTATCGAGTAATGTTTTTCTCTAACATTATTATATCCACGGGCCTTCGTTAAATAGATCTCTCCCTAATATAAAAATTAAGAACCCAACAGATTAAATAAATTTATTTTATACTGATATCAAAAATAATATTTTTTTTAAATAAAAAAATATTATTTTGATATATTTCTGACTATAAAACATTTTGAAAATCAATCGTTACCATACTCTCAAACACTTTCTAAGATACAGAACCCAACCGGCTAGCCACTAAATTAAACTCCCGTTTGACATTGCATTCTAAACAACGTTGGTCAAATATTGAATTGTTTTTGTTTAAAATTAATTTTTTAATGCTTTTGGATTATTTTGATATGTTCATATCAAAAATAATTTTTAAAATAAAAAATATATTTTTAATATTTTTTAAATAAAAAATATTTTAAAAAGCAATTATTATTATACAATGGAAAAACCCTTAAAAGTCGAGAGAACATACCCTTGTTGTACTTTAAAAAAGAGCTCATAAACATAAACAGCCAATGCAATGAGGGACAAACTTCGTGTATCATTACTCTGCAACTTCCTCTATTGAAATGGATTGAAACGTTTATTAATGCATGGTTGGTATAGACATCGAGAGAGAGAGAGAGAGAGAGAGGAAAAAACAAAACAAAAAACAACTGTTGGATGGTCTCATACGTGCCAAGCACGAAACAATTCACTGAACAATTTATTAGTAGCAGTTGTAATTTAAAATTCTTTTATTTAAAAATAAGTTAAGATAATATTAAAAAAAATTATTTTTAATATCAATACATCAAAATAAATTGAAAATATAAAAGAAATTAGGGGAAAAAAAATTTAATTCAAGGATACAGAGATTCGCAAACTCCCAATATAAGTCTTTCTAGTGTAGTTGGTATAGTTCCAACGGGAACTGGAATAATTGAAGATGACACCTTTTGTTGGAAAGGGAACTATATTCCAATTAAAGAATAATTTAAAATTATTTTTTACATGTAGCCTAACAAAGTAAACTTTTGGCTAAATATCTTTTCATGGACGGGAGCTTAAGGGATCCTAACGGTAGCTGTGCATTGCCTTTACCTGGTAGTTTGAGGGATCAAAATTAAAATAAAAAAAGGTCAAGGGTGTAGTTGGATTTGATGAAAAGTTCTAGGGTCTCTTGACCAATTAGTTTTAAAATACGATAATATATCCCGTAAATAGTACGATAATTTCGGAAAGAGAGTTGAGATTTTAAATTCGAAAATGCTAGTCACTTGAACGCAAAAGATGACGGGCATCTAATTTATGACGAAATTAATTAGTTCGGAAATAGAGAACTAAGAACATAATTTTGAGAAAACTTGAATTGCGCCATAAGATATAGTTTGAAGATTAGTTTAGAAAATCTCCATAATGTTTCTTAATGGAGAAGTAATGAACTTGAAGTAACTTTAGAAATGCGCTTTAAGAACTTAGGTGAAAGTTTTAATAAAAAATGAAGGAGAAAAACTGAAGTGAAAATTGTACACATATTTGAGGACTGAAATATAAATTCCATGGCTGCGCAATTAGTAAAACGACTTGATCAGGTCAAGGTAGAATTAAACCTAAACAAAAAACCAATGCAATGAAGTAGACGCTTTCGATAATATTTATAATTAAATCCAGACCGGTCTGGTGGGCAGACAAGGGGTTTGATGGCTGGATCGGTTCGAATAAGATAAAAGACTGAAATGGGCAAGAATCCAGAAAAACCCGGTTAACCTATCGGGTTAACCCGTAACCTGAGCAATTCAGCAAAACCTGGTTGAAATTTTTTTTTCAAATATTTTTTTTTTCAAGTTTGAGATTTTTTTTTATATTTTTTAATTGGTTATTAATTATTTTCAAAGATCATAAAAAAAAACCCCCTAAATATCATCATGTCACTCAATTAAGTAGATAAAAAACAGAATACAGAGATACCATAGATCAAGTAGTATCAACTCCTGCGTGTGTGTGTGTCTACACATACAAAAAACAAGGGCAAAACAAACTGAAAATCTATGTGTAGAAACCGTGTGTGTTGAAACCTGCAGAGAGAATAAGAAATGAGAGGCTAACTTGCCTGAAACTGAATGTAATACAAGCTTCAATTGAAGGTCAGTGCTCACTTGGATCATAGTTACTAAACTGGGACCAGCCTGACAGGTTGACCCGGAACCTGGTCATCTTGATGACTAGACCGATCCGGGTAAGATAAAATATTAGGATATGCAAAAACCTGGAAAAACCTGGTTGACCCGTGACCCGGGTGACTCGGCAAAACCTGATTGATCCCTATTTTTTTCAAATATGTTTTTTCTCTTGACCCGAAATCTTTCTTTATATTTTTTTAATTGGTTATTAAGTCTTTTCAAAATAGATTAAAAAACCCTAAATGCCATTATGTCACTCAATTAAGTAGATAAAAAACAGAACACAGAGATACCATAGATCAAGTAGTATCAACTCCTGTGTGTGTGAGTGTGTACACACATACAATAAAACAAGGGCTTTAAGCCTTTAACAAACTGAAAATCTATGTGTAGAAACTGTGTGTGTTGAAACCTGTGGAGAGAATAAGAAATGAGTGGATTGGGCGAAGGGAAGCGGGGAAGACGGGATGAGGGGAATTTTGGCTTCTGTTCTGCGTGCTTTGGGAATTAAATAATGGCCGTTATATTGCCAAAAACAAAAAAAAAAAAAAAAACATAAGGCAAAAATTATTTTTTTAATGTAAAATTTGAATTACTTTATTGAGTATATATATACACACACTCTATTTTTATAAGAAAATAATTATATTTTTTTAATGTATAATAAAAAAATTTGATTTAAATACTTCAATTTAAAAAAATAACATATTAATATAATATTTTTTTATCGTGAGATAAAATTTTTTTAAAATTTTATTATTTATAATATGTATAGTTTATATTTTCATGGATTGTTTCTTAATTTTTTTATATGAAATATTAAAATTTCAAAAAAAAAATTAAAATTTCCGGGTTGATTCGGGTTGTCTCATATCAACCGATGTAACCGAGAACCCGACTTCTTGGCTGGGTCAACTCCTGGTCGGGTATAATAATTATGCTTTGGATAGGATTAGACGTACAAATTCCCACGGAAGGATAAATTGAGTAAAGTTTCTGTCTAACTTTCATTCACTTGCGGTTGGGTAAACATACCCCTGACAAATATAAAAATGAAGAACAAGTACCAATTATTGAGTTTCTATAATTAATTCAAGTTAAGAATAAATTAGCTTAAATTCTTGAATATAATTATCATGGACCCTACTGTCCCAGTTTTCCCACATGGTGGTGTGCGCTTACAAAATCCACAATCGAAAGTTGAGTTGCCTATAAAATCCCTTAAATCCCTTCTCTTCTCGTACGTAATATTCTTGTTACTTAAACACACGTCTAAAGCTGTTGGGCTGAGTTATACAATAATAATGGCGAAAGATTATTGCAGCTTCCAACTCATTACCGGTGACGGTGTCTTTAACGTGAAAGGACTCGAAAACTTCACGAGGACCACCAACCTCGCACAGCGTCGTCTCTCCTATGCTGTTGTTGCAATTATTGGCCCCCAAAGTAGCGGTATACTTGCAACTATTTTTTTTTATCTTATGTACAATTAATAACAAGAGTTACATTTTTTTTCTTTTGTATCAATATTGGTTAGATATTTGCTGTTGTGATCTCTACACTTAGCATGCAGAGAAAGCATATGAATTGTTTAATTTGCCTTCTTTGGTGAACAGGGAAGAGCACCCTCTTGAATCAGCTCTTTCGGACAGATTTCAGGATGATGGATGCAAAACAAGGAAGGTTTGGTGTTTTTAATTTGTTTTAGAAAGGAGGATTCGTCTATTAACTCACTGTATATTCTGGTTTTGCGCCATGATATGAAATTAAGATGGTTTAATTAGCTTATATTTTCAGGGGTCAAACAACCCAAGGCATTTGGATTGGGAAGGGTATTGGTATTGAGCCTTTCACAATTGCCATGGATGTGGAGGGATCGGACAGCAGCGAAAGAGGCCAAGTATAAATTGATTAATATTATTATGCTGCTTGAAATACACAGGAGTACTGGTGTAGGAGGGTGTCATTGATATTATTTGGGAGAAAGAATTTAATTTTTGTTGACATATAAGCTTGTTTGATAATATTCTTGACAGTTGAACCAAAAAAAAAAGTAATAATTTTTAATTTCACAGTCTATTCTTATAATTTTCTTCTTTTTTCTATTTTGAAATAATCACAGTCTATTCTGATATATAGAGAGAGGTATAACATAACTGATATGACGCTATGGCTTTAATTATTAGTAGCTACGTATGGTCATTATGAATCGTAAACTCTTAATTAAGTTAATTAATTTAAGTAGAGTTTTTATTGTAATAATTAAATTCAATAAAATTATTCTCGTGTTTCTATCAACAATATTGTTATTAGAGATTTAATATATAGCGAGTGTCAAATTAATTTCATATATTATAGTTACAGTACTGCAATTTAAAGATTAATTTTATGATGTTTTCAGGACGGCACAACATTTGAAAAGCGAAGTGCTCTATTTGCTTTGGCAATTGCTGACATTGTAATAATAAACATGTGAGTTTAATTATTTCCAATATTTCTAATTTCTAATATTTGAATATCTTCCCCTTTATTTTTGCATCTAAAATATTAAAGCACATATATACCAGCAAGATACTGGTAATTATTGGGGCAGAAATTAAAATGAATATTACAATCAGGCTAGCTATTACAATCAGGCTAGCTAAACAATCAGCCACAGTACTATTTCCTTCCCTTGAGACATAACTCGTGTTGAATGAATGTTGTATAAAGGTGGTGCCAGGACATTGGTCGAAGAGAGGCTGCCAGCATACCCCTTTTGAAAACAGTTTTTGAGGTACTCTAACCATCTGCCTTCGAGCCCTGTTATAATACAATCCGAAGGATCAATCAGGGATGATTATTTTTTATTTGAGTTAGTTTTTATTTATAAAAATAATCAAACTAAAATTTTATAAAATATAAAAATAAAATTGAAATTAAACCGAAACCAGTTCCAACAAATTAGTTTTGGTTCAGTTTGATAATTTTTTATTAAAAACCAAAACTCATCTGACCAGTTTCAATTCTGTTCGGTTTAGTTTAGTTATTTTATATTAAAAATCGAAAACCATATTGTTTTTGAGCTTTTTTTAGACTTTCTGATGAAATTGGTTTCAGTTCTGTTCAATTTATTTTTAACTCAACCAGTTCAGTTCGGTTGAAGTTTTTCGATTTCAAACTTATGAAACCAAAACCGAACCGAACCGAATAATTTTTTTTAAAATATTCTAATTGATTTAATTAGTTTTTTTTATAGTTTGATATTTTCAGTAATTTTTGTTTAATTTTCTCATTATAATCTATTTATTAGTTTTTTTTTCTCACCTGGGGGATCAATGATATCCCAATTACTACCGTTTACATGCAGGCCATGACGCGTTTATTTGGCGCCCGCAAAACAACCCTGTTGTTTGTTCTACGCGACCAAACACCGGTAGTATTTAATTTGAGCTCTGTTCCTAAACATAGATTTACATAGTTTATATATATATATATATTTCAACACAAACAGATTTAGTCACAATCTGTCTCTTCTGAGTGTTCATGTAGACTCCACTTGAACGTCTAAAACATATTCTGAGGCGAGATATTGATCAGGTGCGATATTGTTCATGTACTCTCCCTTAATCATTGTGAGATAATTGTTGTTATTGAGTTTGCAAAACAATTCCTCTTAATTATGAATGTTCTCTAATTACTCTACTAAATTATACAGATATGGGCTGCAGCTGCTAAACCAAAGGCTCAGACTCTGGGTGATTTTTTTAATGTGGGTTGATTTCATCTTCCTTGTCCTTTGACAAATGTACTTAATTAAAGCTTTGTCTTTCTGTTTTTATTATTAATATATCTTTTTCATTTATTTTTTATGAAATTAAGGTGGAGATCATTGCTTTGCCTAACTATGAATTCGAGAAGGGGAAGTTTAATGAGCAGGTAAATTAATTACTGGTTTCAACTGATGGATTGCGTTGGAGCATGTTTTTCCACTATTAAAGAACATAAATTAATGGTTTGTAGCTTTGCATCTGGCTTACCAAATAAATTACAACTCAAAGTCATTGGCATCATGTATGTATTGTTGGGGCATTATTATTTATTTATTTATTTATTAAGATGAGGTAACATTATATACAGATAAGATATAAGTTAAGATCCATCCTAGGTCGACAAGCTGGAGAGAAATCTATTAGATTCAAATTACCAGTGATCAGGAATACCTTGGTATGTCATTAAACCAAATCGTCTATGTTAATTAAGTACGAGCCTTAATTATATATATTCTATGATAAAGTATAATAATAAGAAGAGGAGGAGGAGGTAAATAGAATTATATTCAAGCTAGAGAGGTGCTATTCTCATTTTATAGATTTTCAATCCAATCTATATTCCATATATTGTTTGCCTGATATATCAAAATACTCCTAATTAATTATATTCTTCACGAATGATGATATAAATGTGTTTTTCACAAATAATGATAGCATTAAATTTATAACTAGAAGCATGACTAATAGAAGTCTTCTTTTGTAATTAAGATATTTAAATTTTATCATTTTTTTAATAATAGCTAATCAACAAATTTAACTATTTGAAACATTTTCGTCATACTACTTTTCTTTTATTGTTAAGGATTTATTTTTATGATTTTAAATATCATCTACCAATAATATATTTATTTCATAAATAGTTTGAATCTTATCACTCTGTTTTTATTAAAATTAGCTTGAAGTATTAATGATGCACAGCAGGTGAAAAATAATTTATAGATTAATTGTATTGTTTAAATAATTAAGAATTAGCAACCTCAAATAATAATAATAACAACAACAACAACAACAACAAATTCTACCAACAAGTTAATGTTTATATTATTTCCTTTGACAACAAGCAAGTTTGGTCCCTAAGATCTCCTTTTAAACTATATAGCCGTGTTGCTCTGCTTGTCGGAGCTCTGTACTCCTAGTCCTGTTGGGTTTTCTACATAGTCTTGATCTTCTGCCACCTTTCTTCATCTAACACAAAAAAGTCAAGTGAAAGCTACATGTAGTAGACAATAATTAAAACTTTAAAAGGTTTAATTTTCAAATTCTAGATGTCAAAGAAGGAGTCTAAGCTTGGTTTATGTTAAAAAATCGATGAATGGTTTTATATAACTCTTTAAAAGATTGAGTGGTTTCTTGATTCAAACCCTGAAATGATGTTTTTCGTGATGTATTTTACAGGTTGCTCTGCTGAGGCAACGATTCATCCATTCCATCTCTCCGGGAGGTCTTGCTGGTGATAGGAAGGATGTCCTACCTGCTTCAGGGTTTTCCTTTCGTGCAGAACAGATATGGAAAACTATAAAGGAAAACAAGGATCTGGATCTTCCTGCTTTGGAGGTTTATTTAAATGCTGACTTCTTTTGCAAAAAATATTCATGTTTAATTAGATTTTCTTGTGTGGATATGTTTCTTCATTTTGTTTACCAGGTGATGGTTGCCACATTTCGATGTGAACAGATTGCCAAGGAGAAGCTCAGTCGCTTGAAATTGGATGAGGTATTTCTTTTTTCTTTCAAATGCTACTGCACAACCTTGTTGTAAAATTTATATCACTCAATAATATCAAATTGATTTTATACAGACTTGGTTGGCAATGAGTAAAGCTCTTAAATCCGGCCCAGTTTCAGAGTTTGGGAAAAAGCTCAGCAATATTTTGGAAAACTATCTTTCTCAGTAAGTTACATATCTTGCATGTATCTGTTGTAACCAACGAAGAATAAAAATGTTTTGATGCAATATGCAGTGGAAACAGTCCTAAAGCTCGAACTAATTCACAATTACCGAAATATAAGAAGAAGCTATGAGTTTCTGAACTTGATTAGGAATCTCACGGCTAAATTGTATCCAAGCCCTGTAAAATGTTCATTAAAATTTCAATATTATTTTTTAATATAGATATTAAACTCATGAAGATTTTTATTTATTTAAATCACTACAAGTTTGAGAAGGCATGTCGAGGAAACAAATATAAATAGTATATTTTGGATTGAAATGCAATCAATACAATTATTTATACAAAAATCAAATTTAAAAGGTGTAGTTTAACTGGTCAGATTATGAGTTTGCTTTTTAAAGGTCACCAGTTTGAATTCCACAAACCTCAGGGCCGCTGAAAACTTACATAGTCGTTAACTTTAGGCCCGTATAATTAGTTGATGTGCGCGCAAGTTGGCCCGAACATCCACATTAATCTAAAAAAAAATCAAGTTTTACATCAAATGATGAAATCAAGAATTTTGAATAATTAAAGAATATAATTTATTTGATTGTGTGTGTATATGTTTTTAATTGGTTAATTGTAATGAAACATTCTATTAATAAGTTTGTTATTTTTAACGGATATAATTTAGAGGAGTCTCTAATATTATTTATGGACCATACAATATTGCTTTTTGAATAGATATGACATGGAGGCGATGGGTTATGAAGAAAGAATTAGAAAAGACAAACGGCAACAGTTAGAAACAGAAGCACTGCAAGTAAGGCCTTAATGTGTGAACATCTTCATTAGCTTTTGTAATTGGGTGCTACTTATGTCCTGTTTTTAGTGCAGTAGTTTTTGTTTTTAAATATTTTTTTTATGAGTGTATTTGTTTTGAAAAAAATCAAAATAAGTTTTTTTTTTATGATTTTAATGTACTAATATTAAAAATCAAAAACAAAATTATTTTAATATATTTTTAAATAAAAAATACTTTTAAAAAACAACCAATATAGTAATAATGCCTGCAATACTTTTGACTTAAGACAGTCACGGTTGCCAGTGATTAAGTTTCTGGTCTGTTATGTAGTTTGTACACCCAGCTTATGTTGCCATGCTGCAACATCTACGTTCTATTGCACTGAATAGTTTTACGACGAAGCTGGAAAAGACGGTGGAGGAGAGACGAGGAGTTGGGTTTGAAGCTTTTGTTGATTCTTGTGGTCAGTCCAGCATGCTCCAATTTGAGAAAGGATGTGAAGGTAACGTAACATATTAAATGGAGAATAATAGCACTATTGTATATGCACATATGATCTGCTGCTATTATTCTTATTACTACTACTACTATGCTCTCCATTGATATTAACTTCTGCTCTAGGGGTGTTAATTCCTGGTAAATATTAATCACCCTAGTTAAAGAGTATCTGATCTGATTCAATGTAATCTGTGTGATTCAGTAAATTAGCCAGGATTATATTCTCAGACAACGGAAATCAACTAGGATTATAATCAATTAGGTGAAATCCAATAAATTTTTGTTTATATTATTCTCTTAAAACTTGGGATAGTATTATATACATGTGTGTTCCTACTTATTTAGCTTGCTGTATATTAATTCCCAGCTCTCTCTATCAGATGCAACTATAAAAAAAAGGGTAAATGGCTGGGTTGCTGCGGAAGTCAATGTCAGGGAAAGACTTCGACTTGAAATTGAAAAGCTCAAATCCGATAAGAAAGCCGAATATAAGGTAATTTCTTGGTTCATGTATTAAAATCCATGCCAGCTTTCCCTTGTAGCTTGGTGCGGACGCCCAGTCCAAGCCGGCATATATTTTTTTGAAATATTCTACTTAATAGTCACGTAATACTTAGTGTTTTCTTATATATGAAGGCTGAAAAGAAGAAAATCAAGAAAGAAAAAATTATGAAAGGACTAACTACGAGTGCGGGGGCCATGGCGGGGGTGACGGTGGGGATGGCAATGATGTTCGTTAGTGATCCATTCACGGCAACTGCAACAGGGATGGGGGCATCGGCTGCAACAATACAGTTAATTGATTTTGCGAGAGATGTTCGTCATGGAAGTAATGTTGCGAAAGATAGTTGTCATGAGCACCGGTCTTAATTGATTCCTCTGAAAACAGCTATTGAAAACCCAAATTCATGCGTTAATAAATAAATATTAGCTCGAAAGAAATGTATGGATTATGGGACCAAACATCTGATCACTTAATTCTTACAAGAATACGAGGAGGACGAGATATCAACCAGGACCAGCCAAGTTCATTTCCTTATCGAGCCATCCTTGTGCATGGATATCTCTTTCTTTATTTATTCTTCAATATTATTACCAAACAGATTTTCAATAACGACTGGTTTATACTTTACTTCGTTTGAATAATGACTGCATGCAAATGAAATTTTCAATAACGCGTTTATTGTCAAGTCAAATCAAGTTCTCAATAACGCGTCTTTCATTTTATTTTATTTTTATTTGAATGCATCAAATTTTATTATTTTATGCATCAAACATAATAATAATAATAATAATAATAATAATAATAATAAGAATAATAATAATAATACAACTTGAAAGGATGATATTCATATAAAAAATAGTAGGTGCGCCATAAGATTCCTATTGATTCTAATTTCAGGAATTAAAACTTCAGAAAACAATTATTGCTATTTCTTTATTTATATGCACATTCCAATTTTGTTCTGACTGTTCTGTTATGTGAATAGTTGTTTTTTCTTTTTTAAAAAAATCTATGTTTAAAATAATTAATTTAAAATTAAAAAATTAAAATCTTTTCCAAAATAATTTTAAAACACAAAAATAATTAATCTCCACTCCATATACTTATTCTCAGTTAATGGAGGGGTCAAAACTCAAAAGCTAAAAAGCAAACAACTTCTACGAGTAGAAGTTGACTCATGAAGACGTACACTTCAAGAGTTGTTGTTATTGTGGTTGAGTTAGATCGTTAATGAAAATGGAGCAAGGCATCCAGCTGATTGATGGAAATGGCAAGTTCAACGTGGATGGACTAAAAGACTTCATGACAGCCACCGAGTTCGCTCAGTCCGGTCTCTCCTATACTATTGTTGCCATCATTGGCTCACAAAGTAGCGGTACGCAAGTGCTCAACTTCTTAACTTCGTGTTGATTTATTAATTAATCATTTCTTGATTATAGTCATTGATTTTAATGAAGTTGGTAGTGATAGCTTTTTACTTAATTAATCTTGAGCAGGGAAAAGCACCCTAATGAATCAGACCTTCCATACCAATTTCGAGGAGATGGATGCATACAAAG
>Ga0325400_1003641_pt1 | contig 13997 bp, 6 predicted proteins | sample PopdelMetagenome_2_FD_205662 | JGI IMG/M metagenome (GOLD analysis project Ga0325400, IMG submission 205662) | Populus deltoides microbial communities from Bellville, Georgia, United States - Xylem-PdKOR-R1 | ecosystem: Host-associated > Plants > Phyllosphere > Stem > Wood/Secondary xylem... | reverse complement strand
TTCATTGGTCATGTCATCTATCGTGAAAATCATATCGAAGTGACAAAAGAAAAGGCTAATTAAATGGCTATTATATATATATATATAAAGTAAAATTCTAGTGGGTGTTTAGTCGGTTCTGTTCACATACTCACAAAAACAATATGGCGGCATACTTTGTATTTTCAATAATTTATTTTTGTCATTGAAGTTTTATTTAGTATAATTTAATTCTAATTTAAGGCTAATTATATTTGAATTCTTAGTTAGAAGTGAAATTAAAAAAAGGAAAACCAAAATGAAAAAAAAAGCCAAACATAGATGGCGTGGCGTGTCTATAAAAAATATACTTAAGTCTTTGATCTTTAAAACTAATACAATTTATATAATTTAGGTTTTTTTAAATTTTTAAAAAATCAATTTTGATACACAAATTATATTTGTGTTATTTTTCAAACACTTATTAAAAAGAGAAGAGAGAGAGAGGGGTTGCTGAATTCCATCTATGAGAGAGAAATTCATCGTTCACTCTATTTCCGACTACCAGTATAGGTTTTAGTAGTATCCAAGGATTTCATGAGATGAAAACGACTTCATGGTGATTGTTTAGACTTTAGAATCTTGATGTTACATGAAAAACCAAATCAAAGTTAAGAAAGTCAAAATTAAATCAGTTTGATTTTAGTTTTTTGGACTATTTTTTGACTTTCTAAAGTTGATGGAATTATTTGCAGGTATTATAAGGATATTGATAAGATGTTTTTGTGTTGAAATAACTTGAAAATTGGGTTTTTTTTGGGAAAAGATTAGTTGTTTGATTTTTCAGTCACCACTATGGTGGTCAAATTCTAGGCTTGTAGATGACATGTCGTTTGTCTTGGCGAGCGACGTGTTACTTGCTAAATATTTTTTTGGCCCTCTTCCTTTTTTTTTAAGTTGAATATAAATTTAGGAGAAAAAAATATTAAATCTAGTTGAGTTATGATCTGAGTTATATGTTTGACGAGTTAAGTCTCAATAATCAAACTATTATTTTTTTTATATTGATTTTTTTATATATCTTTTTTTAAATAATTTTTAAATTTATATTTCAATTAGCATCCATCATCTATGATTTTTTTGTTTATTTAATTTTTTTTTGAATAGAATTTTTTTTAATAGTGTTGTGCATATTTAATTTTTGAAAAGATTATTTTGATTCATTTATATTTTTTTAATCTTTTGTATACAAGAATTTTATTTTTAAAAATAAAAAATATTTATTTCATTTACATACAGTTAAGATAAAGAGAATAGGATAAGCCAGATTCTTCATTGTGATGAAAATCATATGCAGTCTTGCATAATTTTTTTTTCACTTTTATTTTATTTAATCATTTTAATATGTGTTTATTTTTAATATTATTTGATTGAATAAAATTTAATTTTAATAAATAAATTCAATAAATATAACAGGGTAAATATTTTATATTGTAAAATTAAATATCTTGATTTATATATGTTTTTTGATTTTTTAGTTTTATTTTTAGTTAACATTATTATTATTTTTATTTATGAACACACATAGTTTTTAATTTATACACACACTTATTTGACCCGCACTCACAAGCAGACTTTCTTTTTTATGCATTTTTGTACATAAAAATATTAAGTATAAATTAAAAAATTCATATATATATATATATATATATATATATTTTGTCTTGTATGTGTTCGCAACAAGCTATAGCTTGCCAATAAAAACAACTAAAGATGTATTTGCCCCTAAGCACACCTGTTTTAATGGAAAATTGTGAGCTTTTTAAGAGCATTTAATTTATATGGAAGGACTGATGTAGTAGTGGTCTGAGTGATTAAGGAAACCGAACCTCTCTTTAAAGATTTAAATTTAAATTGCTTAATTATAAAAAAAGATGACGAGAAACTAAATTTAATTCATTAATTTTGCATAATCAATACTTATTATTAAGTGAAATCCAATATATTTCACTAAATATGAGGATCATGATAGAAGAGTTCAAGTTAATACCACGAATTCAAGAAAAAGGCAAATTAATGGCTCATTGAAGTAAAGAAACGAAGAACACAATATGAAGACTGCATGTCGTTGCAGTATTAGAAAATGCTGACAACCATACGAAGCTAAGTAACAAGCCGCTATGACAGTGGAAGAATTTCAAAGCTTTTTGTCCATTGTACATGTAATCGAGAAAACAAGAAATAAACAAGTGAATCACACAAATCTAAACACAAGAAAATCATATATTAAGAGACAACAATAATATTGTAATTCATCTTTGGGAAATTAACTTAGTGCTAAAGTGATAATTTTATCATGGCTTTTAAGTTTTAATGGTTTTTTCATGTAGCATCATAGTGTTTATAACTAAATAATCAAAAATCCCAAACTTTTATGAATATTTTATACTTTAATGATTTTTAACACTCTTATAATATACATATTATTTGCTAATTGTATCCCTGACCCTTGAAATAGTTTCCTTTTTGATAAAACAATTTGATCTATCGAATCAAGCATCAGTGTGGTTTGATTGAGATTCAATTTATGTTAGTCAAGAACATAAACTTATGATTAATTGTAACAATGACAATAGCAATAACATACCTTTAATCTTTCTCATATAAATATATTTTTCATTTTTTTTTCATCTTTATACACATGCACCATATCTTCAATTTCTAAATAATGTTGCAATTCAACCACATTAACAATATTTTTATTTAAACTATTTAAAAATCTAGCTATTGTGACTTCTCTATCTTTAAAAATATTAACTGTAATCATAACTACTTTCATCTTATTAAAATACTCATCAACATTTTAGAATCTTGAGATAAAGATTGTAATTTATTATATACTTCTCTATAGTAATGATTAGGGACACATCTCTTTCTCATGTTTGCTAGAAAGAATCCCAAGTCTAATAGGATATTCCTAATGAATATGAATAAACCTAATAAATAATAATAATTCAAAGAACCTAAATTAAAAGAAAGGCCTTAATATCTATAAAATACCTGAAAATAACTAAAAGATAAATAAAACCATAGTAAAAACTTATCAATATTTAAAAATAAATTTTTACACGCTCATATGTTCATAAAAAATGAGAAAGTGTTTTTACAAAATGAAACTGACATGATTTTAAAGTTATTAAAAATGAGAGAACAATGCCATGCATGCAAAATCATAGGGTAAGAAAAAGAAAAAAAAAAGGAAGGTTGTAGCTTATCTCAAGGATGGTTCTAAACGAGTTAATTTTTCTTTTCTTTTTGTATTTAATTTGATTCTAGATGACCAATCACTATATTTATTTCTTTTTTAATTTTTATTTCCTTTTCAACTGCATATTTATTTTGTAATAGGATCTTGGAAATTTCAACTTTTTTAAGGGAGGAAATTGGGTTAAAACTCCTATTTGATTAAAAAAATGAGAGAAAAATGTTAAAAAGCCCACATTAAACACATGTTCTCCTCTATGTCCCACCCATAAATTAATGGGAAAGGAGAACTCACAAGCAAGGTTCTTTTGATTGGGTTGAAGAAGAAGATTGAAAAAAGCTAAAAGAAAGTGGTTGAACTCCATGCAATAATAATTGTAGCTTGATCTATTTAGTGGTGGGATCTAGTGACACAAATGGTTTGGATTTAATTTTGACAATGACTTTTTTAGGATTAATTTTCCATGTGTATGCTATTTAACAATCACTTTTTTATATTTTAATTTTTGTTATCTTGTTGCACCTCATCAATGTTAGCGCATATTAGTGTCATGACAAATTAACAACTCATAAAATTTTATTATTCTTGTTGTTACCTATTATCAACATGCATATATGAAAAATTATTAAAAAGGCCAATATTCCTGATTATTTGGTGAATATTGAATTTAGGTATTTCTAAGACTTGTTTTATTATTTAAAATGAAAGTGTTAGGTTACTTTTTTTAATATCAAAGGTAATGGTCCATGTTGAGCGAATAGAAAAACATTTTAAACATGATGTTTTTTTGTTAGAAAAATGAATGGGTTTTGAAAGATATAGAATTTCAACCTAATGAGGCTTTTAATATGAGCCAAATTTCAATGGTTTTTATAAACAAGTTACAAGAACTCAATATAAAAACATGCAATGTGATGCATATTTTCTCTTTGTTTTTTTTTTAATGTGAACATGAAAATAACATGTTAATTACAAAACTGGCATAAACACTAACTAACTAACTAACTAACTATATATATATATATTTCAAATTCCATGTATTTTGGCCAAACCTCACACAATATATATATATATATATATTTATATATATATAGATATATATATATATATATATATATTGTGTGAGGTTTGGCCAAAATACATGGAATTTGAAATATATATATATTTTTTTAACATAATCAGAAGACAACAACAAGCATAAAAAACCAAAGATAACAATTTAATCTTAAAGATAAAAGATCTTAAGTCATGTTATTTATTCATGTATTATCTAAGAAATAAAAAACACATGTTATTATTTTTTCAGTCATAATCAAGGAAGCATGCAACATCAAAAAAATAAAGCACATCTCAAAACCCTTACTTTCATAATTCCAAGTCTAGGTTACAAGTGAACCTAAAAAAATAAGCATTGATTTTTCTTTCATGTATTTGTTTTTTTTTTATAACCTAAATCAACATACTTATTTTGATTTTTCCTATATTTAAAATAAATAGCATGCAACACCTAAATTAAACACAAATAAACAATTAAAAAGACAAACTTTAAATTTTTATCCATGCATTTTTTACATATTTAGCCACCATATATATTTTTTAATATTTTTGATAAAATCACACAATATCTATGTCAAAAAAACACCATTGTGAACGTATGTTCATGCATTTTAAAATAAAAAATCACATAAAACATCATTTTGCACTATTTTGGCATAAACTCTAAAGAAAATAAAAGGAGGAGAGGTGTGACTTAACTAAAGAATGTTTTCAGCAAAATGAAGAGGTAATGTGGAGGCCCTTGGTGGTTGTCCTAATTGTTGGCTAGTGATAGAGAGGGTTATGGTGATTTTCTCTCTCTAGAATAGGGTTCCTTATCTATCCTTGGTTAGTGCCTCATTTGCTCTGATTTATTCATCGTTTTTTTTTCTCTTGCTCCTTTATACCCTCTAAACTATTTGGTTCAAAATGAATCAGTTTGGTGATAAAAAAAAAACCCAACCTTTCTCTCTTCCTAACAATTCAGGATTTTGGTGTTTTGGTATGATTCTCTCTCTTTTTTTTTCTCTCTCCTCACTTCCCTATACCTTCTAGAAGAGTTGGTTTGAACCTAAACCTTCTTCCCCGATATTTATCTTAAATTCAAGTTTAAATAAAAATGAACCATGTTAGGGGTTGATAACAACCTCTCAACATTGTTTAAACAACATCGTTTTGGTGCCTTCAAATTGTATTTTCAACCTATGAAATGGTGCAGCACACCATTTCATTTAAATGGTTTCTTCATTATTGCTTTTCTTATTTCCTTTCTCTTTTTTTTTATAATTTCTATTTAATTTTTTAATGTAGTCCATTTTTTAATTCCTTCATACTCGACCAATTTGGGTTGATTTTCCAAGATTTATTTTAATTATGCCCTTGATTACATTCAAAATTGTCCCTTAATGTTGATGTCATTTACACTAAGTCCTTGTATGTTTAATTTGAGCAATTTTGATCAAATTGACTCTAAATATCAGTTTTTTTTTAAGTTAAATACCTAATTGAATTAATATTATTTCAGTGCCTATTTAATTTGTTCATTGGTCTTTTAATTCTTTTAAATTTGGTCAAATTGACTTCGAATATCATTTTTTTCTCTTTAATTACACCCCTTATTGAATTAATTGGATCCTTAAATTTTAGCCCTCTACCATTTTGGTTCTTAGTCCTTTGATTCTTTTAATCTTGGTCAAATTGACTCTAAATGTCATTTTTCTCTTCAATTACACCCTAATTGAATTAATTGGATTCCTCAATTTTAGCGCCTCTTCCATTTTAATCCTCGGTTTTCTAGTTCTTCCAATTTTGGTGAAATTGACTCCAAATATCATTTTTTTCTCTTCAATTGAGTGCCTGATCAAATTAATTGGATTTACAAATCTTTCCATCTCTTTTATTTCGGTCTTTAGCTTGAAATTTTAGTTAATTTCACTCTTCGTTCAAATTTTTCTTCGTAATTAGGTCCTTATATGAATTAATTGGACTTATAGACTTTGCCATCTTTTTATTTTTACCCTTGGTCTTTTAATTTTTTCAATGATGACCGATTTCTTTTTTTTTTCTCTATTTTCTTCAATTAAACCCTAAATTGCATGCCCGTATGATCTTATGACTAGTTGTAGAATAAATTCTTATATGATTGCAACATGAAACTATATTTTATTGTTGAAGTCTTTTTTTCCATGAATTGTTTTTAAATGCTTTCTTTTATGAAAATGCTTTCTTTGAACATGGTTTTCTTAAAATGATTTTGATAACATTTTTTTCTTAAAATTTATTGGAAAATTTTGAGGGGGTAAAAATTAGGTTATGATAGTGTGTTTATTAACCAAACACTTTTAAAACTATGGTTAGGGAAAAACACAATTTTAACCACACCACACCAACCAAACAAACCCTTGTGGTGCAACTCGCGTTTCATGATTTTTAAATTTTTTTTTACTTAAAATTAAAATTTTAATGTTTTTGAATCGTTTTGATATGCTAATGTTAAAAATAATTTTTTTTAAAAATATTGTTTTTATATATTTCTAAGCAAAAAACACTTTAAAAATAACCATTATTACACTCTTAAATACCCCTTAGTCATTTAAACATATTAATATTTAAGAGATTGGGGGTTAAATGATTACACATATAAAAGAAGTCATATCGAATCACTCTTGTTTGACCAGCTACCATGATCAGATAGCTCATGTTCAATTAGAAATAATTGGCCTAAAACCCCAATTGAACGGAGATTCTTGAGTTAATTGTTCATATTGGTACCGTCATAGCCCCCCAAAATGTTAGAATGGCACCACTTGATGTCGCATGGATTGCCTGTTTTAGAAATTATCAATATGACGCTTATAAAACATCACATGTTATGTTGATTCGCAATACGTTCACAAGAATAACTGCTCCACTATAAAATTCTGTCGGTAAAAAAAATCAATTGTTTTACAAACAAAAAATGCATACAAAAAAAAAATTCTCGTTTCGTTTCGTCGGTATTTCCCTCTGGAAATTGTCATATAACCAAAATAAATATCATATGCAATTCCGTCGGTGATTATTTAAAAATATTAAAAAAAAAATCAATTTAACAAAACTAGAAAATAATTAAATTAATATAAATCAACACTCCATAATACTCTGAATTGAGTTGCTTGAAAAAAAGAAGAAAATCAACTCAAAAAATTTGTAACAAATAAATAACACAAAAAAATAAAACAACAACAGCATTGATCTCATATGAAAAACAAATCCTACAACAACATTCATACAATTATTAAGAGCAAAAAAATTAAAAAATAAAATAAAAAAAAATATAATGAAAAAACACAAAAAAAGAAGAAAAATGAAAAATCTTACCTTAATGTAGTTGCGAGTGAAGCTGAGAAAGAAAAAAAAACAAATTCATAAAGTATGTTAATTAAAAAAAAACTGAGGAGAGAAAAGAAAAAAAAAAGAAGACATACGTGAGAGTGGAGGAGAAGAGGAGAGGAGAAAAGAGAAAGAAAGGAATGTTAATGTTTTTTACATAAAAAGAAAAAGAAGAATGAGAAGAAAACAAAGAAAAAGAACAGGCCCATTTGTTGTGAGATGAAGGATTCTATTTATTGAGGTATTTTACCGATGAATAATTAAATATTAATATTTCTAATCATTCCATCGGTTATTTTGTCTTTAATATTTAATTTAAAATTTTAATTTAAAAAAATATTTTCAGAAATCGCCAAATATTATCGACGACTTTTCAATCTGTCGGTGATTCCGTTTGTAATATTTAATTTAAATTTTTAATTTACTCAAAAATTTTCAGAAACCTGCCAAATAACATCGACAACTTTTCAATCAATCAATGATTTCGTTTATAAAGAATAGTAATTAATAGTGCATTTGGGAAGTGAACAGTTCCAATGTTCTTTGGAAAATACCGACGAAATATTTCGTTGGTAATTCCCTTTGTAATTGACATGATAGACAGTGTTAGGGAGAAGTGAACACTTTACTGATGAAATTAATTCCGTCGGTAATTCTATTCATATAAATGACATGTTATCGTATTTTTTGGCTTTGTTTTAATTCTTTTTTTCCATCGTAATTCCATCGGTATATACCGAGAGAATATTTTCATTGGTAAAATTCACTGTAATTTACCAATGAAAATATTCTGTCAGTATTTTCATTTATATTTATCAATTTTCTAGTAGTGCTCAGATCTCACGTTATCAACTATGTGGACATTCCATTTTACTGGTGAGTTGTCCGGTCTCTATGGTAAAGCAATTGTTCTGCATGATTTCTCCTTGAAGCATAAAGTGCACAACAATTCTACGACCCTATTCCTTGCCAAGTAAAATTGCAAGGTAACCATCTAGTAAGTAGTCCAATGGTAAGAGATTGTGATCAAGGGGTTTGCTCCCCCTGTGATCTCAGGTTTTAGTCCTGTGGTTGCTAATATGATGGCCACTGGAGGCTTACATAGTCGTTAACTTCAGAGCTCGTGAGACTAGTCGAGGTGCGCGTAAGCTAACCCGGATACCTATATTAAAAAAATAAAATAAAAATAAAAATTGCAAGGTAAATCCATGTGATCCCATGATCATAGGTTGCATAAATACTCAAGGGTCACCGGATACAAGGCACAACTTTACCGAATCAACAAAATCAACAAACTTTTCTAAACCTACCCTTCTACATCTTCTATCATCCTCCTCTTATATAGTACTCTCATCCTATAAATTACCGATTTAAATATTAAAGGATGAGAGTGTGTCATATGCATCTATACTTGCTTCAACCTTGAAAATGCATATTTATGAAGATCCAAAAAGAAATCAATAATAATATTGTGATGATGAGGTAATTTAATTTAGGATATGCAGCATAATTAAACGGTAAAAAAAATTAGTGATTCTCCTATACATGGAACATGATTTGTAGGATGTTGGATTCTTCTTTATCTGTCTCGTTGGGTATAAAAATATCTCACCCTGAACTTACTTGCAAGGACAAAGAGGTATAGTTGGTTATCTAGGATGGCACCACTACTCTAGCTCGTCTTCGTAATAATAACTGGACCGGCTGAAAGAAGGACAGCGGGGAAAGTTATCTAACCTGGGAGAAACCTTGGAATCCGTCTTTGAGGGAGGGTCTGAGGATGCTGACAAAACTGAGGGCTAAATGGGGGAATTGTCTTACTGCATGAGAGTCCCACTACTGTCAGTTTTAGCTTTCTATACGAGCAATTCATCAGTTAAAGAAACCCCACGCCCCTTGGCTGTCAAAAATAGTGTTTTAATTGGTGGCAGTATGGACCAGTAAACAGGAGTGATGCTAGAATATTTTATGAATAATTGTATACAACATTGTGTTGTTTCATGTGCCAAACCAGTGTGAGAAACTAAAAAGACAAAATAAAAATAATTAGTTTAATATGATTGCAGCTAATTAGTTGGTCACATATAATTTTATTATATTAGTGTAAATATATGTTTATATTTAATATTCTTTTATCAATAATATTTTAATTTAACATTAAAATATAAAGTATGTCTATCATGTTAAATCATGTTTGTTTTCTATATAATAGTTATTGATCGTTTAAATAAGATTTGACTCTTTTCAAATCTTATTCCGTCTTGGTCAAAGATTTCTCAGTCAATATTATTTTAGAATAGATGAAACATTTTCTTTAATTCACCTAGGATGAATCATCTCTTGATCACTCAAGTACTTTTATATAGTTCATGTTATACTTAATGTCTACCATTTTATTTACTCGATTAAGGTAACATGTAACATGATCAAAGCGTAACATTCTTTATATAAGATAAGTTAGTGATCTCAAGCCTAAGAATTACTTACACAACCATCACATAAGCTTTTGTATAGACATGGATGATCTATTTATATAAAATTCTCATGCGTGTCAGTTTAGTGTACATATCTTATGATAAAAACCAACATATTATTTCTAAGTATCCCTTATACCTTAACTTATGAGAACAATTACTTCCTTTCATAAAGAAAAGAACATAATATGTATCAGTCTTTACGACTTTAATGAATGTCTAGTATTTAAGAGAGCATCGACCATAAACATTTTAAGAACAATTCTTTCATGCAATAGAAATTACATAATTATAACAACTTTATAATTTCCTTTATAAAGAATTCTTGTCGCATGGTCTTTCTCTTTACTCTAGATTCATTAATCTAATATTATATGAATATTAGACATAAATTAAGCCTTTATTTATAATACACACACACACACACACACACACACACTTACATGAATATGATAATTCCATGTGTAGCTAACTGATTGACTACAAGACATATTAAACTAACAATCTCTCATTTGCACTTAAGTCAATCGCTTATGTATCTAATACCATATTACTCCATGTAGCATTAATGTTTATGCATGGATAGTGACTTGGTAAGAGGTTCTTCTAGATTCTCTTCAGTGTGTACTCACTCTATCTTTAAATCTTTCATTTCATTAATTTATCAAATCAAATGAAATTTCTTAAATACTTGTTTGGATCATTGATGAGACATTGGTTCCTTTACTTATGCAATGACTCTATTATTATTATAGTACATGGCAACTGGATCAACAATGCTAGGAACCAGCCTAGTTCATTGATGAACTTCTTAATTCATACAACCTATTTGTTTCCTCAAACATGGAGGTGTACTCTTAATCAATTATAGAATCAGTTGTGCTCTCTTGTTTGGAACTCTTCTAACCTAAAACACTACCATTTAGAGTAAAACATATATTAACTAGTTTTTATTATTTTTTGAACATTTCATTGAGAAAATTTAATTCAAACAATTTTGAACTTCTAATTTATCTTCTCTATTGATGGATCCTATATCCAATAATAGGATACCATTTTCATCATATCTCTCTCAATTTGTATCTTAGAACACATGTATTTCAAGAGAGGTGTTCCACGCAAAATAGATAAGAATCCAATCTTAGATTCTTCCATACCTTAAGCATGGATTGAGACAATTTAAGCAACCTTTTAGATCTATCTCTTTAGATCTCTATATCCAGGTTGCTTCTCCTAATTTCTTTATAGAGAAATTCTTGGACAACCAAAACCTTACTAATTAAAGTAAAGATATGTCATTTCTTAACAATAATATGTCATTTAAATATAATATTAGGAAAATAACACCACTCTCATTAACCTCTTGTAAACACAAGGTTTATCCATATTTTTTATGAAATCAAATATGATGATTATATCATCAAAATTGAATATTCCTACTCCTTAAAACTTGTATTGTATACTTGTACATTGCCTTTCATTTTAGTCTTTCTCTTAAAGACCCACTTAGATCTATTGGGTTTTATCCCTTCAGGTGAATCAACCAAGTTCCAAACTTGGTTAGTACGTAAAGTTCATAGCTTCAAGTTATTTCTTGGAATAAATATCATATATTACTTCCAAGTAATTAATAACCTCATTAGTTATGAACAACATGTCATTTATAGCTTTCATGAGAGATCCTTTTCTCATTAATGAATGACATATTCTACCAAATTTATAGAGATTTTGTGTTTTTTAATGTTCAGGCTAAACATCCAATGTTTTAACCTTGGGAATATATTTCATCTTAATGTAGTTTTCTAACAAGTGTAGAGAATCTCATTCTCTTTTAGATAATATTTAAAATATTTGGTCAAATATTAATCACCTCAATCCAATCAGAGTTTCTTAATACTTATTCCAATCTGTATTTCAATTTTATTACAGTTTAAATTGAGATGAATAATCATAGTATGAGCATCCATATTCTCATGTTGCCTTTGAAGTTCAAGTGACATACTGGTTAACATCACACATGCAGCCTATTCATCATTATGAAATCACATTGATATTTATTCCTAACTTCTTCTTCAACATTCTTAACATGGGTATTTGGAATTGATTTTTTAAGAACATACAACCTCTTTTCTTGCTTGATAACAATTCTCACATTTTAGTGTCAATCCAGGAAATTTGGTCTAGTCAATTTGTTTTGAGTTAAATGTTGACTTGGTCTTGCAGTCATTACCCAAATCGTTTTGCAATTCATTATGAACTATCCCATAAATAAGTTGGATAGTACATTACCAGAATTGCTTAATATGCTTAAGACTGTTGAAAAGGGCCTTAAGAAGGAAAAAGGCCTAGTTCTTCTAGTTTGGTCATCTAGAATATCTAAGAAGAATAAGGGCGTTGTCTCTCAAGTAAACAAACCTACTAGGGGTATCAAGAAACACAAGGGCATTTTTCATTATTGTGGTAAGGAAGGACATTGGAGGAGGAATTGCAAGGAATATCTTGCAACCATGAAGGCAAAGAAGCTTAATCAAACTTATACTTCAGGAACAAAAAAAAAAAAGAGTAGAAGATTAGTTGAAGGCAAAGTGAACCTATGACTCAGTAATGAAGCAAGGGTTACTGCATTAGCTGTAGGAACTAGTTATTTTTCTTATTATCTAATGGGCTGATACTAGAAATTTATAATTTTTATTTCATTCTAGTATTTTATGACATTGTTTTCATTTTATTTAGTATTAAATGGATTTAAATTTATCATTGAGGACAAATGTTGTTCTTTTATAATATTGATGTTTTTATGGATCCAGTAATTATATGAATGATTTGTATATACTTGAATTTAAAATATCTAGGTTCAATATAAATTGTAATACATATTGAAATAAGTATTAAGGAACTTTGATTGGATCGAAGTGGTTAATATTTGACCAAATATTTCAAGGATTATCTAAAAGAGAATGAGATTTTCTACACTTCTTAGAACACTACATCTAGATGAAATATATTTTTAAGGCTAAAACATTGGATGTTTAGTAGGACAAGTCATTCATCAATGAGATAAGGATCTCTCATAGAAGCTATGAATAACATGTTGCTCCTAATTGATGAGTCTGTCAATTGCTTTGAAGTAATATATGATATTTATTCCAAGAAATAACTTAAAGCTATGGACTTCATATACTAACCAAGTTTACAACTTGGTTGATCCACCAGAAAGAATAAAAGTCAATGGATCTCAGTGGATCTTTAAGAGAAAGAAAAGCAATGTACAAATCTACAATACAAGCTTTAAGGAGAAGAAATATTCAATTTTGATGGTATAATAATCAACAATAGTGGTGGAGCTATCATTAGACAATTAGAGTTGTTGTCTGTTAGATAAAACAACTAAAACAAAAAAAAAAACAGAATTAGAGTTAGCACTTTAGGCATAACAAACCTTATCTACTAAATAGGGATTTATGAGATTTCTCATGAATAGTTCGTGTAGATTATCGTTGAAGGCTGGACAATTAGACGACTTTGGTTTGCGATAAATTACCCCTTAAGGAATTATTTAAAGCAAAAAACGATCATATCTTCATATAATAAATTCCTAAACAACTTTAAATCTGTCTAATGAGATCCTAGAGACTCCCAAATAATTTTATTTCATAGTTTTCATTACGTGTATGATATTCTAAAAACCCAAAAAGTCCATTTTTTAACATGAACCTTCAATTTTAATTTTAACTTGTTTGTGTGTCAAAAAGTAAATTATTTTTGGAAACAAAATCCATAAAAAGTTTAATCTAAGCAATTGAATTGCTTTCATACTAAAAGTTGAAAAATATTTCTTGATATTTGGTGTATATTGAAAACTAAGTAATTATTGTGAGGAGTATATTTTGTTT
>Ga0325400_1003640_pt1 | contig 13998 bp, 31 predicted proteins | sample PopdelMetagenome_2_FD_205662 | JGI IMG/M metagenome (GOLD analysis project Ga0325400, IMG submission 205662) | Populus deltoides microbial communities from Bellville, Georgia, United States - Xylem-PdKOR-R1 | ecosystem: Host-associated > Plants > Phyllosphere > Stem > Wood/Secondary xylem... | reverse complement strand
CGACACGGAGCTGCTGAACCAGACGACGTTCGACTCCTACGGGTCGTGGAAGACGCCGACGCTGGACACGAAGACGCTGACCAACGGGGCGCACACGGTGACGGCGATCGCCACGGCGGCGAACGGGCAGACCACGACGGTGACCCGGCAGGTGACGGTGGCGAACACCGCGCAGGTGGGCGACCAGACCGCCCCCAGCGTCCCGACAGGGGTCACGACGACGAGGGCGACGGACACCACCGGGTCGGCGTCCTGGCAGCCGTCCACGGACGACGTGGCGGTGTCGGGCTACCGGGTGTCGCGGACGTCCCGCTCGTCCGGCCAGGTCGTCACGACGGACGTCACCACGACGTCGATCTCGTGGACGGGGCTGACGGCGTCGAGCATCTACGACGTGTCGGTGGCGGCGTTCGACCAGGCCGGGAACGTGTCCGCCGGGTCTGCCGCGGTGGCCCTGCCGCTGTACGTCGCGCCGCCGCCCGCGTCGCCGTCCACGTCCGCGACCATGCTCATGCACGTGGACCCGTCCACGACGGCGCAGACGGACGCGCTGCGGATCACTGACCTGAACGACCGGGCGACGGGGAAGACGTTCGCGTGGGCGACGGACGCCGAGCGGCCGATCGTGCGGACCCTGGTGTCCGGGCGCAAGGTCGCGGAGTTCCTGAACGGGCGGGCCCTGCTGGAGGGGTCGGGCATCGCCGGGCAGACCGCCATGACGGTGACGTTGGTCATGGCGCAGCGCAACGAGGTCTCCACCGTCCTGCGGTCGGGGTACGTCGCGGGCACTCCGGCGAACGCGAACGACTTCGACAAGACGGTCGGCCAGTGGGCGATCGGGTCCCCGTCCGCGACCGGACAGTCCGGGCTGTCGTCGTTCACCACGTCCGGCGCCCCGCAGACGAACGGTTCGTTCACCGGGTTCACCCGGGCGCTGGACACCTGGACGGTCGTCCAGGTGGAGCTGTCCATGAACGGGCAGGCGCCGGTGGTCCGGGTCGACGGGACGGTGCTGACCACGAGCGCGACGAACCCGACCTCGACAGGGACGCTGCATCTGGACCGCATCCTGATCGGCGCCCGCTGGTACGACGGGGCCCCGAAGGACGGCCAGCAGTTCCGCCTGGGCGCGCTGCTGATCCACCAGGGGCGGCTGTCGGCGGCTGACCAGAACGTGATCCGGTCGTGGGCGGCGCCCCTGTTCGGGACGCCTGCGCCGTAGGACGTCCGGACGCAGCACGAGGGCCCACCGACATCAGGTCGGTGGGCCCTCGGCGTTCAGCGGTGCCGCTGGTCAGAAGCGGAAGCCCTCGGCGGCCGGCGCGGTACCGAACCGGAACCCGTCGTTGCTCGCGGCGTGGGCGACGACGGTCGAGCCGCCGACCATGACGGCGACCAGGGCCAGGGTGGACAGTGCCTTGCGCATGTGCGCTCCTCTCGGTGCGGGTGGTGACGGTCCGATGCTACGGGTTACGGACGGTCAGCAGGAGAGGCCGACGCCGACGGACTGGAGGTTCCTGAGCTTGAACCAGTACGGGCCCTTGCCGACGGACAGGGGCGCCGTGCACCCGGTGTTGACGTAGATCCGGTCCACGTCGCGGCAGCCGATGTCGTACGAGGACTTGCCCCGGGGGATCTTCATGTTCTTGTTCGGGGACCCGCAGTCGACGGTCAGGTTGGTGACGTCGGAGCCGCTGTAGTGCCGGCTGACGAACCCCCCGGTCAGGGCCGCCTCGGACGGTCGAGCGTTGACGACCTGTGCTCCGGTGAACGCGAGCGTGACGGCGAGCAGGGCGCCCAGGATCGTGCGGTTGCGGCGCTGCGCGCGGGCGGTGGTGGTCTCGGTCATGGTGTTCTCCTCGGTGGTCGTGCGGTCGGTGTTCGGGTGGTGCGGTCTGGGGGTCACCTGTCGTCCTGCGTGCGCGGGCCACGAGCAGCAGCGAAAGCAGCGCGGGCGGCCCGGCGGCAGTCGTCTCGCCCTTGGGCCGCGTCGTCGTCGTCCTCCCACGGCCAGCCGGGGTAGACCTCGGCGTAGATGGCCCGTGCGGCGCGCTCGACGGCGGCCTCGTCCTCCCCGGCAGAAGGCGCAGGCGGGTCGGACGGCATGTTGGCCACGAGCTCGCGGAGGCCGACGACCTCCTCCATGTACTCGCCGAGGTCGTCGACGAGGTCCCGGACGCGCTGCCTCAGCCTGTCCCGCTGCGTCTTGACCCGTGCCAGCGCCACACGATCGCGGACTAGGAGCCGCGTCAACCGAGGGGGACGGCGGTACAACGAGACGACGGACGCGCCGTCGTGCTTCCGGGCAAGGTCATGCGCGAAGTCCTCGCTACGGAAGATGGCGGCCGTCAGGTAGCCCAGGCCATCGATAACGCCCCATGCGTCCGCCTTCTCGTCGCCGGTGGGTGCGGCGGCCACGGCACCGGGAGCGCGGAGCCAGCCCGGGTGCACGTCGTCCAGGTGGGCGAGCAGGTCGCGCGCGCACTGCCCGGTCGGCTCGTCCATCAGCCCATCGAGGAAGCCCGCGACGCTGTGCTCGACGTCGCGGCGCACGGCGGGGTCGCCGGGGGCCACGGCACCGGGAGCGCGGACGAGCGCGCGCAGTCGTTCCACCTCGACGGCGAGGACGCGCGCCACGGTCGGCCAGCCGGACACGGCCTCGTCAGGACCGTGAGCGCAGGCCAGCGCCCGCTGCACGTCGCTCTCCTCTTCCTCGTCGGGGTGGGTCCACGCGGCGGGGTCGCTGGGGGTGTCCTGCGCCCGGCGGGCACGGAGTTCGGCGGTCATGGCGGCCACCTCGCGCCAGAGCCCACCGCGCCCCTCCGCGGCCTTCGTCAGCGCGTCGAGGTCGGCGTCGGTCAGTTCGCCGCTCGGCGCCTGCTCAAGGTCCCACGGCTCGGCGGTGAAGTCGACGCCGTCGCCGTCCCAGCGGACGACGACGCGCCCGTCGGGGTCTTGGCGGCGGAAGGTGCCGAGGGCGCCGTCGGTCTTGCGTCGGACGCGGTCGTCGGGCTGGTACGGGTTCATCGGGTCTCCTCGGGGGTCGGGGTGGGGCGGGCCCAGCCGTTGTCCCGGTGGGCGTGCGGCATGCGGGGGCGCCTCGTCGTCAGGCCCTCCGGCAGGTCCGCGGCCTTGACGTTCGAGGCGGCCGGGGTGGGACGGGTAGCCTCGACAGCAGCGCGGAGGCGAACCTTGAGGCCGCGGTAAGCCGCCGGCTTGCTGACCATCGACAGCACGTCCCTGATCGCGTCGAGGTCGCCCAGGTCGACCACGGCGTCGCCGTCCTGTGCGGCGAGGTCCCGGGTCAGGGCCCGGCGGGCGTCCACGGTCAGGAGGTCGACGAGCGCGGGGCACATGAAGTCCCGGAAGGCATCGAAGAAGTCCCCGCCCTCCGTACCGTGTGCGAGCAGGAGAAGCGCGTCGCGCAGCGTTCCTCGGTCGGGTCGTAGCGTGCCGTCGCTGGCGATGAGCAGGGCTTCGGCCAGGTCGAGCGCGGCGCCGTCGGTGTTGGGCGGGGTGCGGTGGGTTCCGGGCATGGTCACTCCTCGGGAGACGGGGCGGCGTTGAGCGCGGCGACGATCTGCTCGGCCAGAAAGGCAGCGGCGTCCGGGGCGCCCAGCACAACGAGACGGTGAACGTCGTCCAGATAGACGTTGTGAGGCTGGGAACGACCCTGCCGCCAGGGTGCGGTGCCCTCGGTCACTGGTCCTCCTGGTCGGGGGTGTACGTACGGGCCTTGATCTGCTGGAGCCGGACGAGCTGGTCGACGCGCTGGCGGGTCAGGCCGGCGATCTCGGCGACGGTGGTCTGCGCGGCGCCCACGGACAGGGCGTGCAGGATCATGCGGTCACGGTCCGCGAGGCGGTGCAGCACGACAGCGCGGGCGTCCTCCAGGTCACGCTGGGCGGCGGCGAGGGTGACGAGCGGGTCAGGCATCGGGTCGCTCACTGTTCGCCACGACGTTGTCTCCGTGCAGTGGGCACTCGGTGTGGGGGTAGGCCACACCCTTGTGCTCCGGCACACCCACGTCTTTGCCGTACAGGCAGAGGTTCCAGCAGCGGTCCTCCGCTTTGGTCTCACCGAACCTGACGACCTTCATGTTCGCCAGGGGGGACGTGTTCTCTGTGCTCATGCCGACGACGGTACACAGCACACGCACTCGTGACAAGTGCGCTTGCGCACGTCGGTGGAGGTGTGCATGATGGGCGCACGCACCGAGCCGGACCGCCCGGCCGATGCACGAGGAGGACAGACCAGTGAACCCGAATCAGACGACGGAGCGAGTGCTCCGCTTCCGCGAGGAGGCGAGCCGCGAGGACGAGCGAGCCATGCGGTTCCGCGCCACGGCTGATGAGCACACTGCTCGCGCCCAGGTGGCCGAGCGACGTGCGTACGTCCTGCGCCAGTTCGCCAGCCGACTGGAGACGCACGGATGAGCGTCGACCACGACGACCAGTGGACCGAGGACGCCGGCCGCGGCTCGACCGCAGTGCCCGGCGGCTGGCCGACGGACTGGGAGGACGACCTGCCCAGCGCGGGCGAGCTGGCCGCCGAGTGGATCGCGGAGAACCTGCCCGCCGAGCGGCGCCGGGTGTTCGACGACCAGGCGCGGGCGTTCAAGGACAAGGCGGACCGGGACTGGGCGGTCGGTGGGCCGACGTGCGGAGGGCGGCTGCGATGAGGAACTGGGACCCGCAGGACTGGATCATGCTCGCTTACGTTGTCGGAGCGTCTGGCGTGCTGCTGTGCTTTGGCGCCGCCCTGCTCGTCGTGGCGTCCGCATGAGCGCCGCACGTGTCCGCATGACCGACGCCCAGTGCGCCGCCGCCGACCGGACCCTGCCCCGCGGCACGGCCCTGGAGGCGCTGGCCGGCTGGACGGGGACCCTGCTCGTCGGGGTCGGGACGTGGACGGCGATCGTCGTCGGGCTGCGGGGTGTGCTGTGAGCTTGTCGTACTTCGCCGCAGGGACGGTCGATTACTGCCAGGCGTCCCGCGACCTGCACGCCTACCGCGAGCAGCGAGGCACCTGGTTCGACGAGGACCACGCGATCCGGTTCGGCGCTCGTGGCAAGTGGCACTGGCTGTTCGAGGACGGGCGCGGAGTGGTCTGCGGCGCAGAAAAGGTGGCGTTGCGTTACCCGTGGGACATGTACGAGGGCCCGCTGGGGGAAACTGCCGAAGGCGACCGCTGCAAGCGCTGCTGGCCTGGTGGGGCGCGTTCGTGAAGGCGGCGGTTTGGCGAACGCACATGCGGGCGTGGGGCCCAAGTGCTCGGTGGTGGTGGCAGGCTCCCGACTGCGTCTGGGGTACGTCCGCGACCTGGCGTGGCGCGGTGGACGACCTCTGCGAGCATCTGCGCAAGAACGCCGACCGATGACCCTGCCCCCGGACTCCGTCATCATCGTCCTGCTGGCCGGGTACGCCTTGTTCCTGGCCGTCTACCTGCCGTACAAGCTCCGCAAAGACGAGCGCGCCCGCCGAGCCTGGTGGGCCGCCGTCCAGGAGCAGGAGAAGGCAGCTCACGCACGTGACCTGGCGGACGCCGACGACCGGCGCCGCCGCACCCCGAACACCGACCAGGAGATGTGATGGACCGCGAAGACCGACTGCCCAAGTGGGCACGCGACGAACTGAGCCTGCTCCGCCGACGAGTCGACGAGCTGACCCGCGACCGTGACGCCCTCTACAGCGACGAGCCCACCGAGACGCAGGGCCTGACGGGGCTGGACACCGAGTTCCCCTTGCCCCCCGGCTCGTCGGTTCGGTTCGGCTGCTCGCGCGCTACAGCCCGCAACGGACACGTTTACACCGACTACGTGTTTGAGGCTCGCCGTGCTGCCGACGGCGCGCTGGAGGTCTCCGTTCGCGACGGACGCATCTTGACCCGCGCCCAATCGAGTAACCGCATCGACATCTTGAACGTCGACATGTTTGGACGAGACCGATGAACTACGAGGACCCCCTGGCCCCCCCTGGCCCGCCGCCACGCCGAGCTGTCCGAGGTCGAGGACCGCATCAAGTCCGAGAAGGCCGCCGTCCGCGCCAAGATGCTGGAGATCACCCGGTCCGAGCCCGACACGTACGCGGCCGGCGAGCACTACGTCTCGATCAGCCTCCAGCGGCGCCTCGACCTAGACGCCGCCGCCGCCCTGGTGATCGGCCGGGGCGTCCACCCGGACGCGGTGCGGGCGTCCGGGTACGACCGGGACAAGGTCAAGGCGCACCTGACGCAGCACGAGATCGACGAGTTCATGGTCGAGTCCGGCGAACCGCGGGTGGTGGTGAAGTGAGCGCCGTCAGCAACTTGATCCGCGATCTGCGCATCGCCATCGACAAGATGAACCCGTCGGACGCGATGGAACTGGACGTCGTTTTGGAGGAGTATGAGTCCGCCGTTTTGGCCGAGGACGCCGAGCGGTCGACACCGCTCGCCAGCACGTCCGGTGACGTGAACGCAGCCCGCGAGCACATGCGCTGGCACGTGGAGGACCTGGAGCACCTGCCCGAGTGGCTGCGCCCCGAGCTGCGCGTACTGCTGCACGAGGGACGGCTGACGTGAGCGGCGAGCACCCGGATCAGAACTGCGGAGCGTGCATCGACTGCCCAGCGTGCAGTGACTGGGACGCCGACCCTGTGCAGCACATCTGGACGCGTCCGGGCGTGGTGTTCGGACACTGCGGTACGTGTCACGGCCTGGAGGTCATTTGCTCGCGCTGGCCGTCCAGCGTGGATTGCGGTGTAACGGTCGGAGGGCCTACATGACCGCCGACCTGCGCACGACGCTCCTCGACCTCATTGGCACGGGGATCGCCGCCCACCCGCGCTCCCTCCAGCGGACGGTCGGCCCGTCGGACATCGCCAACCAGTGCGACGTCTGCCTCCTGCGGGCGCTGGCCGGCGCGAAGGGTCAGCGCCCGGGGGACGACGGTTGGCTGCCCACGATCGGCACGGCAGTCCACTCGTGGCTGGAGGAGGTCGTGCGAACGCACGGTCGGCACGACTACCTGGCGGAGCAACGCGTCCTCGTCGGAAGTGTCGGCGTGCACCCGGTCATCCACAAGTTCGGGCCCAAGAGTGATCCGGACCCCGACGTTGCGGGGACTCTCGACGTCTATCACCTGCCGCTGCGCGCCGTCGTGGACTGGAAGGTCGTCGGCGACTCGACGCTGAAGGCCGCTCGAACGAAGACAGCTCACGAGATCGGCGGACGCAAGCGGAACTACGCCGTACAGGTGCAGCAGTACGGGGCCGGGCTGGCCCGGGTCGGGCTCGTGCCGTCGACCGTGGCGATCATGTACCTGCCGCGGAACGGGCCCTTGCGCAACGCCGTGCTGCACGAGGAGCCGTACAACCCCGACGTCGCCGACCTCGCCCTCGACCGTGCTGGGCGCCTGCTCACCGTCTTTCGTGCAAGCGGGCTTGACGTGGCACTGTCGTCCGTGCAGGCTGACCCGCACTGCTACCAGTGCTCGACCACGGGCCCGCGTGCAGCGCACGACCTGTCCGGCGCCGTCCTCGACGAGCGGCCGGCCACCTACCCCGCGGACCTGTCGTCCGCGGTCCTGTGAACACCCCGAACACCGACCAGGAGTGACCATGACTACCCCGCAGAACCTGCTGGCGGCGATCGACCGCCTCGCCGAGCGCGTCAACAAGGAGAGCGTCAACAACGACGTCGACCTGTCGATCGCCATCCGCAACCTCGCCGAGGCGTACGCCCACGCCGCGTCGTTCGACCGCCGAGCGGCCCGCGCCGTCCGACCGACCACCAAGGAGAACTGAGCACATGAGCGACTTCGAGACCTTCGTCCCGCAGAGCGGCGGCGACTACGACGCGTACGAGCCCAAGGAGAACTACGGGCACTCCATCATCGTCCGTCCGATCAAGGCGGGCCCCCTCCAGCCGTCCAAGTTCAAGAACAGCGACGGGACGCCCCGCCCCCCGAAGGAGACGATCGACGTCGACCTCGTGGACCTCGACGGCGCGCGCCAGGCCGACGGCACGACGAAGCACGTGTTCCGCAGCGTGCGCCTGTACGGCGGGCAGTTCCACGACCACCTGCTGCCGTACGTCGGCAAGTTGCTCGTGCTGACTATCGTCAAGCGCAAGGGCGAGGCGGCGGACTACGCGGGCATCGAGGCGGCGGACGCCCCGTCCATGCAGCGCGCCCGCGAGTACAAGGGAGTGAACCCCGACCTGTTCGAGGAGTTGGGCACCGTGCAGAAGCCCGCCGAGCAGCCGGCCGTCGCACCCGCCCCGGCGCCCGCGGCTCAGCCGTCCCCCGAGCAGACGGTCGCGGCCACCCTCGGCGCGACGCCCGTGCAGGAGGCGGCGCCCGCCGGCCCCACGGAGCAGGACATCATCCGGGCGAAGGCCCTGATCGCCATCCCCGGGATCGAGGACCACGTCGTCCTCGCGTCGGTGCCCGGCCTGACCCCGGCCATCGTCGCGTCGCTGCGGACGGCGGCAGGATCGTGAGCGCCCGGGTGCTTGACCCGCACTATTGGTCGCTGTGCGGGTTCTGCGATGTGACGACCATCGTGCAGGGCAACAACGGCAACGACCCGGGCAACCCCGAGGACAGCGACAGCCGTCCGGACTGCTCGTCCTGCGGGCGCAGCCTGCTGGACTGGGACCAGGGATGACGGAGGAGGGGGCCGTGAACGGCGCGGCCAAGAACGGCAGTCCGCGCGCCTATGTCGGCGAGAAGGGGGCGGGCGAGCACGTGGCGCGCGGACTCCGGATCGACCTCGCCGACGTTCTCCACGTCAGTCACGACCTCACGTGGAACGAGCTGATGAACAAGGTCTACGACCTGCGCAATAGCCGGGAGCCCTGATGGAGGAGGCGATCGTGATCGGCGTCCTGAACGGGCGCGGCGAGGCCGCCGACCTGCTGAACGCAGCCATCGCGGTCAACGAGACCGTGGACCTGGAGATCGACGACCTGTCGCACGACGTCCTCGTCAACGCCGGGTGGACGCCGCCCAACCAGCTCCCCGACTGACCGCAGCACGACCCCCGGCGGCCCTCGTCCAGCAGTGGGCGGGGGCCGCCGCACACCCGAACACCGACCAGGAGGAACGATGGCACTCGCACCACAGGACCCCGTGACGACCTCTGGACCGCACCCCTTGAACGACCGGACGACGCTTGAGCTGCACAACGGACGCGCCGTGCTGCGCGTGGACCTTGGCGATGAGATCTGGCACATGAGTCTGACGAACGGCATCAGCGACGCCCTGAGCGCCGCCTCCCGGAAGGCTGCACGATGACCAATCGTCCAAAGAACATCGGCACGGCCGGCGAGACCGCCGTCGTCCGCATGGCCCGCGAGAGCGGGTTCTTCCCGCACGCCGACCGCCTGACCTTGTCCGGGTCCGCCGACCGCGGAGACGTCCGCCTGACCCGCGAGCTGCGGGGCGGTGTCATCGTCGAGGTCAAGGCCGGCGACGCGGCAGCCCGGTCCAGTGACCTGCTCATCGACGCCTGGATGGCCGAGACCGAGGCCGAGCGCCAGAACGCCCAGGCCGCCCTCGGCGTCCTGGTGGTCAAGCGCGCCGGGTACGCCGGGGCGCGCTGCGGGCGGTGGTGGGCGGTGGTGCCGCTCGGCGCGCTGGTGGCTCTTCGTGGAGGGTTCACCGGGCAGTCTTGGACGACGCACCACGGCTCGGATGCTCTGCCCGTTCGGATGCACCTGGACGCGCTCATGCCGCTGCTGGCGACCGTGTACGGCGAGGAGGATTGAGACGTGGCTGAGGACAAGAACCGGGGTCGGTGCCCCGATGGCGGGTACTGCCACCACGAGTGCAAGAACCCGTGCTGGCGTACGGAGTACGCCGGGCCACTGTCGGACACCTACCCCGACAACATGTGGCCGGTAGACGTCGTCATCGCCGGTCGCCATCACGACGGGGTGCTCTGATGGCTGAGTACGCCCGCATCATCGATCAGGTCTTCGAGCACGACCCCCGGCACGTGGACACCGTCCGCCGGCTCGTCGCACGCGAGGCCACCGACCGGGCGGACGAGCTGGTGCTGCTCGAGGCGCTGGGCCTGGAACCGTGAGCCGGCCGCGACTGCTCGACCTGTTCAGCTGCCAGGGCGGTGCCGGCGTCGGGTACCACCGTGCAGGGTTCGACGTTACGGGCGTCGACCTGGACCGCACGAACGGCCGGTACTACCCGTTCGAGTTCCACCACGCCGACGCGCTGGAGTACGTCACCGAGCACTGGCGGGACTTCGACGCCGTCCACGCCTCGCCGCCCTGCCAGGCCATGACGCGAGGGAACGCAGGGCGGATCACCAGGCACGTGAACCTGATCCCGGACACTCGCGCCGCGCTGGAGGCCACGGGGCTGCCGTACGTCATCGAGAACGTCGAGGACGCCGGAAAGCACATGCGCTCACCCGAGCTGCTGTGCGGGTCGATGTTCGGTCTCGCCACCGAGGACGAGGATGGCGAGCCGCTGCGACTGGAGCGGCACCGGCTGTTCGAGACGAACTGGGGCTACCGGGCGCCGGCCGAGCACGCCCACGACCCGTCCGTGCGGGTGGCCGGGGTCTACAACGGGGCCAGGGCCCGCCAGCCCGGCCAGACCGCAGCGGAGCACCGGTACACCTGCCAGCACGTCCGTAAGGGCGGGTACGTGCCCCGCGACCACGGCGTCAAGCGGCGTCTGCTTGGGGTGGACTGGCCGACGACGGTCAAGGCGTTGACCGAGTGCATCCCTCCTGCGTACGCGCACCACGTCGGCACCCAGCTGCAAGCGCGCTTGACATGACACGGGGGACGGGTGAGGATCGCCGCATGGAACAGCCCAGCCCCCATGTCGACCAGTGGGTCCGGTACGCCGCCTGCGCGGACGAGGACCCCGAGCTGTGGTTCCCCCGCGACCCGCACGAGCAGGGCTACCCGAAGTCCGTGTGCCGGTCCTGCCTCGTCAAGGACCAGTGCCTCGACCTGGCGATGGCCGCCGAGGGGTCCTCGTCCCACGAGAAGCGGTACGGGGTGTTCGGCGGCATGGCCCCAGCGGACCGGGCACGGATGGCCGCAAACGCCCGGCGCCGCAACAAGCGGGCAGCGTCGTGACCGTCCAGCACGGCACCCACTCCTGCTACGCCCGGGGCTGCCGGCGGCCGATCTGCCGCGAGGCCCACCGCCGGTACATGGTCTGGCGGGCCCTGGACCGCGAGCGCAACGGCCCCTTGCTCGTCCCGAACGTCGGCACCAAGCGCAGGATCAGGGCTCTGGGCGTCGTCCGCTGGACCAGGGCGGAGATCGGCGCCCGGATCGGTTGCTCGGAGACCAACGTCCGCAAGCTCTGCGTGTCCGACCGCGTCCACCGGGACACCGCCGAGAAGGTCGCCGTCCTGTACGCCGAGATCGAGCACCTGACCGGGCAGGGCAACCACCTGACCGAGCTGTACGCCCGCAGGGGAGGCGGTCACGCGCCGGCCGACTGGGACGGCCTGGACATGGACGACCCGGACGTGTGGCCGGAGGCGTTTGAGACGCGGACGTGGTCGTGCCAGTGGTACAAGCACTCCCGCTGCGGCGGCGTCCGACAGCTCGTCACCGAACTGGGCAGCGAGCCCGCACCGTGCGGGTGCTCGTGCCACGAAGACGCCTAGACACGGCAACGGCCCGGCGTCCACCGCTCAGGACGCCGGGCCGACTGCGTACGCTCACCGCACCCCTACGGCCCCGCGCACTGCCGCGCCGGCCGTTGACCAGACGACCGACAGGAGCATCGTACCGATGACTAACCGACTGACCGAGCAGGCGCTAGGCGGGGTGCAGCACGCGCTGATCTTTGGGAACCCCGTGTCCACTTCCAGCGTGCGCAGCCTCGTCGCCGAGGTCCGCGAGCACCGGGCGACGATCGAGCGGGTGCGGGCGATCTTCGACCAGATCGACCCGACGCAGAACTGGAGCGCCGACATGATGGCGCTGACGATCGAGATCTCGCGGGCACTCGACCCCGAGAACACCGACCAGTGAACGTTCCCGTGGCCCGGCTGCTGCCTGGCGACTGCCTCGACGTGCTGCGCGCCATGCCCGACAGCTCCGTGGACGCCGTCGTCACCGACCCGCCGTACGGCCTGTCGAACACCGACCCGGGGCGCGTCGTCGAGACGCTGACCCGCTGGGCGACCGGCGACCGCGACTACGTGCCCGGACTACGGCGCGACAGCCCGCAAGACGCGCTCACCCCGACCACCCCTGAGGACACCGACCAGTGACCCTGGACACCGACCTGTCCCCCGCCGTCCTGGACGACTGGGACGACGAGCTGGACGACACCACCCTCGACGACCTCGACGACGACCAGGAGACGACATGGACGGCGGCACCTACGCGAACGACGTCCGCAGCATGGCCGCACAAGGACGACCGTTCGACCCCTGCGAGCACTGCCGGGCAGGAGACCACGACTGGTGCGACGTCAACGGCTGCGTCTGCTACTGCAACGACGGCTGGAACTGACAACCCCTACGCCGCGTCCGCGCACGCCTACTGGTCCGCCGGCTGGCGCGGTGTCCTCCCGCTACCCGAGCGGTCCAAGTCGCCCGTCCCGAACGGGTACACCGGCCGCGAGGGCACCGACCCGTCCTGGCCCGACGTCCAGGCGTGGACCGAGGACCACCCCGGCGCGAACATCGCCCTGCGGCTCCCCAGAGGCGTCCTGGGCATCGACGTGGACGACTACGCCGGAAAGGCCGGTGCGTCCACCCTTGCCGCCCTGGAGGCCCGCTACGGGGCCCTGCCGCCGACCTGGACGTCCACGTCCCGCGACGGGGCGTCCGGCATCCGCCTGTACGCCGTCCCCGAGGGCCTGTACTGGCCCGGCGTCCTCGGCCCCGGGATCGAGGTCATCCAACACCGGCACCGCTACCTCGTGGCGCCGCCCTCCGTCCACCCCGAAGGAAGGACCTACCGATGGGTCACGCCCGGCACTGCTGGCTCAGACGGCGCAGGCACACCTGGAGTTGGGGGTGGAAGCACCTGGGCGCAGAATGGTTCGTCTGCAAGCAGTGCTTCGCCACCAAGCGTCGCTGACCTGCCCGCGCTGCCCGACGCCTGGATCGCCGGGATCACCGGAGGGCAGCACGAGGCCGACATCCGTCGCGCAGGCCTCGACGACGCCGGGGTGGACGCCTGGCTCGACGCCCGCATGGACGGCGAGGAGTGCGAGCGCATGGTCGCCGTCCGCTCCCGCCACGTCCAGGCGCTCCTGACCTCGGGTGAGTCCCGGCACGACCGCATGGTCATCGCCACCCGCGCGCTCGTCGGTATGGCCGCGGAGGGGCACACCGGGTCCGGCAACGCCTTGCACGCCGTCCACCAGGCGTTCGAGCTGGCGCTGTCCCGGGCCGGCGACCGGACACCCGACGACCACGAGTGGGCACGGGCGCTGTCCGGGGCCGTGGACATCGCCGCCGCCGAGCACCCCGGGCCGCCCACCAGCGACCCCTGCACGCACAACGACCTGTCGAGCGCCGTGCTCGACGACACCGAGGAGGACACGTGGACACCGGACGACTCGCCTGCTGGTGGCACAGAGAGCACGCCTGGGGTCGCTGGACCTCTTGGTACTGGAACCCTGGAGCTGACCTCTACGTGCGACGTCGCCACTGCCGACGCTGCGCCCAAGTCGAGCGAGAGGGCGTCGGCGGGACTTACAACTGACGACCCCGACCTCGCGGCCGACGCCCAGCGGTGGCGGCTCTGGCAGGACGCCGAGCGGGCGAACCTGCTGGAGGAGTACCAGCGGCAGAAGCGCACCCGCACCGTCCGCACCATGCTCGACGACGAAGAGCACGCCGCCGGGTGGAGGGTGCCCGCCACGTTCGGCACCCTCGCCGACGAGCTCGCCCTGCCCGAGGAACCCGTCCAGTGGCGCGTCGCTGACCTCCTGCCCGCCGGGGGCAACGTCCTGCTGACCGCCGCGTTCAAGGCTGGCAAGACGTCCCTGGTCAACGCCCTCGTGCA
>Ga0325400_1003638_pt1 | contig 13999 bp, 9 predicted proteins | sample PopdelMetagenome_2_FD_205662 | JGI IMG/M metagenome (GOLD analysis project Ga0325400, IMG submission 205662) | Populus deltoides microbial communities from Bellville, Georgia, United States - Xylem-PdKOR-R1 | ecosystem: Host-associated > Plants > Phyllosphere > Stem > Wood/Secondary xylem... | reverse complement strand
TAAAGATTTTAATTTAAAATTACTTTGTACTTAGAAAATACCTATAATAATATATAGCAACTAACAGTTTATCAATATGATACAAGAGATATAAATATTTTTAAACTCACAAAATATTAGAAAAAACGAAGGAAAGACTTGAAAATTAATAAAGCAAACATAAGATCATTAAGAAAAACAGTCATTGATATCATTAGGAGAGAACACTAGAGGAAAATAAGGACAGCTGGTGTCATGTCATTTAACTTACTCCACCATAGTTATTAAACCCGGACCGGCTTGGCGGGTTGACCCGGGAATCGGTCGACCCGGTGGCTGGACCGGTTCGGGTTAGGAGAAAGATCGGTAAATGTAAAAAACCAGCAAGACTCAGTCGAACCGGCGGGTCGACCCATGACCCGAGCGACCCGGGCAAACCTGGACGAGACCCGGCGTTTGTAATGCATAAACTGTCATTTGTGAAATCAAAACTCGATCCATGAACACCAATCAATCTAACATTTTAATCCCGCAAAAACTAACAGATTTGAGTCAAAATCGGGAACAAAACACATAAAACTTCAATAACGAGCTCTGCAAGTTACTACTGACTTAGGGGATGAGCGGGAGAGAGGAGAAGGAGGGAAATGAAGGCGAGGAGAGGAAATGATCGAGCAGTGGTTGCCGAGGAGATGGCGATCGCTAGTGAAGATGAGATCTGATGGAGAGAGCGATTTTTTTTCTTTTCAGATGGAGAGCGGGGGAGGGGGGGAGTGAAGATTGAAGAGACTTGAAGAGACAGGGAGTGAAGATTGAAGAGATAGTAATTGTCTTAGACTCTAAGGCTTTAAGCTACGTTTTTATTTCAATCCATTAAAATAATTATTTTAGTTTTTTTATTCAAAAAAATTATAAATGCATAAAGTTTATTTTACAGTTTATAATAATAAGAAATAAATTAAAATAGAAGAGTTTTTTCATAATTTTAATATAAAAAAATTATGTTTTTTAAATATAAAATAATTTTTTTTGTTTAAATACTTCAACTTAAAAAAATAACATAGTATTTTCTCAATGTGTAATTTGAAACCCTTACATAAATATACTCTATGTTCAGAAGAAAAAAAATTATGTTTTTTCAATGTGGGATAAAAAACTTTTTTGATTTAAATACTTCAACTTAAAAGCACAACATAGTATCTTTTTAATGTGTGATAAAAAACTTTTTAAAATATTTTTTAAAACTTTATTATTTACAATATAGCATATATTCACATTGATTTTTTTTTTGATTTTTTCGTATGAAATATTAAATTTTTAATTTTTTTAATTTTTCTGGGTTGACCCGGTTTAACCCGGGTTGACCCATAAAACCCGAGACCCGGTCCCTTGACCGGGTCAACCCCTGGGCCGGGTCTGATAACTATGTACCCCACTTCCAGTATCTAATGCAGTTCTAACAATTCCATTATCCATGGGAATTACATAAGCGAGTTCATTAATATAGGCATTTGTGTTGAAAGAAAATTAGTGGAGTAAAAGCTATTGAACAATAGTGGAAGATAACAAAGCTAAAGAAAAAGAAGAAAATTAGAGAGGATGAAAGTTTTTTTATACTTATGTTTATAAATTAAGTATTTTTTCTTCTATACAGATTTTTTTCTCTCCATTTTTATGTTTATACTTCTGATTATAAATCTATTTATAGACTTAAAGTCTAAACAATCAAAGAATTATACTAAACAACGAAAAACCTATTTTGAACAGGAAAAATAATTCTGCTGACTTAATCAGTCGGCTAGTTCTCAATCAATAGACTAGTTCTTTTAATTTAAGAACCGATCAACTAGTTCTTCTGTTTTTCAAAAAACCCAGAAATCTAGTTTATTTTCAGCACCCCCTTAAACTTTATTTCTTACAACTCTTAGCATATTTCTCATCTTGGCAAAAATATCATGTTTGAGTGGCTTTGTGAAAATTAATGTTTGCAACTTGATCTTGGATTTTCACATACTTGACTTTAACTTCCTTGTTTTTAATGCAATCTAATGGATAATGAAATATTTCTTATAACTCTTAGCATATTTCTCATCTTGGCAAAAATATCATGTTTGAGTGGCTTTGTGAAAATTAATGCTTGCAACTTGATCTTGGATTTTCACATACTTGACTTTAACTTCCTTGTTTGTAATGCAATCTAATGGATAATGAAATATTATGTCAATGTGCTTACTTATGTCATAAAATACTAGGTTATTTGCTATTGTAATTGATGATGAGTTGTCCATATAAATTTTTATAGACTTCTCTTGTGAAATTTGCTACCCGTTCAATAATATTTTTAGTCATATGGAATGACAAACACATGTTGTAGCATTTACATATTTAACTTTATAATTTGATAATGTGACTATAAATATCTTCTTTGAACTTTATGTGAATGTTTTATCTCCTAAGTAGAAGACAAAACTTGTAGTGCACTTTCTATTATCTATATTTCCCGTCCAATCACTATCACAATAACCTATAGGATCGAAGTTGTTAGAGCAACCATAGAATAAGCCCAATTCTATGGTGTTTTTGATATATCAAAGAATTCGCTTCAAAACTTTGAGATGTGTCATAATTGATATATCTATAAATATGATCACAAGCCCTAGGTAGTAGGTCATAAGAACAATATTTATCATCTCAAACTCCTTGATCATTGCTTGCTTAAAGTCTCTAAATATCTTTAGGTTATTGCTTGTAAAGATCAAGTCATCCATATACAATTATACAATAAAAGTATCACCACTCTCTTTAATCTTTATATAGATAACATATTCATAGAAGCACTTTACAAATACATTCTTCAAGAAATAACTATTAATGCGACTATACCAAATTCTTAAGGTTTGCTTCAATCCATACAAGGCTTTGTTCAACTTTAATACATTGTCTTTTTATCCTTTCACTTCATAACCCATAGGTTGCTTAATATATTTGGTAAATATTCCATCTATGTTGGGCAATTGTGCCAATTATCAATCGGATGGTCTCCAATTTAGCAAATAGGGCAAAAACTTTAGTCAATTCTTTGCCTTTAACAATAGCCTTTTGCTACCAATCTCGTTTTGTACCTCTCCACTTCTCATTTGTCATTTTTCTTTTCTTTATAGATCCACTTGACACCTATTGGCTTATTTCCTTTTAGTTTAAGAACAAATTTAAATGTGTCATTTTTCTCAATTGATGCAATCTCCTTATTCATAACAATTCTTCACTTTTCATCATTTATTGCTTTTTCAAACACTATAGGTTCACATATGGTAAGATGATAATATAGTGTTAGATCATCATTAATTGGATTAGTTACCTCATACAAGTCATCAAGACTCTTTATCTTTCTTGGCGGACTAGGTGGACTATCAATTCATGAATTTCCACTAGAAGAAAAACATATAAGTGAAGTTGATTTCATTGATGATTGTGGAGGTGTAACAAATTCTTTATGATCTTCATATCTCCTATTCTTTTCATCAAAACCCTATAAAAACTCATACTTATCATCATCATCTACCTTTTAATCTTATGCTCCTTCATCAAATTTGATATCTCTATTAATCACCACCTTTTTTTTATTAGGGTTGTAAAACTTGTATTAATTGGATTTTTTTATCATAGCCCACAAAGATCATCATTTTGCTCTTATCATCTTGTTTGGTCCTTACTTGATGATCTACATGCACTTAGCCGCTGCTTTCAAACACCTTCAAGTGAATAACATTTGGCTTTCTTCCACTTCATGCCTCTTATGGAGTCATATCATTCAAGTCTTTTATAGGACACCTATTTAACAAGTAAACAACACAATATAAAGTTTCAGCCTAGAACAACTTTGGTATCTTTTTGGTTTTAAGCATGCTTCTTGCTTTATTGATGATGCTTCTATTCTTTCTCTCTACCACACCATTTTGTTATAGGGATCTAGGCACTGTTAGGAGTCTTTCTATATCATTATCTTCACAAAACTTATTAAACTCATTATAACAAAATTCACCTCTTATCTGTCTTAAGTGACTTTATATAACAAACACTTTATTTTTCAACTAATGCTTAAACTTCTTAAAACAATTAAATATATTAGATTTTTCTTTTAAGAAGTATACCTATGTTTTTTCTACTATAATCATTAATAAAAAAGTAAAAGATATAATTTTTTTCCAAACAAGCATAATTGAATAAGACCATATACATCTGTGTGTATCTATCATAAGGGTTAACTTGCTCTAAATGTAAACTTATTTGAAAATCTCTTATGAAATTGTTTGCTCATTGAACATCCTTCACATAACTAATTTGGATGTTCAATGGATGGTACACCCTTTAACATCTCTTTTTTGCATCATCATCTTCAAGTTGTCAAAGTTTACATTTTCAAGTCTCATATTCCAAAATCAAGTCTAATCTTTCAATATGTCTTTAGGTATCTAGGCACACCCATCTTTATGTTTCAAAAAATCATCTTGTTCTATATCATGGCTACGTTTGTCATTGATACCAATAATTATTTTTCTTGTTCAGAATAAGTTTTAAATTTTCTTAGTATAATTCTTTGATTGTCTAGGAATTTAGACCTATAAATAGGCATGTAATTAGAAGCATAAATATAAGTATAGAAAAGACAAAATATGTATAAAAGAGAAAATATTAATGAAACATTCTTTCCTCTTAAATTTTCTTATTTTTCTTTAGCTTTGCTATCTTGCATTATTGTTCATAAGCTTCTACTACACTAATTTTCTTCCATTAAGTGGTATCAAAGCTTGTTCTAATTAGTTGACATGGCCAATACGAACTTTCCACTTCAATATCCTTGTTTGACAAATGATAACTATGAAATTTGGTGTATTCGTGTGAAAGCTTGGCTAGTTCCCAAGATGTATGGGAAATGGATGGAAAAAGCTTTAAAAAGCATATGAAAGGAGTAACATTGACTTTATTCCAAAGGCAAGCCACATAAAAAGGTATGGAAGAAGGATAAAAAATCACTCACAATTATCCACCAATGTTTGGATGATGTCATTTTTTAGAATGTGGCTAACACAACTATCGCACGTAGACGTGCATTGTTGAAAGATTATTTGGAGTCACCACCTAGTTGTTTGGTTTAGGATCGCTAGGAAACTCAGGTACACTAGTCTTGTCAAATATTCGAGGGTAAGGGACTGGTTATAATTAGAAAAGGTATTAGCACCTTTAGCGTACTCTACCTACTCTACCTGAGGTAAGTTGCTTTATGGTTTGATGTGGTTTAGCGATTTTGATAGTTTTTTAATCGGTGGTCTATCTGTAGTTTAGGATTGAGATTTACTTGTATGAATAAATCCAATGTTTAAGAATTTATTATGGACTCATATGCCCAAATAAATTCTTAGAAAAAGGTTCTTTATAATTTATATATTATGGTAAAAAATACTTCCAATTAAAATTTATGAATATTTAAAATAACTCCGAGAATTTTCTAGTTAACTCCGATATTTCAAATACCAGCCTCACTTGTAAGTGCAACGTTCTATACAGGATTTTTAACTATTAATTCTCATGAATTAAAAAATGATGGTTTATTTAAATATTGGCCAAATTCTCATAAATAATAAACTGGTTATTAAATCCTAAAATGCATGCAAATATATAATTTAAATTTCCATATGGAAATACTACACAATATGATTTTCTTTGTATTTTTAAGATACTTGGTCGTATGCAATTAAAACATTTAATTCTTTTTGCCTTTTTGGTTTTAAACATTCAAAAACACATATATATATATATATACACACACACACACAATCACAAACACCCATCTTTTTTTTACTATATTTTACTCTCACACACACTCATAATTATCAAATTACAAATCACCAAAATTCAAAATAAACCAAACAACATATTAAATATTGGGAAGCCTCTAAGTTGTAGGAATAATGGAAGCACGTCTGTTCCACACGCCATCATTTTTTTCAGTATATAGGACCATGCGCCGTCATTGTTAGAAAAGCAAAGGCAACTGGATTTAAAGCGACTCTTTCACCTCTTTCCTTCCCTACCAGCTGTGTTCCTCCACGCTCTCTGAGGAGGGAGATCTGACCTTCCAAAGCTTCGGTCCCCTTTTCCTTTCTTTCTCCCTAGGTCGGTAGCAAGTTTGATCCTTATCTATAAAACAAAGAAAAACCATGCAAGTAGTCGATTTTAAGTTTCTTTTTTTGAGATCTAATTAAGCCTTTTGTTTCCATCTTTCTCTCTTGTTTGTCTTTCTTTTCTTCTTCTTCAGGTGGCAGATCTGGTTGTTAATTAGCGTCGACATTGATATGTCACCGTCTACGGGTACTGCTGGAGGTTATTTCGATGGTCGATTGAGTTTTAGAGGCTATGGGGTTGCGCCATGGGTATGGTTGATGATGGTGATAGAGCCTATAGTGGTGTTGTGGTCGATGTTGGTGATGGTTTGACCAACAAAAAGAGAGAGATCGTAAGGCGTTGATAGCCGTGGGTGTTGTTGCCTACTGGATCAGTGCTTGGTCATTTCGGGCGATGGTATTCTCGGTTTCAATGGTTGTTGAGAGGCTCACAATAGGGAGTTGTTAAGCATAGGAGGAAAGAGGTAGTGTGTGGTTGAAGGAAAATAAATGGAAGAATCACGGTTGATGGTTGATAACTTTCTTGCTACTGCAATGAGGAGCTGCTAGTATGGGTTATTATAGTGGAGGAGAGGAAATGAGGTTGTTGATGGTATGCTAGTTTTTGGGAAACTAGACGAGGGGCTGAGGTATATGGTTAGGTATGGCAATCAATGGTGCTGAGGAGGGTGAGAGGGACACTTTTGGCTTCGGGTTTCTACCATTGCCTGTGACAATGAAGGGTTGTAGTGGATCCAGAAAAAAGATTGTTAGGTGTTGTAAAGGTGACCGTAGTTCAGAAACAGAAGAAGGGAGAATCTTAGTGGTTCAGCCAAAGCGAAAGGGAGGCTGCTGGTTGGTTTTAGTAAAGAAGATGGGGGGAAACGTGAGAAAGGGGAGGTGGCCGGTTTAGGTTAATTAGGTTTAGAGCTTTTTTTATATTGTTATTTTTTTATCCCCCATGATTTCTCCCTGGATTTCTCCCCCAGATTTCTCCCTTTTTTTTTATGTGTAACCACCACCTATTTATAGATGAAAAAAAAAGTTTGTTATTTTAATTGCTTGGTCATTAAGGAAACTTGGTGACCAAGCAACCTAAAAAACAAATTGGTTCCTCAATTTCTTTTTTTTCATATTTGATCCCTTGTAAATTTTGATTTTTTTAAAAAAAATTTGTATTTTGAATTTTTTGAAAAAGAGTAACTTCAACGTCAACTTAAAAAGTGCGTTAACAATTGAACATGTAGGAAAAAGACGTTGCAAGTGACGCAAAGACGTTAAAAATATATTTTTGGATTCTTGTTGTTTTTTTAATATTATTAGATTTTTTTTTAATATTTTTGGTTTATTTCGAAAGTATATCAAAAATTGGGCAGCAACAAGAACAACCGCCAAGCAAGCATGAGAAGTTTTGTAACAATCAAATTAAGGAGCTGATAGTGTAAAAAAGGTACGCCTATAAAAGTTATGAGATAACTTTGAAAGATTGTGTATGCTTGCATTAGAAACTATTTCAGATTACTTTGCTAGAATTTTGGCCATATACAATTAGATAAAAATATATGGGGAAAAGATGGAAGAAACACATGTGGTCGACTTAATCGGTCGACTGGTTCTTTTAATTCAACAGGTCGATTGATTATCAACCGATAAATCAATTCTTTATTTTCCAGAAAAAACCAGAAATCTAGTTTATTTTTAATAAGTATCCCACGAGGAAAATGTGTTCCGCCACCAGGGAACCTGAACACGTTGCCTTCATACTACACCCAGTTCTGAACAGTCTTCTCAACGGTCAAGCTCTTATAAGGCGCTACAAAGGGGAAGATAGTCACGACTCCTGGGCCAAGGAAAGGGATTTGTATATCCTCTGGGGACTAGAATAAGGCAATACAGCTTCTCGTGTTCAGGAGGACAATGGTGTTCCCTATAGATCATATTATCTCAGGGAAACGTCATTGCACTGATTTGATCTTGGCAGGGAGTATAATCTATGTACTTGTCTTCACAAGCCTTAAACTCCTTTGATCCATCAATCATGCCAGCATCACCATTCATCTGATAAAATTATAATAATCTCATATAAAATAAAATAAAAAATAAAACACATATACTAATATTAAATCAATTAAATATTAAATGATAAAATTAAAAAAAATTAATTGTTGAAGAATTTTATTTAATAATAAAGAAAATATTAAACAAAAACATAATAATCTCATAGCAAGCAAAATAGAAACAAATTGAAGCTCAATTTCTAATAAATAAAATATTGAAGGATAAAATTGAAGCAAAAATATAATTTAAAAAAGATGAAAAAAACTCGACCTGTGCCAACCTGAGTTAAAATGCAAACTCTGCGACCTGGTTGTGATACCGGTCAACCCCATTAAAAGTAAATTGAATAAAATTATGAAGTTTAATTATCAAACAACCCAATGTTAAAAGGCAAGAATGAAAAGAAATTTTAATTTAAAAAAAACAACAAAAAAAATCTTAGTCAACTCGAATTAACCTGCTAACCCCGCGACCATGGGTAGAGGTTTGAGATAACCCCACAGGAAAAAAAGTGAAAAAAAAACAAAAAAACCAATTCCCAATAAATCAAATCTTTAAAGATGAAATTAAAAAAAATCAATTTAAAAAAAAGACCTAAAAACAAAAGTCATGTTAACCTTTAAAACTTGTGACCTTGATCATGAGTTTATAACGAACCTCATAGAAGAGAAACCCTGAAGAATAAGGAAGAAAAATTATCAATCAACAAAATGCCGAGTAATGAAATTGAAAATAAAATGTAATAAAAAAATCCAAAATAAAATAAATAATAATAAAAAGAATATGGATAGAATTTGACATAAAATTAAGCAGAAATCAAATGTTGAGAGAAGAAATTAAAAACAAAATTTAATTAGGTAAAAGATAAATAAAAAAATTAACAATCAAAAGAAGGAGAACCAAATTTGATCTAAAAATTAAATAAAACTAAATGTTGATAGACAAAATTTAAAAAACATCAATAAAAAAAATCAAATATTAATAAAAAGAATAAGGATCAAATTGAATGCGAAAAATAAATTATAAGAAATCTTTATATTTTAGCAAGGAGAAGAGAGAGAAAATAAAAAGGTAAAGAAAAGAGTTTAGTGGAGTCCAATCGTTGTGCCATCATGCACACATGTCTAACCATTGGAAAGACCACGTAGAGATTCTTCCAAAACCGCCACAAAAGGTGTTGCTTGGTTGTCGGACGACACCTCATGTGTCGCCCACGCACTTATATTTTCTATGTATTAAAATATCAAATTTCCTCTTAATGAACCCAATAATATAAAAAAAAACAGTAGAAAAATATGAAAAAGCCCATGGATGCAAGTTAACTAATTCCTTCTTTTAATATGATCTAGTCATTTTACTATGCCGATAATATATGAAAAGACCATCATGCCCTCATTCAATCCAAAAATAACTAATAAGTTATGAGAGAAAAAAACATATCACCCCTAAAATCAAGTTCAATGATTTTTCTTGGAATAGAAAAATAATTATTTTATTTAATTATTTTAATCTATAATGATTTGTATCTTGATATATAGTGAAAAATTAAGCTCTTTTATGTTTTTGTTAATATCAAAACCCACCTAGAAATTATTTCCTTTCTCTATGGCTCTTGTTCGTGTGAGTTTGCCATATTTTAGAGACAAAAGGTCAATCTTATTATCAATAATTTTTATTTTACAAGATGAGTTTTTCTTAAAGTGCTTTTTTTTTTTATCATAATATGATTAGTTGAAAACAGGTTCTAAAAGGTTTCACGATGTAGGGTACCAGCGGTATATTATTTTTAATATTAAATATATCAAAATATATTTTTTTAATTTAAACTCTATTTTATGTTTTTGATAAGTTAATGTTAAAAAAATAATTATTCTATTGAAAAAATATATATAAAAAAAGAGAGGATGAAGAAGTTTCGATTAATGAAATATATTTTTTCTTGATTTCTAATTGTTTATTTATTCTAATTATTTTTAGTTTTTTTTTAAAAACAGCATGCCTTAAAAATCTATATTTTTATTGAAAAAATGTATTAATAAGAGAAACATGAATTAAATTGAAAAATTATTTTGTTTCAATAAACTTTTAATTATTTCTCTTCTTACAAAAAATAACATTATTTTAATATAATTAAATAAGATAATTTTGAAGAATTTCTCATGACACATGACACGTGATCAGATATTTTAATTTGCATCTATCTCTTAATTTTTTGACTTAGTTTTAATTAGTATTAATATCTATTTTTAATATTTGTTGGCACATGTGATTTTCTATTTAATTAAAAACATGCATCTGTTTTTTAGTTTCTAATTAAGAATTTTCATGATGTTAGAAAAGAAGTTAGTGACACCTAATTATATTTTATATACAATAAAATTTTATTTTTTACTTGATTCATAGATTCGAGAAGGTGAGTCAACTCAAGCTGGTTCTATAATTGTGAAAATGAATGCCTTAAAACAATTGTTATATGATTTGCTCCTTGCTGGAGCATTGAAAGCTTGCCAATCACATATAAAACTAGTTTTGTGCATGATGGTATAATGCATTTTAGAATGTTGTAGAGAGATATGATCACAATCATAATATTAAGATCTTTAAACATTTTCTCAACATAATTTGATTATAATAAAGTAATGCAATTATCATGCTTTATGATCTCTATGTCTAATACAACACTTCTTCTCCCACATTTTAATTTCATGTCAGAAACATCTTAGTTTCTTTGCATAATTTTAGTATTAGTGCTCAATTTCTAACCGGAAAACAGAAGAAGCGAAATTTGAAGCCTCAAACCCTCTCAAGTCCACCGCAACAACATGACTTCGTCTGTTGTCTTCAAATCCTTCACCGCACTCCGGCACTCTTCCTCAAGCATCCAAAATTACTCCATTCCCACACAACCCCCAACTCCCCTTTGACATACCGCCGCTTCCGAATCACAGCCAGCAAGTCTAGTCCCAAGCTACACCGCAACCTCAGAGTAGCCGTCATCGGCGGAGGCCCTGCCGGCGGTTCCGCCGCGGAAACGTTAGCCAAAGGAGGCATTGAAAGATACCTCATCGAACGGAAGCTGGACAACTGCAAGCCATGCGGTGGTTGTTGGGAAATTCCGGCTCCCCATGCGCGGACCGGTGGTGTACTGATATTTGCTCATCGGAGGGTTAAGCACACTGACACAATATTTTACTTGGTTCGGCAAATCGCCTACATCCACGGGAGAGAGTCTATATTATTAGAGATTAGAGAAAGGATACAAAATACATGTAGAGGAGGAGGATGACATCCACTCTACTCAACTCATCAACTTATCTTTGCTGCACTTGTAGCTGCTGCCATTGCAGCTCTCTTTCTCTCCACTCTCTTGCACACACTCACATTCTCTCTCACAACTTTGCTCTCTAAAATCATGCCTCTTTTATAGGCATCCATGGTGCTGCTCCACTTGTTCTGCTGTCAAACATGGCTGCAAGGTTAGGCATGGTAGGTTGCCTAACCATTGAAAATGGTGGCTGCCAATAGTCAATGGTTGGTGCCAACCATTTGCTGCACATGCAATGGCAACAACCCAACAATCACCCCCTTTGCCATTCATGTGGGGCAACTGTCCTCTTGCTTCTTCAGCACAGGCTTGCATCTTGCAGCTCTTCCAAGCTTACCATTCTGAGAGCATCTTCGGCCAAGTTTACATGGTACTTGCCAAACCTTACCATCACCAGAGTCACCAAAGCACACCTTTTCTCACACAAAAGGATCACTACAACCAGATGGTCTGCCACTTCACATCTAAAGAGTGTTAACGCTTGTCTCTGGGACACAACATTCCCCTTCGAGCGTATCAACCATGCTCGGTCCGGAATGATTCATCAAGCCTCACATCAAGGCTTACAACACCCCCTCAAACGGAAATTTATATTTCCAAGTGCGACAGTCATTATCTGAGTATCTCAATATGATCACGAGCTCACCACTCTTCCAAGAGTCTACTCATCCAGGAGTTGCGCCTGCCCTCTGTTCCACCCTAGGAACCACGCCTTACTTCTCCGTGAGTCTCTCGCTCTTAGTCGTAAGAGTCCAGGTAGCTCTCCACCTTTAACCATGGGGGCAGCCCATTAAAGGTTGATCCATATCTGTCTTCATACTCTGAGTATTACAATGCCATTACCGAGCTCACCACCTTGACAAGAGTCAACTCGTTCCCGGAACCTGCGCATGCCCTTCTGCTTCTTCATAGCAGCCGCGTCTTAATGCTCCACAAGTCACACACTTATTGTCCAAGGCAAATGTCTTCTAGCTCATTGATCTTTAGCATGGGGGCAATATCCATGAAAGTCAATCCTGCATTTGTCTCCATACTCATCATAGCCACTTCATTGGCTATACACCTGTCCACTCATATCTAGCCATCACATTGGCTCTGGGGTTGTTCTGAACTGGGCTCATATCGTGGCCCACACACCTTCTCCTTAGGTGTCTTCGCTCGTCATCATGCGGCGGTCTGAAATGGGGCTCCTATTGCAGCCCTCACACCTTCTCTAAGGTGTCTTCGCCCGTTGTCATGGGGCGGTCTGATCCGGGCTCCTATCATGGCCCTCACACACCTTCCATCTAAGGTGTCTTCACCTTTCATAGGTGGTCGCATCCTCCTTCAGCTGAGATGCTTCAAAGTGGCTCCAAAATTCTCTACCACCATGTGGACCATGGGAGATCACTGCCACTGATTACATAGAAAGAGAAACTTGCAGTATACTCCTCGCAATCCTCCACCTCGATTTCTATGTTTGGAGCTTCTGTGCTTTTCTGCTTGACAGCTCCACCTACACCAACTCTCTTTGGTGTTTTCGCCTTTCATCACAGGCATTTGCACCCCCACAATTAGGTGCCTCTGCAACAGCTCTCTTTCCATCCTGGCATGCATTGGAAAGGTCTTCGCATGTTGTCTTCATCAAGAGCATAAGAGACTTCCTGTTGTACAAACTTTAACAGTCTCTGCTTTGAGCTTCATCTGGGAACACTTCTTCTCCTTGCACCTGTTGTCTCATTACAGTACCTCGTTGGATCCTACGGGTACTCCTGCACAATCTCCGTGTGCCCTCATATAATTTCTGTTCTCCAGATTTTTTCTATTCCTTGCTTATGTTTGACAGCAGCTCATCCTATCATAACACCTATCCAAGTCAAAATAGGGTGCCAATCTTTATCCCTTGCTGTATTTCTCTACCATTATCAAGGTCTTCATCAATTCTCCCCTCGAGAAATCACAGTCACCGAATCTAACTTCTTTGGAGAAATCACCACTTCATCAGATCTTTGATCATACAGAACCCAACTATTCCCTTGTGCCGTCGTCCTGCTAGTCTTCAACTGTTTCATTACAAACTGCTATATATACGAAAATAGTACCGTATGGATAATCCTTCCACTAAGCAAGTTCCCAGGAAAGATTGGAGGGGTCACACTGGTCCCGCTTAAAACCCAATCTCCTAGACAGAACTTCTCAGGCCATATCTATCCATCGTACTGTCTTTCCGTATATACAACCATTTGCTAGCTTTGTCGCGGCTTTCCTTTACAAGTGATCTAGAATATACTGGTTTAATACATCAGTTCTCAACATCTGGCGAGACTACCAGAGCTTAGATTCGTCAAGATTGGTCTTCATCAATTTCCACTCTTCACCTCAAATTATCCACATGATCGGGTGTCCAGAGTGTCCCAATTTTGCCTTCCCTCAAGGCAATTAAAATTCTCTCCACTTAGCAGTTCAGCACATGTAATTGGGTAAACATGTGTGACAT
>Ga0325400_1003636_pt1 | contig 14002 bp, 7 predicted proteins | sample PopdelMetagenome_2_FD_205662 | JGI IMG/M metagenome (GOLD analysis project Ga0325400, IMG submission 205662) | Populus deltoides microbial communities from Bellville, Georgia, United States - Xylem-PdKOR-R1 | ecosystem: Host-associated > Plants > Phyllosphere > Stem > Wood/Secondary xylem... | reverse complement strand
AAACTTTTGTTTTAATTGTTAGAATCTCCTTCCTTACATTGCATCCTCCCAGGATTCTTGATGTGCTAAGAATACATGCAAAACAAGGGGGGAAAGAGAGAGAAAGATCCCTCTAGATGTCGTCGCAGTCCCTCTAGATGTCGTCGCATCAAGTCCATGTGGGACTTGAAATCCTTGTAAAGTATGCACTCCAATGAATCCAAACCACATCAGAAACCCTTGTAGCCCAAGTCCGAGCACAAATTTATAGACTAAAATAACCTCATTTGAATGGCTCGAAAATAGCTAGTAAATAATATTTTGTCGACGAATATGCCAAAACAATAATATCAACTTGGACAGGTTTAAATAATATGTTTTCAAACCCTGATTGACCTCAAATTTTATCAAAATATATTTTCACGTGTCCAGTATCTCCTTGTAAAAATTCAATTCGATACGATATATGGTTTGAGAGATATAATTGATTTCGCAAAACTAGTTAGTTGGGATTTTAAGGCAAAATCTAGACCTAATTTGATTCGTATCAATTGAGCTTTTGCCCCTATTAAGTTAAAAAAATTAAGTCCAAAGACATTTCATGATTTTTACTTTAATACCCTTATAGTTAAGGGTATTTTAAGAATTTTTTATATCAATTTTCTTAAAATATAATTTAGATAAAAAAATATTTAAAATAAATTGCAGGTAGTCTGTTTATAAATAGACAATAAAGTCATCAAATAAAACACAACGAGGTGAGATTAAAGACTAAGTACACATACTTGAAAGTTCTCTCGAATAAATCCAAGTTTAAAGAAATATAATATCAAAGTATTATTTTTAGTCAAATAAAACTAAAAAAAATAATGAAAGTCCTTTCATTCATTAAATTAAAATTAAGTTAAGATATTTCACTATGAAAGTTTTCAGGCTTGATAAAAAAATTTGGAGCTGGCCATTAATAAAAAAAATTCATGCACGTGAAGAGTATCTTAAACAAATATATGCGTAATTAAATTTATTATTATAATTTTAACACCGTTAATCATGTATTTTTACTATGTAAAATTTTATATGTAAACGAATGGACGATGGGTTTTAATAAAAACAAGTGTGAGTGTGTTTACAGCACATGAGAAATTCGAGAGGAAGAAAAAAAGAAAACGGGTCGTTGACTAAAAAGTTGGTCACCGAATCATCATCAGTGTGATTTTTCGTGCCCTTTGTAGTCTACCACATGCAGCAAACTATTTCCTCTCTCTATAGTTTGGTAGAGAGATTTATTTCAGCTCCTATAGCTTCAAATTTCTCAATCCTGTCCCTAATGTTTCCAAGACAGAAACGTCCCCATGCAGCTTCTGGACTAGCTTGTTTGAAAATATGATTGCGGTTGCTTTTTAAAGTGTTTTTCACTAAAAAATGCATTAAAATGATGTCTTTTTATTTTTAAAAAATTATTTTTGATATCAGCGTATTAAAATGATATGAAAATACCAAAAAAAATATTAATTTGAAGCATAGCTATATAAACTCTATCTCATTTAAATATGTAAATTTAATTTATTTATCGATTTGAATTTAAGTCGATCACCGTAACTGAATTCAATTAAAATGCATGATTGATTCCAAATGTTAGGTTCTTTCCTCTTGAAATCCAGCAGATAGGGACCATGTGGGAAATTCTTGGAAACACTGAGGCTGACGTTGAGATATTCGAAACAACAAGAACCAGAGTAGAATATTGATGACTCCATCGAAGTGAAGAGATGGTTCATGCTTTATTATATATAAATTTCGTCACGTCAGAGGTTTCTTTTACTTTAGAGATACGTTTTTAATAATTATACTACATATCCCAGAGGCACGTACACCTGTGCCTCTGCCTCTGCCTCTATCTTGCTCAGGCTTTAACCGGAAGCTAGCTTTGGGCCTGCAACCTTATCCGTTTGTGGGTTATTTAAAGCGTGTTTATCTTCCTTCAAATAATCACTCTTTTAAATTTATTTTTAATTTTTTGGTTTTTCCAATTCATTTTAATGTTCTGGTGTGTGTGAGAAATATTTTTTAAAAAATAAAAAAAATATTTTTTAAAAATAATAATTTAAAAAATAATTATTATTACGATCTCAAACCGTACTTAAATTAAAGCAGGTATACCAAGTTGTTAAGAAATTGCAGGGGAGAGGATTTTGGCACTTGCGCGGAAATGATAGGCTGGCCACCTGGCTTGCTTGCCACGTGACAATTAGAGAAGTGGATAGAGAGAGGAATATTGATTCAAATTGAGTGTTTGTTTAGATCATGCAAATGATAATCTGCTGCAAATCAAATTATATTTGACGTCTTCTCCTTTCTTCTTGACGCGTGGATTAAAATAGTATTTGAAGTGGTAAATACAGTGGATTTTCAACGTATTCTTTATTTTAAATAGTATTTATTTATTTATTTATTTTTTACACCATCAGCACGTGAAATCATAAAAAAATTAATTTAAATAAAAAAATAAAAATCTTCAAAAATACCTTTTGAATACAAAAACAAACACACCCGTAATTAATATAGTTATGAATATATTCTAAATAGATTATTTCTTATAAGAAAATTGAATATAGAAAGGAAAGTTTTCATGCCATTGCACTCGTACAAAACATGTAAAAAATGGAATTCATGCACAATTATCAAAATATATTTTACTTGTGTCAAAATGGAAAAAAATAAAAAGATTTTTCATTTTACATTGCTTTCTAAATTCAGAAAGACTTGTAGAAAATCATTAACAGTTTAAATAAACAAGAACAGCTCCACTGAATTTTTTTAAAAAGAATTTAATCTGAATATAAAAGAAGAAAGTGGTGGAAAAACCACAAGCTATTCCTATGATCACAAGGTAAAGGAAAATCACGAGGAGACATTGGTTCCATGTGACCAATTTCTTAAACATATATTTGGTAGATTTCTTTCCAGCAAGTCCTGGAGAATATATCAAATCCCAAAATGGAGAGACACGCAGGAGTGTCATCACTCCAAACACGCCCTACATGACAAGCTGCAACTTGGCTCAGCTCAGAAGCCACGTGTCACCAACATGTCTCTCTTGTAAGATCATGAACAAACACGTGTCCATGCATCACCTGAACCGTGTCTTCCATAAGACCAAACCACCCCAAGTCCCACCACAAAGTCACAACGCCACCCAACCCCCACAAAGAGGGCAGATAGTGGCATTCTCGTCCTTTGACATAACAACACTAGAAAACAAGGTGCCTAATTATGCTTTAATTAAATGAAAAACTGTAATTAATTAACGGGGAGGGGACAGACAAAGTCCAAAGGAAGACTTGAAATTCACCCTGGCTTTGGGGCTAACTCTGAGGTTTCTTTGCAAACTGCCATTTGTAGTTTTCAACCCTAAACTCTCTCTCCCTCTAACATCTGTGTGCTTACTCCAGAACTCTCCAACAGACTCGGGGGCAGGGTTTGTTTCAGACTCCCCAGGTCTTTTTTTTTTATCAGCTGGTAAGGCTCTCTCTTCCTAAGTGCTTTTCTCATCTATGGTTTGTGATCAGTGAATTTGATTGTTGAGTGGTTTGGTTTCATGTAGAGGGAGTCTGTGGCTTTAAGAATAAAAGGGTTTCTTTTATTTCCTTTAATTTGGCGATTTTGTTCGACGGTGGAGTCTTAATTGTCTGTTGGGGTTTAGTGGATTTCCCAAGTTTTCAGTCGGGGTTACAAAGAGAAAAAAAAATCGAGCTCTCATCATTTTTAACGGCATAGCCACATATACAGAAGCTGACCAGAAGAATAAACTTTTGCTGTTCGTGTTTGGTTTAAATATTTTGTCATATTTCTGTTTGAAATTGGGTATTCTTGAAGCACCAGGTATGGACTTTATAGAGGAAAATATTTCAGTTAGTGGAATTATACAAGTTATAAATGTTTTGGAGTTGCATAAATTTATCAACTTTAAAGCATGGAGTACTCTGTTCAGCTGTACCTAGTCACAGGTCAGGTGCCTGCTGTCTGCAGCCTGCCTGTGTCATCTCTATAATGGTTAGTAATTTTTACTTCTTGAATTGCAGAACTGGACCATCATGGCTTTGATGCATTGCTGGAAACAATGTAAGTTTCTTCTCTGAACAGAAAAGAGTTGGTTGTAAGTCTAAGCAGGATGGCTACTGAAAGCCCCATGAGAATGGTGGAGAGTGGTGGTGCTAGAAAGTGGTCCAGTTCTAAGGATTCTGCTGTACTTGGATCACCCTTAAGAAGTATGGCAGCAGAGGAATTAGGATTGCTTCTGAAGGGGCAGGGATTCCATGGCGATGAAACTGACACGATTCCCAGTCGAAGTGGCAGTGCACCACCAAGTATGGAGGGGTCATTTGCTGCTATTGGAAACCTTTTAGCTCAACACAACTCAGGCATGAGTTCTAGCTTGGAAAGTTTAGGCAGTGTTATTGAAAATTGTGAGTCAGAAGAACAACTCCGCTCTGATCCAGCTTACTTTGCATACTACTGCTCCAATGTCAACTTGAATCCAAGGCTTCCTCCACCACTATTGTCACGGGAGAATCGGCGCCTGGTGCACCATATTGGTGGTTTTGGGAATAATTGGAGACCTGAAAGTGGCAATGGATCCCTGCAACTCCCCAAAAGTTCCCTTTCAACTCACAAGGAGGAGCCAAATGAAGATAGATCACCTAGAGGAGCTTCAGAAAATAGTGGCGTGTATATATCTGGACATAACACAACTTCTTTGGCAGGTCGACATAAGAGTTTGGTGGATCTCATTCAGGTATGTGGCTTTCTTCTTTCAGGAAAGTAACACTTGGAGTTTAGTGAATTGGCATGATAAGCATGATATGTTATTAGCCATCTCTCTTATACATTTTTGGTGATTTTTTGCTGCTGGTTTAGTTGGTTTCTTCTGAGGTCTGATGCTGGTCTAGAATTAACAGTGGGGAGTCTCAATTTCTGGGACACGTTAACTTTTCATGCTTGGTTCATTTCATGCTCTTGAAATTTGTTCGTCTCTTCCTTTTAATTTCTGTCACATTTTATATGTTGTATAGCATTTAATATATCAAAGGATATTGCATGTATATTTGTACGTATAACTTTTTCCAGATCATATAAATTTCATCAACTAATTTCTCGCTTTTTGATGTGTGTGGCTTTGCTCTAACCATTGCCCTCAAACCCCCTACATTCTCTTTGATGAATTTGTAGGAAGACTTCCCTCGCACCCCTTCTCCTGTATACAGCCAGTCCCGTTCCTCAAGCCATGCAGCAGAAGTAGGAATTGATCATGATGTCCATGCAATTTCATCAAATGTTTCTTCTGCCAGCATGACCAAAATATCAGAATCAAATGCTGGTTCTGATGTTTGTGTTGATACGTATGCACTGGAGGTTGATGCTTTGAGGTTGGTATCCATCAATGATCCTCCAAGTGCTGATTTGCCAACTTCACCATGTCGTGCTGGGACCCCAACCCAGCAAAAAGGTGAATCCAGTACTAAAGGTACTGGATTTGAGGCTGATGCCTCGATTAGAGGTTCCCGTCAATCAGGCTCTGCCAGAATGGAGTTGAGAACAAAAAACAAACAAGATCAGCAAACTTATGGAAGGAATATACCACAGCATCATTCACACAGCCAGCAAGGCATTCCACATCAGGTTCAAGTGATTTCTCAAGGTACAAATCCATCTCACAGTAGCATGGGAAAACCTTCCCATGGTTATCCTAAATTCTCCTCCACTGAGGTACTTACATCATCGCATTCTCCTGCGATGAACCCTCCTTTCTATGCACCACAAGGAGCTTATATGACTGCAGGGACTCCCTTTTACCAGCCATCTAGTGTATACCCTCCACAGTATAATATGGGTGGATATGCTGTTGGATCTGCGTTTATTTCCCCATATATGCCTGGATTTCCATCTCACAGCACTATTCCTGTGTCATTTGGCGGTGCTCCTGGTCCAAGCAATGATGGTCGAACTGCTGATGCTTCAGCGGTTCAACAAATAGGTAGCTTGCAACATCTGGCCAAGTTTTATGGACAACATGGATTAATGCTACAACCTTCTTTTGTGGACCCTCTTCACGCACAACTCTTTCAACATCCTTTCGGGGATGTATATAGTGCTACTCCTCATAATCGTTTGGCATCAAGTGGAACTACTGGGCCTCAGATTGATTCTTTCATTCCACAGAAAGATTTGGCAGCTGCTGCTCATATGGCCAATCAGAAAGTTCTAACTTCAACAAATGGAGGTTTAAGCATTCCCGTTCCGGGAAAAATAGGAATTTCTGGTGGTAGCTATTATGGAGGTCCTCCAAGCATGGGCGTCATAACCCATTTCCCAGCCTCACCTCTTGCCAGTCCAGTGCTTCCATCATCTCCAGTAGGCGTAGTCAATCATCTAAGTCGGCGAACTGACTTGAGATTTCCCCAAGGTTCCAGTAGAAATGCAGGATTATATTTCAGAGGTCAAGAACAGAGAGCAGTTAACAGTGCTGATGACCCCAAAAGGCATTACTTTCTTGAAGAACTAAAATCAAACAATGCCCGGAAATTTGAACTCTCTGATGTAGCAGGGCGCATAGTTGAATTCAGGTGTGTCTAAACTGTATGTTTTTTGCATCGCTTTTGGATTGCCATGTCATTCCAAGCATAAAAAATTAATACCGAGAATAATTTTTGTTGTACGCTTAACTGCAGTGTTGACCAACATGGCAGTCGATTTATTCAGCAAAAACTGGAAAATTGCAATGTTGAGGAAAAGGAGTCTGTATTTAAAGAAGTTCTTCCTCATGCTCCAAAACTAATGACAGATGTTTTTGGAAATTATGTTATTCAAAAAGTATGTTATCATGTTTTTCTTGCTTTGACCTTTTTTTTTCTTCTCCTTGCAATTGTCTCGACCATTCTTGATTTTCATAAAAACCATTTGTTATTGATTATTTAACCTGGTATTCTGTACCACAGTTTTTTGAACATGGAAGTCCTGAACAGAGAATAGAGCTTGCAGAAAAACTTTCTGGACAGATTTTGCAGTTAAGTTTGCAAATGTATGGTTGTCGTGTAATTCAGAAGGTATGTTATGTAACTTGCATAAATAGTCTTGCCGTCCCAAATACAGTACTTTAGCTGATAAAGATAATCATATATATTTTCTTTCTCAAGGCCCTCGAAGTGATTGAGCTTGATCAGAAAGCAAAACTTGCTCAAGAGCTTGATGGGCATGTTATGAGATGTGTACATGATCAAAATGGAAACCATGTAATACAGAAGTGTATAGAATGTGTACCCGCTGAGCATATTGAATTTATCATATCTGCGTTTCGAGGCCAAGTTGTCACACTGTCAACTCATCCCTATGGTTGCCGTGTCATTCAGGTAACACAACTGTTTACTGGGGACACAATCTTCTTATCATTTTCTCTACCATACTTCAACTCTATGCTTTTGATTTGTGATAGAGAGTTTTGGAGCATTGTTCTGATGAGCTGCAAAGTCAATGTATAGTTGATGAGATCTTAGAATCTTCCTACCTTCTTGCTCAAGACCAGTATGGCAACTACGTTACCCAGGTTTGTTTTTTCCACAGCACAATATACTTTATGATACGAGTATCAACCTTTTGCATGTGAAATGTTGATCACTAATATGAACAGTTTACCCCAACAAAAGTTAGGGCACGCCCACTCCTTGCAGATTGGTATCTTTTTTTTTTTTTTGGGTGTGTAGAAGGGATTTTAGTCTAAAATTAACAAGTGGACAATTATATTGATTTTTGGTTTTATTGCAAGTTTTTTTTTTTTTTTTTTTTCCATTTTTGAAAAACTGCTACTAAATTTTTGTTAGGTTTGGCTAATTGTAGATTTACTTTGTGGGCTAGCTTATTAGTTTGAGCCAGTATTTACCGTGCCTTGCTGGTGCAGTTGGTCAGTTTTAATTTGTTTTCATATTACCATATTTTGTTAGGAATTTGTGTGCTCCTGTATTTCATGTTTTGCCCTTCGCCTCCACATCTATTGAATATTTCCAATTTGTTTTCCTCTTAAGATTTACCTTGCTGCTTGCAGCATGTTTTGGAGAGGGGAAAGCCCCATGAGAGAAGCCAAATTATCAGCAAGTTGACTGGGAAAATTGTACAAATGAGTCAGCATAAGTATGCATCAAATGTTGTCGAGAAGTGCTTGAAGCATGCTGATGCTGCTGAAAGGGAGCTCATGATTGGGGAGATTATTGGGCAGTCTGAGGAAAATGACAACTTGCTGGTAAGTTAAAAGGAGAAATAAGTAACACTGTAACTTGAAAACCACTGCCCTTCATTGTTTTGAGTTATTATATCCCCTGATTACTACTACTAGAAGGGGCTTTCAGTTTTATTTATTGAGCACGTGGAAGCCTTTTTTGTTTTTTACCTTTCTCAGTTGGGGTTGGATACTGCATTGTTTTCTTCTTGTTTAGATCAATTTCATTATCGATATGATGAGTTCCATTTTAGCTGCCAACTTAGCGCAACTATCTTCTGTGTTGATTTCGGTACCAGCTATGCTGGAAGCACTTCAAACCCAAATCTACCATAGCCAAAGTTTAGTTAAAGCAATATGTTTAATTAATCATCTGCTCATTAAAGTGAAGTTTTTGAACTGGATTTAGAATTTGGTGCTGTTGGATATTCTAATGGTAGGCTCTGTTTCTTCCTTGAGATTAATAAACTCTCTGTAAGGTGATTATGAACTCTTCTTGAGCAGAGGTTATTTAAAAGAAAATGAACTCTTCTTGAGCAGAGGTTATTTAAAAGAAAAGAAGTATCAGAGGTTGAATCACTACTATTCGTCCTAAAATAGAATTGCAAATGAATAAGATTGTTATGAACTGAGATATAGTCAAACTGATTTCTTCAAATTGGTACCATTCAAGAATTTGTCTGACTGTTGACAATGCACAGATTCTTGGCAATACTCGCGGGTGATACTGTATGATAGGACTCTATAGACTGTTTTCTGCTTGCTAATTGCATCTTCTTTTGGCCTTGAATATCAGATAATGATGAAGGACCAATTTGCCAATTATGTTGTCCAAAAGATACTTGAAACAAGCAATGATAAACAGAAGGAAATATTGCTCAGTCGTATCAATGCCCACCTTAATGCTCTGAAGAAGTACACTTACGGGAAGCACATTGTTGCCCGGTTCGAGCAACTATGCGTTGAAGGTGCGCCAACCTTTTTGAATCCTAAAATAAAGCACGAGTTTCATTTTTGCACCTGAAAAAACGCGCCTTGTGATTTTAGTGCTAGAGCTGTGGCAATGATGGTAATGCTTGATTTATGATGCAGAAGGACAAGTGCTGGAAACTTGATCGGTTAGAAGAAGACACATGGGCGAACTGACTGGGAATGCTCTGATCGTTGCAGGCATGGAAACATGGGTGGGGGGCCAGGAGAGGAGAGGAGAGGAGAGGAGAGGAGAGGAGAAGAGAACATGGGATGGACAGCTGAAACTCGGAGAAATGGCGGGAAGGAGGGGTGTCTCGTGCCATTTGTAGGTGCTTGTTGAGATTGCAGAATTTAATAAAACAGAATTATAATGTATTATAAATATACTCCTTTGATTTGTATATTTTATGTATAGAATTAAGTAATGGTGATTGGTGTCTTTTTTATTTCATTGGTTAAGCTGAACTTGTCTTCTTCTTTCTTTTTTTCCCTTTATATATATATATATATATATATATATTTGAGCTTAACTGTATATCTATATTTATATTTCCAAAAATAAAAAAAACTCATAAAATATTACTGGAGTTTCTCAAGAACATGTAAAGTGGTTTTCTATACTTGGTTTTTAGAAGTTACAGAAAATTTAAAATATTATATTATTTGTAAATTTTTTTAATTTGATTTATTTAATCTTTATATCAATTTTAGAAACAAACAAATAATATAAAAACATCTTCAATTTTATATCAATTTAAAATATTATATTATTTATAATTTTTTTTAATTTAATTTAATTTAATTTTTATATCAATTTTAGAAAACAAAAAAATAATATAAAAGCATCTTCAATTTTGCATTAAACTCAACTAAACTTTTGATTTTTAATTTTTTTATATGAGTATATTATTTGTAAAAAAGGTTTTTATTTATTAACTCTCACCGTAGATGATATAAGTAAACACAACACGTGTTATGAAAATACGTAATTTTAAAAAAATATTAATAGAGGCCAGATGGAGTTTTGTTAAATAAAATACTCGAATAAAAAAGAGAGAGAGAGAGAAGGAAAGAGATGGTTAGATTGGTTTAAAGTTAAAACTAGAGTTGAAAGGAAAAGTCAAAGGCTCGTGAATCTGCAGTGGGGATCCATCCAACAAGAGCAAGGAAGAAATGGAAGATTGAAAACGAAGAAGAAGATGATGGCAGATAGAGATAGCATAAGCAACATCAAGGGAAAGTTAGAAGGTGGTGGTGGTGAAATAGGGAAGGCTTTGATTGGATTAGTGAGTGGAACCTTGGTTTACTACCACTGTGCCTATCGGAATGCTAGCCTCTTCTCTTTGATTTCCGATGTCCTCATCGTCCTCCTCTGCTCCCTCGCTATTCTCGGCCTTCTCTTCCGCCAATTAAACATCTCGTACTTTTCTCTCTTTTCCCTTTCCTTTCCTTTTCCCCAATTCCAATTTTAGGGTTTTTCTTTTCCTTCCTTTGAATTGCATTTTGGTCATAATAATAATAATAATTATGATGATGGAATTGCAATTAAAAATAATAAAAATAGGGTACCAGTGGATCCATTGGAGTGGCAGATATCACAGGACACAGCTAACAGTATAGTAGCATGGTTTGCTAATACCATTGGAGCTGCTGAATCTGTCCTCAGGGTTGCTGCTACTGGCCACGACAAGCGCCTTTTCTTCAAGGTTATCCATCCCTCCATTTCTTGCTCCACTACTGCTTAGTCGGGTTTCAATTTGACTTCATCATGCTAATGCAACTGCAACAAGGTGGAATTAGGATTCTTTGTAGGATTTTATCCAAAACAAGTTGTTGCTTCTGAATATAACTATCTTTTTGGGTCCATTTCCAATGCTACTATTCACTTGATTTTGGACGCGGGAAAATTGTTAATTATTGCAAGTGAAGACTAGGGATGAGTTATGTTTCTTTATCCCCAGATAATCTTCTACTGTTGATGTAGGCATGCTTCTTGAATCTTAAAATCCATCATCATGATCTCTGCAATAAATAGGACTAAGCCTCTGCATTTTATATCTTAACAGATGGGGTTTGTCTGTGGTATCTTTTGATTTTCTCATTGCCTTGATCTGCCGATGCTGCCCCCTCCCTCTCTCTCTCCCAGTCCCATTTATTGTCTAGAATTAGCAGTCGTAGCTAAATCATGTGATTTTCTACAAATTAACTTGCCTGGACCGAGATTCATTGCTCATTCGGGAACCTCTTGAAAAGTCTTGTAGAAAAGCTTTCTGGTTTTTACTGGCATGCCTTCACAATGGCCACAACATTTTTCTTTACAGATTTTATCAAATGTAACAGGAAGTTAATCTTGTCTTTTTCTTTCCTCAGGTCATCGTTTGTCTTTACATACTATCATCTTTGGGCCGACTGGTCTCAGGGGTTACAATTGCTTATGCTGGTATGTGGGCCATAATTTGTTTGCAAATGACATTATTATTGGTTTTGTTCTTATGGATAAAACTGCAATAAGAAATCTGTATTGTTTTTTTTTTTTTTAATAAGCTTTTTTTTTTTTTAATAAGCTTGTTCTTCTTCTGTTCATATCGATCAAGTTTCTCTTTTTAGATCTTCAGTTTCAGTTTCAGTTTCATTACATCTATTGTTTTGTAGAGAATGAGAGTTAATATTAATCAAGTTTCTTTGATGAATGGGTTAAAAATAGGTAATGCGTGCTCATAAGATCCAAATCCATTGCCTCCTCCCACAATTCTCTTCTCTGGAGGAAAAAAAATGTGGATAGAAAAATTTGGGGTATTACTGTGGTATCCCTATCTGATATGCAGTGGGATTGGAGGGATCTTGTTTTCCTTGGTTGCTGTCCATGTCTCTCAATTGTAGGAGGATGTTTATCCTCGCTTCTGTATGGATATCTTTTTTTTTTCAATAAATTTATTAAAAAAAGAGCGAGAAAAGAATACGAAAACCTGTTGACTTGGCAGTTTTATGTTGGAGTCATGCTTAAAGTCCTTCTATGATTACTCATTGCCTTTGCTTTTTGGCTACATTAACTAATCTACTGGAGAAATCTTTATGTGGCTAAATGGCACACACACTCTTATGGTAGATTCATACTTTTCATGACTTGTCTTGTTTGGATCGACTTTATTCTCCCTATTGTTCTGTGTCATTGTCATTCATTAATACTGCATATGGAACTCTTTGTTGAAGCACAAGTGAAAGGCTCAGATCAAGGTGGATATTGGATTTAAATGACGATTGTAGTTTCAAGTCAATATGTTGAATTGTCAATATGTTGAATTGTCAATACATAGGGCACAATCAAGCAAAATCACTAGAAGCATATGAGGTTTGGAAGGAGTCAATTCTTTTGTTGGCAGAGTTCTTTATCTTGACAGTGCTTTCTTGGTCCTTTTGCTCTAAGATCGTGGCCTGGCTGCATTTGTCTTTGCACAATTATTGATTGCTTGTTATTTGAATATTTCATGGAAAATCTTTATTTATCAATAACTAATCATCTTCTCCTTTTTTTTTTTTTTACACATTTTGGTTTGGATTTTGCTGGCACAGCATTATGCTTATTCTGTCTTTACATGCTCGCTGAGAACTCACAATCAGGCAGTGCCTCCATCTCTCGATTTCTTGGGCGAGGTAACGGCGTTTCTGTAGATTCAGATGTTCTGTAAATTGTACATGTACCGCCATTTTTTAGTGTTCTGTGGTTTCATTACATCCATAGCTGGAAGGAAACTCTTGTTGATTTAAATATAGTCTTGTAATCTGCCCATCTGTGAAGTCTTATGATTTTTCGTATTAAACAGAAATTCTTTGGACAGATTGATAATATGATGAGCAAGTACTTGTCTTTTCATTGCAACATTTTTCATTTGAGAAATCCATTGTGAATTTGCTTGAAGCATTTTGTTTTTTAAGCATGCGGAGAACTTCGATTGCTCTGTCCGTCCACAATTTTTTTGTGCCCTTTGCATGTGATTTTTGAGGACAGTAAGATCCAAAACATCAGGAACTTAGAACGTGTAAATGATTGTTGTGAATTTTGTGAACTTGTGTTAGTGCCAAAGGTCCAATAACACAAGTGGCAAATGCCTTTTGGAGGATGTTCACAGCTTCGCTTTCCTATCCCATTCCTTGTCTACAGAAGTTTCTTTAGATGGTCCCTGGTCATATGCGGAGGAGTATCTCAATGACAAAAAAGAAAAAAGAGGGGTAAATCACATGGCAGGTGGCCCCCACCAATTCCTGTGCTTCGACAATTCTTTCCCTTTCCCTTTCCATCCCAAATTCTCAATTTTTTTTTCCATGAAAAGAAATCTTTTAGTTTCTATAGACTTTGGGGAAAGGGTCGGCCATTCAACAAGGAAAACAAGAGTATTCTGCTAATTGTTTATTTGAGAAATAACACAGTAAGGATAATATTTCAGGGGAACGACACCGTTTAAAAAAATATCAGGAAAATGATATGGAGTAACAAAACCGCAATCTCGAATCAGGATATTAAAAAAGGAGGAGGAAAGAAGGCCCCATCTTTGTGGAATAACAAGTAACACGAAGGACTGCTTGGAATGAATATGGTGTTCCACTAGGGAGTATGCTGTGAAAATGAAGCAGCAATTATAGGAGCACAAGTACCCCGATGAGTTAAAAAAAAAAAAAAAAAAAAAAAACTAAATTTTCACAGGTACCAGAGGTTGTAAATTTAGCTTATCAATTGAAAAGGTAAAAGAAAAAGAAAAAAAGAAGTGGGGGCACTCCAATTATTAATTA
>Ga0325400_1003634_pt1 | contig 14005 bp, 8 predicted proteins | sample PopdelMetagenome_2_FD_205662 | JGI IMG/M metagenome (GOLD analysis project Ga0325400, IMG submission 205662) | Populus deltoides microbial communities from Bellville, Georgia, United States - Xylem-PdKOR-R1 | ecosystem: Host-associated > Plants > Phyllosphere > Stem > Wood/Secondary xylem... | reverse complement strand
GTCACAAAATTGTCTCCAGATGACGCGAAAATACAAATATCCCCCAAGTTATCTCCATTAAAACCAGTTCAAAGCTCTTTTCACAAGAAAAACCCCAACACTACTAACAAGCGTGCAAAGCCCAGGACTCGTCCTTTTGGCTCCATATTAATAACCCCAGACCACGTTTCTCCTAAGAAAGGCAAGATAAGCCGGGGATAGTGAGGAAAGAAGAGAGATTTTGGCCATGTGAGTAGCCATCAGACGCTGGCTTTTTGTGGGTTTGGGTATTGGATGCAGGGTTTTAGGTGTTTTCCTTGGTTTGCTCTCAGCTTTCATATGCCGAAAGGAGAGCAGTGGTGTGGGAGTTGGCTGTGAATGGTTTCACTTAGGGTTCTATGATCATTATTATTTTTTATTTAACAATAAATTTATAATATTTAATAAGTAATTTTTCGCGCACGTAAACTATTATAAACAATAAGATGTAATAAAATGTAACATTAAATTCTCAAGAGGGTCTTTCTTGTAGTTAAAGTAAGTCCTTCCCGCATATCAACTCGGGAAATTGGAGCTTGACTTAGGTGAGGTGGTCGGAAATTAATCCTCTTAAATTTGGATAATCAAGAAAATCAAGTCATTATCTCAATTAAATTCTAATAAAACATAATGATGTAGATTTCAATACATATCTTTTAATTAAAAATATTTGATTTTAACTAAAAAGACATAAAATGATTTTGGTTTAAGATAAATCTAGTTAATTACAATAATTTGCTGATATACAAGTTAATAGGATAAGGAGGTGTTTGAAAATATAATAATAATTGATTTATAAAATGTAATTTACTAGGAAATAAATTAAAATATTTTTTTATTTTTTAAAAATATTTTTAACATCAACACATCAAAACAATTTAAAACTTAAAAATTTAATTTTAAAAATATTAAAACTTTGTTCAGAATATAATTTTAAATCATTTCTAAATCTAGATCTTATTTATTTTTGCGTTTTAAGAATATTTTTTAAAAAAATTAAAAATTTTTATTTTTTTTAAATTAATATTTTTTAATATTTTCAAATCATTTTAATACGTTGGTGTTAAAAATTATTTTTAAAAAATAAAAAAATATTATTTTAAAATACTTTTAAATAAAAAATATTTTAAAAAATAAATATATATATATATATATATATTCAAATAGGGAAAAAAAAAAGTCACGACTGTCTCTACATGACATGTAATATTTTATTTTAGCAATTTTATTATATCAAGGACGAAAGGTTTGCTGCAACAATACGCGGTAGCACCAGCAAACAGTCATCAGCCAGCCACATAAGCTGTTGTCAACACTATTCATTAACAATATAATATTATATAATCTCACGACGTGTCATCTTGAGATGGATAAAACAAAGATCGGAGACTCATCCACACCGCACAGTGAGTCAACTCATCAAAGGAATCAGCCTATTTAAGCAAGTAGTAAGGGAGAGAAGCAGCGAGGGAACCATTTATTTTGGTGGCTTGAAGTTGCAAGGGAGGTAGCTGGGCTGAGGCTGAGGTTGCTGCTGATCATGACTAACAGATTGAGAAGATCCCTTAAGATCAATTCCCTTTCGTCAAGCAGAGACTGGGATGGTAAGCTATACTATTCTATAATTACATCATCAACTCCCCATGACATACAATTACTTAATTACTACTAGCTAATTTTTTCTTTGAACAGAAGAACCATCTGCCGCCAAAACCAAACGCCTGGAGTGGCTCAACATCGACATTAATGGTACTGTTTCCAGTTGTTTTCTTACTAGCTTAAAAATACTACTAGTGTTTCATGGTCAGGTTCTCAAACCAAGTACTGGGATGCTGTGCTATATATACTACTTTTATGGCTACTTCACGATGCTTGGAACAACCCCGTATCATTGATATATACACAAGCTGGATACATTGATGATGTAGAAAATGCGAGCAAAATAAAAATGAAAAAACCAAGTAATAATAAGGTCATCCTTTCTTTCTGTTGTTTTTAGAGAATTCTACTATTTTAGAGGAGACTGGGAGGACAAGAGGGCCAAAATTGATATACGAAGGGTGGATGGTAAGGTACGGAAGGAGAAAGATCGGGAGTTCATATATTCACATGAGGTACTTCACCCTGGAGCCCAGTTTCCTTTCTTATTACAAGAGGAGACCGCAAGATAATGGGGTAACTATTTTTTCTTTATTTTTGTTAAATTTGCACTAGTTCTTTAATAATCCCCAAAGTTTATTTCGAATGAGTTTCTGGAATAAAAAAATGTATCTTTTTTAAATGGATTTTTGTATATTTGGAAACGAGAATGCAGGTATGATGTTGAGTGTTGAAGTCTTTGTCTATTTTAAATTAGGTTCCAATCAAGACCCTTTTGATTGATGGCAATTGTAGGGTAGAGGATACAGGTTTGAAGACTCATCAAGGACATGTGAGTTTTTCCATTCAGATATATAACTATGCATAGTTTTCTTATAAATAGTATCAATAGCAGCTTCAATAATTACATCATACTTTTTTATCAGTTTCATTTTTAAAGAATTGGAAAGTTGATGAATTTATTTTTTGAGTAGTGGAAGTTGAGGAAATTTAATGGGGTTGGAAATTATATATGTTTAAGTGACTTCATGGTGATGATGGATGTCAGTAGTAGTGAAGATAGTTAAATTGATGTGCATTACACTAATGCACATCAATCCAATTTCATTCCAAAACATAAATAGAAGTGGTGGCATTGCCATGTTTGAAGGGGGATATATCTTCTTATCAGAAATTTGCCAACTGTTTTGATATGCAAATGAATTGGATCAGCCTCCATTAGCAGATAGGCTTCACACTAACTTTGTATTTGTTCATGTGAATGTGGATGTGTTTTGTGTTGAACTGAATGCTAAACAAACATTCCAAATGCTTTTTTGGGATTTTTTTTTTAACCTAATGAAACTTCATCTTTGGAAGTTGGTAATTGTTTGGGTTTTTGTTTCAATTACTGTTGGAAAATTAGTTTGCTGTTGTCACTCTGGTGACTTTGCCTCTCCTTCCTCTCTTTCTCTCTGAGTGGTCCCTTTTTCATGGAGAACCAGCTTTAGGGAGCTGATGGTATCTTAATTAGCTGTAATGTAATTTTGCTGATGGGAGAGTTTCAATGTAATTATTGAATCTTCAAGTTAACCTGAATATTGTTTTCATTTCTGCAGATGATTTACACTCTATCTGTTTACAACAAGAAAGAAAAGAATAATGCAATAACAGTGAGTAGTCTTTGCTCTCAGTTTCTGAAATTTGTAATGAAGATAATATCTTTAGTATCTGCCTTGGAAATAAGCAAAAACAAGATCTTTGTCTGAATACAACATTCTTAACCTTTTGCACTTCCTTAGCTTGCTGAATTTGTTGTGGCATCTGAATTATTTGTAGAAAATGATGATCCTCATGTGCTGTTTTCTTATTTCAGTTGGCGGCATTTAACATCCAGGAAGCACTGATCTGGAAGGAAAAAATTGAATCTGTAATTGATCAGGTCTCTATACTTCAGAATGTGTAAACTTTGTTATCTCCCAGTCCTTATAATTCAATACGCTTTTTCTCCTTTTGAGTTTTGGTTTGATTCACTGGTAAATATAGGTGTTATGAAATCCTGGATGAAACATCCTTGGTTAACCATAAGATGTTCCGTTGACTCTTTATTGAACATTTTCAGTTTCTATACACTGACTGGAATGATGATGCATATAAGACTTGTTGCATGATTTAGTTGCAGCATAACACTGTTAGTGACAAATATGCCTCATACAAGTATGGATCTGGCATGGATAATGGGGTGACTGCTGGTTCATCAGAAAATGGAAGCCAGTGAGTGCCTGTTCTATTTCTCTGCTAGTTTAGCTGTAAGAAAGTAGATGCCTTCATAGCATTATTTTCTGCCTGCTTTGGTAAAACTATGTTGATACTGGCAAACATATTCTGTATTTTAAGGGAATAAATTGTGCAGCAGTTCACTTTCATCTGTCTTTATTAAAAGAATTTCATTACATTTTAGTTCAGACATTTTCTACCACTACAATATTCCAGCAATTGATGTTAGATTCATCAACAATTTGAACTGATATTGGAGCTAGTTTTATCAGCTGCTCCAACTGCTATGAAAGTCTGGAGGCAATATGCGTGTGCACTCTCCTGATTTCTGAATTGTCTGCAGGTTTAGTGAACATGAGGATGAAGACGACACTCATACAAATTTGTTCCAGAGAAAAACAATTGGAAATGGTTTTCATGACTCCTTTCATGGAATTCAACTTATTCATTCAATCTGTTTCCAATTCTCATTTGGTTCCTAACTGGCAGTTTCTCCTGATTCAGTAGTGGACTGGACATCAGAATTTGACTCAGAATTGCCAAACCAGACTGCTAACAACCAAGCATTGTCTATAAAGCATTGGCGTCTTCTAAAATGCCAAAATGGTGACCTATTTCTTATAGCTTTCTTTCATCGTTTAAAAGTTCATATATAGAAGCACATTAAAGACTTGAACTGGGAATTTGATTGCTGGCTATGTTACGGTGGTATAGATGAATTTGTACTCAAGTTTTATTTCTGTACATATGACAGGACTCCGCATTTTTGAAGAGCTTACTGAATCTGATTACCTTGTATGGAATCATTTGTTCATTTGCTTTTGTGTTAGACTTTGGTTTGCTATGTATGAGGCTGTAATTGGTCTTGCCACCATTTATTGTTTCCTTGATGCAGCTGAGGAGCTGCAGTCAAGCAATGAAAGCTGTAGGTATTGTTAAGGCTACATGTGAAGAAATATTTGAACTTGTAATGAGCATGGATGCAACACGGTTTGAGTAGGTTTTTATTCCTTTTTCACCCCAGAACTTAATATGATGGTTTTAGAGACCCTGTTATATGTGTGTTTCCCCCTGGAGATTGATGCACTGCTGTGTGCATAATATGGTGTTAAATTCTACCCATACGCAATTTACTTGTATCTTTAATTATTAATGTTTTATTAACTTGACTTATTCACGAAGAACTCCTGCAAATATTTGAAGAGAATTGCTGTTTGGTATATAAGATTTAACGCAATGTTCTTTGTGTACTTTGACAGTTCATGAATGCTATTTTCCTTGCCTTGTGCAGGTGGGATTCCACTTTCCAGAATGGTAGTTTAGTTGAAGAGGTAGATGGACACACAGCAATACTCTATCATCGTCTTCAGCTGGGCTGGTTTCCAAAGTACTATCATCCTCTACACCCCCAAATAAATCGCTTCCTTGCCTATGTCAAAATAATGAATGCATTTCATATGGAGTGTTGTTGGTCGTGTTTTCTAGCATGAAATTTCCAAAATAAAGCCATAGGAAATCCATATTAAGCTATATACCCTAATATTTTCCCTTCTTCTTTTCCAAGCCATGTATGCGCAATAATTAATTGTGTTATGAAAATCTAAGTTGCTCTCCAAGTAGGGGCCTAAATACGCCAGGGTTTAGCCATTTTTCCTTGAGAAAGAATAAGTAGGATGTGTTATACATAAACTACATCGAACAGTATTTTTAAGATTACTAATGTATATCCATATTTCAAGAGTGAAGTTCCTTTCGTTCCTTCAGAAATCACATATTATCTTCTTCTGTCACTTACATATAAATGGGTTGCAGGTTTGTGTGGCCCCGTGACCTTTGCTACGTAAGGTATTGGCGGCGAAATGATGATGGAAGCTACGGTAAATGTTTTAGCTTGTCCAAATCAATTTTGATCTTCTAACTTGTCACAAGCTTAACCTTCTTGTTATTGTGCAGTTGTGTTATTTCGTTCTAGAGAGCATGAAAACTGTGTTCCACAATCAGGTTATGTGCGTGCTCATGTTGAGAGTAAGTCCCAAATTCCCGTCCCTTTGGTTTGTGTTTGGGAATCTATCATCGGAGTTTCTGATAGTTTTTAGCTACGTTCTGACTTACAGGTGGAGGTTTCAGTATTTCCCCTTTGAAACCTCGTAATGGGAGACCTAGAACACAGGTGCTGCATCTTATGCAGATTGATCTAAAGGGATGGGGTGTGGGTTACATTCCATCATTTCAGCAGCATTGTCTTCTTGAGATGTTAAATAATATCGCTGGTGAGTTCCTTCTGTGATTAACTCACTGAAATCTGCCACTCTTGTCAGAAATTGATAGGTTTATTTGGCCTTGTTGTGCTTAAAAGTTAAGCTGCTTTGATCTAAGATTTTCTAGAATAGAAGTGTTGTGGAAAAAAGATCGAACAATTTATCATAGAAAAGCAGCTAAAAGCTAAGTGTGGAAGAAGCACCGCTTTCCGCTTCTCTTATTAACCATAGCAAGGCAAAACAATAGTATTGTATGCTAAAATTTCTCAACATCATATATTGTCATTCTTATATGCTTTGCACTACTTCCTCTTATCTGGAAGTCTGGGTTTGGGGTTGGGTTGTAGGTGCTAATTTTCCTTTTGTCTGATTCCTTTAATTATTTTCATTCTCACCAATATCAAATCTTGTCGAATTTACCAATTCTTTTGGGTTTTTTTTTTTTAATTTCATTATTGATCAAATAGAGTTGATGCCAAAGGCTAAGAAGTAATGAAACATGTAACTGTTAAAAGGGACATGAAATATAACGATTTGGCAAAGCGTACTCCTCAAAACTTCACTATAAAAAATTGGAGATTACATCCACTAATCAAACACTACACAAATACCTTATTATCAAAAACCCGGTTACATCTAGAATCTTCACAACTACTAGGCCTCGCAAAGGCAACCATTTCACAAAACCCACCATGGCACACACCAAAGAATTCTACCACCTAAGATTTGTGGTTGCCGCCAAACACCATCAATATTAGAGGCGCATAAAAATTAGCCACAACACATGATATTTATACTTGCAATAAAGTCTTATTTTCATTAGGAAACATACTTCAAGTCCAACTCCAACAAGAAAAGTCTCTTTTCCTAAACAAAATATATCAACACATTTCATTCTTGTTTAGGACACAACTCCATGCAATTACCAATCTACCCTAAACCAACTCACCAATTTAAGCCCCAACTCAACAGTAACTTGATGTTTGTAATTCCTGTATGGTCATTGAGTAAGCACTCCTTCAATCTCAATGCTCCATTTTTTCTGGTTTAGTAATGGTTATGTTGCCTTTTCTGACAGGACTACGTGAATGGTGTGCCCAAAGAGATGAAAGAGATGCCCATACAAGAATCCCAGCCATAGCCAATATGACCTCTGGTTATGTTTCACCCCAAAAAATTGTAAGTTCTGCACCGATGGATGAATACTCTGATGAGGATGAAGAATTTCAAATAACTGAGGAAGAAGAAGAGGTATGGCTGACATCTTGCCCTTGTACGATTTCTACATCAACAATGTAAACACTACTCTTGTTTCTTAATTTTCAGAATAACCCAACTCAGCATAAGAACAATTCAAAGAGAACAGGTGGATGACAGCCTCAACATTTCTTTGTTTTGCTCATTTTAATAAGTTTAATCTTTTATGGAACTGTTTGGGAATTTAAATAACAATCGTTTAAACAGTCTTGGAGAAACAACCAGTGGATCAAATTGATTTATCCTGTTTTTCTGGTAACTTATGTCGTGATGATCATGACAATGCCCATGACTGCTGGCAAATATCTGCTGGAGACAACTTCAGAGTTCGCAGCAAGCATTTTTTTCATGACAAATCAAAGGTTCCCTACCATTTTTTTCATTTTTTTAGTACGTACATCTGGAGTTAGAAAGTCATCATCTTATGACCTTGTTTGTCTTACACTTATTGCACTCTATGCAATATGCATATGAAGGTCCCTGCTGGAAAACATTTGATGGATCTTGTTGCTGTGGATTGGTTCAAGGACACGAAAAGAATGGATCATGTTGCCAGGCATCGAGGTTCTGCAGCACAAGTAAAGACCTTCCAGCCCCCCCCCCCCCCTCTCCTCTTTTGGTGCTGTTCGTTTCACAACTTCAAAGAACACTTTTCTGAAATGATTTGTTCTGGTCTGCCAATGGACCTTATTAAATATAAATAATCTCAATACTTTATCCAGTTGGTGTTGGTGGGCAGAGCTGCTTTTGATCATATTTGTATCTGATTAATCCTAAGAGTTGAAATAGCTTGGTCAACCTTGTCCATTGTTGATTGAATAATTTTTAAGAAGTCTATGGTTGTCAATTGTATGATGGCGCTGACTTGCCTGTGCACTTCTTTAAATGCCTATGTAGGTTGCTTCTGAGAAAGGGCTTTTCTCTGTGGTTTTTAATCTGCAAGTAAGTTTATTCTACCAGGTGGTGTGAATTTCAGTTGCTCCATTTCAACAATGAACAACTGTGTTTTATCTCATTTATCACAGGTACCTGGTTCAACACACTACAGCATGGTATTTTACTTTGTGACAAAGGAATTAGTACCTGGATCTCTCTTGCAACGATTTGTTGATGGTGATGATGAATTCCGAAACAGTAGGTTTAAGCTTCTTCCATCAGTTCTCCAGGTAGTGTTTTTGAATCCTGCTGGGTTCATGGATATGTGCAATGAGTTCAGCATGACTAAGTTGCTTTCTATATTGAACCATGCAGGGTTCATGGATTATGCGCCAAAGTGTAGGAAGCACTCCATGTTTATTGGGAAAAGCAGTTGACTGCAACTACATCCGTGGTCCCAAGTACCTGGAAGTAAGTACCACACAAATCTGTAACTGTGGAATTGCTTGAACAACACATTAGCATGGTCTAAACTAGTTTTATGCATCTGTAGGTCGATGTTGATATTGGTTCTTCCGCAGTTGCTTCTGGAGTTCTGTGGCTTATAATGGGTGCAAGTCCAACATTGGTGGTTGACATGGCTTTCCTAGTACAGGTGTGTCATGCGGGAGGCTCTATTTCATAGAACCATCTCAGTTATTTATATGACCAGGAAGGCTACCAACTGAAATTATGGACAATGCATTCATACTCATGAGCAAGCTACATGGTTTAAGAGGACTAAGCCCTTATGATCACTTACTAGGATTAGTATGCTATGTTGTAATAAAAAAAAATTATCTTGGTTGTTCATTAGTCTTAAAACAAGTTTCATCAATACTTTGAAAATTGGAATACCAAGTTTCGCTAGGAAATTTGGTTTAGAAGTTTTTACTTTAAGAGAGATTTGATCGATTGATAAGGTAAAACTGAAACTAGTCACTGTCCTTGAATATGTTAACGAAAAAATGAAATGAAAAAAAGCACTCTGGATGTCTCTTTCAAGCTCCCTTGGTACTGTTGCCATTGCACGTGCATCCTTTCATGTTCTACATTCATTGTAATGCTTCATTGCTCATTTCAAGTGGGGCTAAAAATAGTTGCTATTAGTGTGAGAGCCAGGGAATATTGCTCTGGCTGCGTTTTAGTAATTGCTGGTATGGTAACGATGCAAACTGCTCTTATGCTTTGAGATTTATGTATATATAGCGATGCATGGAGAGGCAATACTAAATTATTTACCGTGGATCTGTTAAAATTTTGCCGTTCTCCTTTTAATTTTCCCCTTTTTTACAGGCAAATACTACAGAAGAATTGCCAGAGCGGTTGATTGGTGCTGTCCGTGTTTCTCATATTGAGCTTTCATCAGCTATGGTTCCCAGATTGCATCCAGATTCTTCATGACTAGCAGAGATCATTTGCTACTGATTTTGACAATAAATCATTTCTTCAGACATAAATATGCAAGTGTTTTATCACAAAAGGATAAAAAAAAAATATTTGTGCATGTGTTTCATTCCAATTTTATGAGTTGTTTTGTATTGATCAAGAGTAGGCAAAAGTACAAAACTACTGAATCAGATGATGGCAGGGGGAGAAGATTTATCATCCACCAGCGTAGAAGGATGAAATTCCAAGATAACATTATGACATCAAATCATTGTAACATGAGATTATGGTTCAATAAATTGAGTGGTATTCAAGAAAAAGGCTGGTGGAGGTCATGAAAAGGGAGAAGTGGTGGTTGCTTCCAAGTTTCTTGACATATGGTACCCACTGGATGCGAGAGAAGCTCTAGGAAGCTGATTCTTGAAATGGACTGCTGACCAGCGGAAAAAGAAGTCCTTGCTCTTTGAGAGTAAGAAAAAGAAAACAATTATGCACGCATTTGCTCATTTATGAATTTATGAAAATATTCATCTTTAGGCGAGCATTAGTAGTTTTTTTTTTTTTTAGCCAAAGGGCCTATTCAATAATCTTATTTTTAATGGTGCTTAACTTGACTAGTCATAATGCAACCCTTTGACAAAACAGAGATTAAGCATGAACTAGCCAATTTGCAGGATCAGATTGTGCTTGATTGAGAATCAAGATTTTAGCATCTGCATTGGAGTAGCAAAGTGTCTGAAGTATCTACACCAGGAGAGGACGTTCTGCAATTTGCAGAATCGGCTAAACAAATCTCTTAACACTAAGGTAGGTATCAGGACTGGCGATGAATTCAAATTAATTTCATTTAGAAAGAGAATTGGCGGCCAAGAATGTACATGGGTGTAGCCCGAATGATCAAGGGATCAGTTCCAGAGATTTCCTCCAAAAAAAATAACAAGGCGTTGCTGTGAAATATAGTTTCTCAATTTGCTAGATCCTCAGGATGATTTTTCAATGCTTCATGCCGGATTCCTGAATAAAGATGCTAATGGGGTTTAAAATACCTGATTGATCTACCGGTACAAATTTTTTAAGGGGCAGAGTAAGTCTGGAACAGCATTTGCTTCAGCTTCAATAGTTCTAAACACGATCTACCTCATCTTCAGCAGCAGGAATAGGTTCGATATGATGTGAGGCGTGAAACTTGCTAGAAATGGTATACACTAGAGTTCTGAAACCAAATTACTAACGAAAGCACATTTAAGGACTCAACAAGGAGATAACAATTCAAAAAGAGCACACAAATCTAGACATGCCAAGTGTGGCTATCTTCATGTAAAATCCAGGGATTACATTAACAGCCAACTCGTTTCTTACCCTTGTCAAAGTATGAATTATATGTATTCTTCACGGTGTCCCTGTGCCAAGAGCATAAGCATTGCCAAGAGCATAGGGAAACGATAATAATCAAGAAATATTGTTGAAACCAACCAAAATGTTCTGCCACATGCATGCTTAAGGGAATCAGGACCAACTTGAGAAGATATGGTGAGCTTATCAAATCACACCTTGTGATGCTGGGCCCTGTATGACACCATATGGATTGTAGGGTTTTGATGGTATTCAACTATTGTTGAAACAAAGACAAAAGGAGCGATTTGCCTTGCTGCGTCAAATATGTGAATGTCGTTTCCTGCAATTACAAGAGGATAGAAAGCTCTCACACACTATGACTATCGTTTCCTGAGTTTTACCTGGAAACATGCATAATCAAAGGTTAGTAGGTTATATATGTGAAGGTTTGGGAAAGGAAACAAATAAGAGAATTCCTGACTATCAGTAGCTTGGTTAGCAGATTGTCACAACTCAGGAAAATACTAGTAGAGTTTTTCCAGCAAAAGGGATTTACAATTTTCAACAACTAGGTATCTTGACATCTATCCAATTTCGGAATTTTGATTAACAAAAGTATAACAATACAAAGACTTTTCATCATTAAAGTTCCAAGTTCCAAAGTTGGCATTTTTCATTAAAGTCAAAATGAAAATGCAGTTCCTTAGAACAAACATGACTTAGCTGTAAGGTCTTTCATTCTCAGTACTCCAGATAGTTTTGGCTAAAAACGAAAGAAAGCTCGTGCACAAGGAACTTGTCGATTGGTGATGCCAATTTCGTTTTCATTCTTCATTGCATTAAACACAAGGAAATTTATAAACTTCTCTGTTTCTGCTGTGTGGATAAGTTCAAGGCCTGTTTTCGAACATGAAATCCAGTAATGCACAGAAACAAGAGTTCATTGGTGTTAAAGAAATGTACAGAAGGAGCAAAGGAAAAGGAGGGCATTGATGCAAAATAAACAGTTGATGTTCTTGAGGTCATTTTGATTTCTTTTTGTTGTATAAAATATTTGATAGCTACAAGCGGGACAACAAATATACATTCCCCCCCCCCCCCCTAAAAGAAGGCAAACTAGCATGTGGGTCTATGCTTTGGTTTGATGCTCTAAGCTTTATTTGCCTAGTTGATGAGAACTTCGTCTCTTACTATTTCTGGGATGGTTCCGGCACTGGAGTTTGGGAGCACAAAAAGAATTAATCTTGTAATTTTGGAATTTCCCATAACATTGTTAGATTCATATTGGAACTCAAGTTTACACACTATGTTTTCATGGCATCCAGGCTCATAACACGTTTTGATATGGTGGATAATCTAAAAAGCTCAACAATCTCTCCATGTATTTTAAATGCCTGCCAATCAAGATCTCTGCTTCTGACTTTTGACTCTTTGAACTTTTGCTATGGGATATTCGTTAATTGTTTTAAAGCAATATCTTTTTTATTATTATTATTAATGTGGATGCATATTTTAATTTGCATGCATCTTAATTAATTTTACAAACCCTAAAAATAACAGCATGCAAGCTTCTAATTACCCTGAAAGAACTCATTTTGAAAGCAATAATACTTTCCTTCATGAGAGATGGTTTCAGTTAGAGGATCTAAAAAGTAGTGAAGGGAAAGTAGACAATTCAAACCCAAGCCCTAATCCTCTCTTGAAAAATTGACGGGGGCGGCTTATCTGTAACAATATATCATCTAGAAGGAAATGAGAATTATCTTCAGATTTTGTAGTCACTTTCCTTGACTTGGAGAGAAAATACCATTAAAAAAAAATACGTTGATTTTTCTTCTTCGAAAAAGACACCGAGAGCCAAATTCATGAAGAAATTTCGTTAACGTATTTGATCATTTACCAAAATTCACATGAGATAACCTTCACTTCCATCCTATAAATACCACCTCTACTTATCTCATACATGTACCACAAAACCATCCTTCAACTCCAAATATTCTACTCCTTGTCGATCTTCTCTGATCATTCTATCTATATTACAATGGGTGTCATCACTTTGGAAAATGAATTCCTCGTTGCTGTGTCTCCAGCCAAGCTTTTCAAGGCATATTGCCTTGACACCGACGCTCTTATGCCTAAAATTCTACCAGAATATATTAAGAGCTCTGAGATAATTGAAGGAAATGGAGGAGCAGGAACTATCAGGAAGATTACTTTTGTTGAAGGCAAGTGTGTGTTAATCTCTACCTAGTTTTTACACTTGAAATTAGTTTAATATAATCTAGCTTTTATTTTTATTTTTTAAAAAAGATTGACCTTCACCTATAGCTTCAAGTAACAATCTAAGTTTGTTGATCACAGAACATGCATATTTTGATCAAACAAGTAACAATCCAAGTTTTCATTTGTAGGAAAAGGGCTCAATTATGTGAAGCAAAAGATTGAAGCAGTCGACGAAGAGAACTTCACTTATAGCTTCAGCGTGATTGAAGCTGATGTTTGGAAGTTCGCTGAAGTTGAGAAAGTTATTTACGAGAACAAGTTTGTGCCTACTCCTGAAGGAGGATCCATCTGCAAGAGAATCAGCACATATCACATCAAAGGTGATGGTGAGATCAACAAAGATAAAATCAAGGACGTATATGGCAAAAAGACAGAGGCCTTGTTCAAGGTCGTCGAAGCTTACTTCTTGGCAAATCCTGATGCCTAAATCTGAAAATTTCTACTTTTATTTTATTATTATTATTTTTGTGAGATAATATAGGCGTGTATTCGGTGTGGCTTTCATGTTTTTACTCGTAATAATTTGTGCTTGGGGTTTTGGTCATATGGTTACTTGTATTGTTTTGAAAAGAGTAAAAGTTGCTGTATTCAAAATGCATAATAAAAATTATGTTTTGATTGTGATCAAAGGTTATTGAAGAGCAAGAACTCGTGACTTTTCTTCTCCTTTCATATTTGCAGGATTTAAAAAATTC
>Ga0325400_1003632_pt1 | contig 14011 bp, 13 predicted proteins | sample PopdelMetagenome_2_FD_205662 | JGI IMG/M metagenome (GOLD analysis project Ga0325400, IMG submission 205662) | Populus deltoides microbial communities from Bellville, Georgia, United States - Xylem-PdKOR-R1 | ecosystem: Host-associated > Plants > Phyllosphere > Stem > Wood/Secondary xylem... | reverse complement strand
AAACTAGAGATGGCAATGAGCTTTTTAAATTATAAATTAATCATGTTCTTGCTTGTAAATTACTTGAGCTCTTAGGATTTCAGTTTGTATTTTTTGCCGGACTTAATTTCTATGTGCTCCTTTGGTTGTGGAAGTGGTGCTGAAGTTATTCAAAATAACTCATTAAGTCACTAGAGGATTCTGAACCTTATGATAATGCCAGTACATATTTTGCCTCTGTTAATTCTCAGGTCTATTCAACAATCTTCAGGTGATGAATTTATCCAGCTACAATAAATTTGACTAAGTGGTTCATTTGCAGGAAGCAGCTAGTACCTATGAGCTTGTAGAGGTAAGCACCGGGGGGAAATTGAGTAGGCACAATCTCCATGTTCAACAATTGGGTCCAGATACAGCTACAGAGTTATCGACCTTCCACTTGTCTGTTGGTGATCAAACACAAGATTTGCATAGCAGGCTAATTTTGGACCATCCAAGAGGTCGTTCTCAGCAACTTCACAAGTGTATTGTTGCTCATTCTAAAGGACAAGCTGTCTTTGACGGGAATGTAAAGGTCAACAGGTAATGCTGTTGTGTACCGTTATTCGTGATTTTCATTGTCTTGGTGATAGTTTTTGCTTCTCTTGTTTGCCAATCCGTATCTTTCTGATGCATCATTACTATGCCTGTCCTGAAGTTTCAGATATCCTGAACTTATATTAATTTGCATTGTATGTACATGATCACCATGCCACTCATTTTCGGTCTAGGGTCAAATAATAGGATGCATTAACCATTATGACTGTTTCACATGATTGCACCATATGTTAATGCAATGTAAACTCAAATACAGTAATTTTATTGAATTTCTTTCACAAAATTGGTGCTGCAAGCTTGTCAAGCTCCTTGACATTTTCATTCAAAACAGTTATGAGAACTTACAGAGTTGGTGTTATTTTGCAAATCAGTGTTACATGCTTCTTGAGAAGGAAAGATGAGGGTACAAACTTTAAGTTTTACTCTCTTTCAACACTCCAACGGAATCCTCATTGCGTTTCATTGGGAAAGAATGGGAGTAGGGACTACTATTTAGTTAATGCCATCTTACTCGTTGATAGAGCATAGTACAAAGCGTCTTAATGGTTAATCCTGCTTGGTGTATGCCTTTCCTTAGACCTATGTTTCTATTCTGCAGATATGCACAGCAGACAGATGCAGGACAATTAACAAGGAGCCTCCTCCTTGAACCACGTGCAACTGTGAATGTCAAACCCAATCTCCAAATTATTGCAGATGATGTCAAGTGCTCCCATGGAGCTGCAATCAGCGATCTGGAAGAAACCCAACTATTCTACTTTCAGGCACGCGGCATTGACTTAGAGACAGCTCGAAAGGCTCTTGTATTTTCTTTTGGAGCTGAGGTAATTGAGAGGTTGCCTAATTCTTTTATGCAGAAGCAAGTCGAGAGTCATGTCAAAGGATTACTGAGTTCCACTTTCAAGGGATCTTCACATTAAAGGGCTGTGGATGTTTAGAAAACTTGACTGTTTGACAAGAAAGTTAAATTGTTTTGCAGAGGCATAGTCACTATCAGTAAATTAACAATTAAATTTTTGGCCTGTATCAAGTAAGCTTTTAGTGCTTCATTGGGTTTTACATGCATGCCAACAATATGGGGTTGTACTTCTATAAATATGTAATCTTTTCTTCCTTTTTTTTCTTGTTTTTGTGGTTGAGATTGAGTTTTGTGTATGAGGTTCATCAAAAAAGCTAGAAAAAACAAGAAAAACGAGCTTTTATGGTTGATTTTTTAGCATAAATGGATTATACTTAACCTTAATTTCACAACTGGAAAACAAACATTTAGAATCATGATGGTGGTTCAACCTGTTTTTTTTATTTGAAAATATATTAAAATAATATTTTTTATTTTTTTAAAATTATTTTTTATATTAGTATATTAAAATAATTTTAAAAAATTAAAATTTATCAAGTTTTTTATTTGAAAAATGGAGGCGAAAACTTTGAACGGTGGGCCATCTTATTTGACAAAATGTCCACAACTTTCAGGCCCGAACCCGGAAGATAACTATGGCCATCTAGCTCTGCTTGAACATAATTTAGTCCGTAAGACTATACAATGTCTATCTCGCTGCAACATGGGAACATGAATTTGATATGGAAGACACCTAACATGATAATTGTAAGCAGCAAGCTTACACACGTGCATAGATTAATGTTTTGACCACAAGAGTTCAATCGAAGAACCAATTTCGGTGTCTGAAATCTGAATCCGAGAAATATTCGTTGGGGCCAGCGGTTTTGATTTCCTCCAAAAATTGCACTAAAACAATATTCGATGATTTAGGACTTGGCTCGCCAAAATGCACGCACCCTCTTTCGCAATCCCACAACGTTCGGAGAGATTGCTTCTTCAGAGAGATTGCAAGATAGTTGCTCTCTATTTTAGCTCTTTAGCTGCGCGAGCAGCTGTATTCGTAGAAAGGAGATATGGTTGGCATTTCCCCTGACATGTCAGGGACGGGAATAGTCTTCGAGCTCCCCTGTCACTGCACATCTGGTGAAGGCTACCCGCCTTGTCACTGCACATCTGGTGAAGGCTACCCGCCTCTTTAGGCGGATATATAACCTCAATTTAACACAGTGAAAGCCAAAAACGAAGGGGAGAAAGTAAAGACTACTGGTATAGGGTTTCTCTCGTCTTCACTCCTCAGTATCCATCTAGATTTAGATAAGGTGTCCAAAATATCAAGAAAGTGCAGATACGTCTCTCTCTCCAACTGATAGATAGCACAGATATTTTCTTCAACCAGGGAGTGCTCGCCGTGTCTGAGTAATGGCTGCTAGTCTTTCCACAGCTCTAGATGTCCATTTTACAATACCACAATCAGATACAAAGAGACCCATTTTCTTATCATTTCTTGCAACTCTTCCACCTCAAAAACATCATCCTCTACAAAGCCATCACAAAATCTCTCAGAATCACCCAACCCGAAAAACCCCTCTTTATCTGACCATCTCAAGCCTCTCTCCGCAACCACTCTCACCACCAAAGACCACCAAGCTCAACTTTTGTCCAAACCCAAGTCCACACGGGTCAATCCCACAAGACCAAAAAGATCTGTTCTTTCACTTCAAAGGCTGAAGAGGTCTCTTTACTCTTACAATCCTCAAATTAAAGAGTTGAAACTCTTGGCAAAGAAGCTAAATGATTGTGGATCTGGTGAGAATGAGTACGTGTCTGTTCTCGAGACATTCCCATATCCACCAACTAGAGAAAATGCTCTCCTGATACGAAATAGCTTAAGACCATGGCAAAAGACTATCTTTTCTTCAATTGGATCAAGACCAGTATTTATTTCCTACGAAACCATATTCTACAATGTCACAACGAAGTCTGTTTTGACTTTTAAAAATGTAATAATAGTTATTTTTTAAAGAATATTTAATTTTTAAAAAAAATTAATTTTTTAAATATTTTTGAATGAAGCCTCTTTTGAAAATGTACTAATGTTTTGGAAAAGTGGTAATAATTATTTTTTAAATTATATTTAATTTTAAAATATATTAAAATAATATTTTTTTATTTTAAAAACATTATTCTTAATATAATACATTAAAATGATTCAAAGATATTTAAAAAATTAAATTTAAAGAAAGAAAAATTAAATTTTCATAAAAAAAACAAATTAAACCACAATCTTAAATGAGAAAGAATTTTAAGATATGAGTCGTTAGAGAAATTGTTTGGAATGGAAATAAATAAAAAATTAATTTAGAGATATGAAAACATTATTTTTAGGGTGTTTATTTATCCTATATAAAGACAGTAAAATAAAAGGAAAAACAAAGAAAAGAAAATAGATTTGTTTTGTATATATGTTCTCTATGTAGTAACATGTTTATATAAACTTGAAATATTATAACTATTAATGAAACAATTATATTTTAAATTAAATTGAATAGTTATTATTCAGTTTTATCATAATAGTTACAAATATCAAAATTAATAATGAAAATTAAAAGAAATAAATTTACAAAAGAATTAATATTACTGACATATTAAGTTTCACGTGCCCAAGTGTCAAGTGTCATATTTTGATATTATAAATATTCATATAATAATATTAGAAAGCTCAATAGAAGAGCTCATCCACCATATCTTTCACTTAATTTACTACACAATAGAAACCATACTTATAAACACTTAGGAGAAGTGTTTTTTTTCCAATATATAATAGATATCTTTTCATTATTTATTTATTTAAAAACTATACAAACAATCCCCCACTAGTTTGTAATGAATGTTTTTTCACTTGATAGAAATATACTTACAATAAAGTATTTTGTAATTTAAACCTTCGATTAGTATTATAACTTGAATTCTACTAAAGTTATTGGTGTCCATAAATTAAACCAAAATTTTTGTTGTGGAATCAAAGACACCACACACACAATACTATCTAAACTCTTAAAAAGGTTTACAACTGTTTAGCACTTATTTATGGTCACGGCTAAAATATCATTTGCATGAATATTTATAAGAGAAAACTCTAATTATTCTCAAAAGTTGCACCACTTTTATATTCATATAGGTGGAATTATAAATGTTTATATTGCATTAAACATGAACTTTAAATTCCATTAAGAGTCTACGTTCATCCTCCTTTATGTAATAGAATGCATTGAATATTACCATAGTAAAGTCCACAATTAATTATCAGTGTTCAACAAATACTAAACAATAACTTGTTAGTACCCATTAAACTTAGAGACAAGCTTCTTGCTAATCCAAAGTCAGGTTCCCATTACCAGTATCTTTAATAACGGGTTTCAACCTCATTCCACTAGTTGTTTTCCTTACGATGTCTCTACATAGTTTTTTTGTAAGCAAATCCGCTAAATTATTCATAAACTTTACATGGACAATGATGATTACCCCATTTGAAATCAACTCCTGAACATATCCATGTCGAATACCTATATGTCTTGACTTATCATTGTTAATATTACTATAAGCTCGAGACATAGTTGCATCATAATCACAGTATAAAGAAATAGCTCACATAGGTTGTGGCCACAATTTAATATTTAACAATATATTCCTTAATTATGTTGCTTCTTTACCTGAAGCATCCATAGCAATAAATTCTAATTTCATAGTAGAATGAGAGATGCACGTTTATTTTTTAGATGTTGAGGATATTGAACCTCCTCCAAGTGAAAAAAATACATCATAATGTGGACTTATTATCACTTGAACTAATTAACCAACTTGTATCACAATATCATTTCAACACAATTGAAAAATTAAAATAAAACAAGTTCAAATTGATCGTTCTTTTGAGATAACCAAAGACTCTTGCAATAACCTTCTAATTATCCGTATTTAGCTTGCTTTTATATCTTGATAACTTGCATATAGCAAAAATTATATCTAGTTTTTTACAATGTATATCATACATAAGACTTCTAATGGCACCAGTATATTCTAGTTATGCTACCGTTTTATCACAATAATTATTTAACTTCATACTAGAGTCAAATAGGGTATTAGCCTCCTTTATATTGAGATGCTTAAACTTATCAAGCATATTCTCAATATAATATGATTGATTAGGTACACAGTCACTATTATGTTTTTTAACTTTGATACTTATAATTATATCTTATTCACAAAGATCTTTCATTTTAAAAATAGAAGTGAGATACCTTTTGTTTCAACTATTCCAATTATATTAATGCTAAATATTAATATGTCATCTATGTAGAGATAAATAATAACACCAAAATCTTTTGTAAATTTAGAATACGTACACTTATTGGCATCATTATGATGAAATTAACAAAATTGTTTTGTCAAATTTCTCATTCTATTTTTTCAGAGCTTGCTTTAAATCATATAAAGTCTTTACCTATTTACAGATTTTTTTCTTATTTTCAGGAAGTATAAAACCCTTAAGTTGCTCTATATACACTTTTTCCTTTAAATTTTCATTTAAAAAGTTGTCTTAATGTTCATTTGATGAACATACAATTTATAAATTGATGTTAATACAAATAAAACTCTAATGGATGTAATTCTTGCCACTGCAAATAAGTGTCAAAATAATCAACACTTTCCTTTTAAGTAAAATCTTTGGCAACTAATCTTGCCTTGAAGATTTATATAGAATTATCAATATCGTATTTTTTTTTAAAACACCTACTTATATCCTGTTGGCTTATAACTTGGAGGTAAATTTACCAAGACCCAAGTATTGTTAGATAATATTGAATCAATTTTATTTTTTATCATTTTTTTTCCAAAAAAAAACCATCCTAAATGACATAACTTCACGAAATGTCTTTAGATCATCTTTTATATTTAAAATCATAGGTGTCCTTTTCAATGCTATATTTTTATTACATTCAACTAAAAATACAATTGAATCAGTAGAAATAAAATTTGTATTTGTATTTTTTCTTTTTAACTCTTTGACTTCATAGTTCACTTGAACTTATTACTTCTAAGTTTTTATGTTTTTCACTTAAAATTAAGCCGGAGTGAATATTATTAGATATGGTTCTTTTACATTTAATTCACTTATAAATTTATTTTCGAACAAGAAAACTTACTGCACTGACTAAGATTTATTGTAAGGCTAGGTGGGCTAAGGACGCAATGGAATTATGGGAACGAATGAGGTCAAATAACTGGCCATCGGATTTCATTTTATATAATACATTGTTGAATATGTGTACAGATCTTGGCCTCATGGAGGAGGCTGAGATGTTGTTTGACGACATGAAGAGATCAGAGAAATGTAGGCCAGATAATTGGGACCTTCACTGCTATGCTGAATATATATGGTAGTGGAGGGAGAGCTGTTTGAAGAGATGTCTAAGTTGGGTATTGGGCTTAATGTAATGGGGAGCACTTGTTTGGTTCGGTGCTTTGGGAAGGCTAGAAGAATCGTTGACTTTGGTTAAAATTTTTAATGTTGCGATTGATGGAGGGGTTAAGTTGGATGATAGGTTTTGTGGTTGCTTGCTCTCTGTTGCATCACTAAGTGATGAGAGTGAGGATGTGGCTAAGGTCCTAGCTTGTTTGCAGCAAGCTAATCCAAAGTTGGTTGCCCTTGTTAAATTGTTTGAAGACGAAGAGACTAGCTTTGAGACTCTGAAAGAGGAGTTTAGGGCTGTTGTCAGTGACGCTGCAATTGAAACAAGAAGACCCTTCTGTAATTGCTTAATTGATATCTGTAGGAAGAGAGATCTTCATGGAAGAGCACATGAGCTGCTCTATCTGGGAACCCTTCACGGATTATACCCAGATTTACACCACAAAACTGTAAAAGAGTGGAGTTTGGATGTCCGCTCACTGTCTGTTGGTGCAGCGCAGCGAGGAGTTGCCCGAGTTATTTTCAGCTGACACACACTGGTACAGGAACTCACAAGTTCTCCCAAGGACTAGCCAATTCCTTTGATTCCAATGTGAAGAAACTTGAAGCGCCATTCAGGCAGAGTGAAGAAAGAGCTGGTCATTTCGTGGCATCGCGAGAGGATTTTGTTACTTTGGGTGCAATCAAGGATTCCATCTTCTGTTATAGCATAAAAGATGAACCAAAATGTAACTACAGATGCTTGAAAATTGTCTGTCTTTAGTTTGTAACATTAACCTCAAGAAAATATCAATCATCATCATCATCATGTTGCTTCTCTGGTGCTCTCTGGTTTGAGTTATTTTGGATATTTATGATTGTCCAATAAATGCTATTGAAATATATCTAAGATGGTCGTTGTTGTTTCTAATAAGATAAGATTTATCATGCACGCGACAAGTGTACTCATTATAAAACTGAAATTTTTTTTTTACATAAATAAATATAATTTTTTTCTTCTAAGAAATAATTAGATTTTTTTTTTTTGAAAATCATGCTTGGTTATAGGTAATTATCATGGAAAATCTTTATGGTACCAGTTAGGGGTGATCATTTTCAGTTCGGTTCGGTTTTAAACCAAAAAAACTAACCAAACCAAAATTTATATTTTTTAAATTTTAAACCAAACCGAACCGACTAACTAGTTCGGTTTTTTTCTTTCAAAACTGACTAATCGGTTGCTAGTTAGGTAATTATCAACAATCAAATGAGAATTTCAAACAAAGTTTACTGTCAAACTATAACAAAATAAAAAAATAATTTTCAAGTGAAACTTTAGCCAGAAAACCAATAAAAAAGGTCAAAAGGTAAGAAGAAAATGCATTTCTTGCTTGAAAACCAAGTTGTTCTTCCTTTATGAGTCCAATGAACAAACACTTTCAGAGTTCAGACACACAAAATTAATGAGAAATTCAATATTAAGCCAAGTGTGGAAACCAAAGCAGATTTTTAGGAGTATTCTTCTATCTATTCACAAATAATTCAAGAAACCCATTAAAAAAAAACATAAAAACCCACATCTATTTTCTCAATGAATACAAGCAAGTAAACAATGAAAAAATACTTGGGTTTATCACACAAAACTAAGAAATTAGAGATAAAAGGGAGGAGAGGGGAGGGTGGAGGGAAGGGGGCATGTAGGGGAAATGTGAGCAGAAAAGAAGGGAGGGGAGAGTTGACTGGGGAGGAAATAAAAATAGAAGAAGAGGTTTCAATAAAAAAATAAATCTTTTATACCTAGATTTGAAGTGGAGTTGAAACTTGAAACTAAACCGGTCTAATTTGGTTTAATCAATTTTAGATTTTTAAAACTAAAACCAAACCAGTTTTTTTTGTTTTCTAATTGGTTAATTCTTTTTTTTTTTTGGGTTTGGTTTATAATGTTAGAATTGAATAATATATTTTTATTTCTTTAAGGTAATGATACTTATTGAATTCGCAGCTGCACTCCACTATTTGTAACCAACACAATTATAGAATAATTAGTTAATTTAAAAAGTGATGGAATAAATTCCCAAAAAAATTTTACTTTTAGGCATTATTATAGTTAATTTGTAACCAACACAACTACAGATTTCCTTCATCTAATGATTTCGGGAGACATAAAGCCATCCAGAGGAAGTGATGAAGGCCTTTTTCATATGGGAGAAAATATAAATGTACAAGGATAAATTAACTAAAAAGACATGGAAAAAGACACCCGATATATCTCGAATCAATTAACCCTAATCAAGATAAGAAATATGGTTAATAATAATCTAACCAAACATTCTTTGAACGCTAAATGATTCAGATCAGAATTTTTATTGAGCCAACTCTAGCACCCTAATGCATATCCGCAGAAATACAACTACCTTCCTACTACATCCATGGCTATTTAATACTGTAATTGCAGTTTTTAGGGGTAGTTGTGCTGATAAGTATGGCAATGTACACCCATTTCTTTGTAAAGGCAGAAGATCATAAAATTCCACACAAGGGTACGAGAAGAAAACTCCCATTTCTTTTTAAACCGCAGTGGTGGAAGATCCACCTTCAAAATTACAGAGCTCACCTTTAACCAGGACGTTCTCTAGTTCAGTATACCCCTCTCCATATTACAAACGTTCCCCCCCTTCTTTTTGCTCTTAAAAAAAAAAGAAATGAAAAAATGAAAAGAAAGAAAAATAAAGGCAACTATGAATGGAGTGAGCCTCCACCTATGCAAACATCTGTGCCTAAACAAAAAAGGAAAAAGGATTTTTCTTTTTCTTTTAATTCCTAGAGCATTTGCTAACCCCCATCCATTGTTTTGCCTGATTGCTTTTTATCCTCAGGACATCTACCGAGCTATTGACAGACACCTAGCATTAGTATTTGCCCAAATCATTTGGGACTTTACCCCTGTTATACTGTATACCACCCCAAGTAAGGTTCTATGAGCCATCAAAAATGGGTCAGAATTGAAACTCTCTAAACTGCTCACAGAAAACTAGACTGGAGAACTGAAACTCCATCCCAAATAGTGTAGAAAGGTCATCAGCAGTTGAGACATCGCCCAAAGTATGAAGACTTTTAAAGGTACTTTCCTGATGATTTCCAGATTCTTCCTTCAAGCGATATCACCATAACAGTAACATCATCATGGTACTTTCTGCGATCTCCTTGTGGGATGTCCAGTAATTCATGGAAATCCATCCCTGCAGACAATCCATGGAGGATGAAAATCAGCACTGCTCAAACATCTGGAAAGCTTAAACTAAGGTAAACATGAAGAATAGAATGCACCAGTCTTACTTGTGCGACATGAATAAACATTGTTCAAAATAAATCCCCAGAAATAGCATGCATCTAATAACAAACTTGGATGGACAACCACACTCCCCCTTGAAGACCCAGGTTGCAGCATATCATTTGCAAATTAAATATCTATCTAACAACAGAAGTCAGCTAGACTTCTAACAGCAAATAAGAAACCAATGATGGTCAAATATTGCTGTGATGCAACAATTTTATATGGCAGAAAGTGACCTTAGGGCAGAAAAATAAGGTTTCCCGGGGCAGAACAGGAAACCAAGAAGAATGAAGGTTGGTCCCTAGACAAAAGGGAAGTCGATCTAATATCTGCATCACAAATTGCAGAATCACACAAGTGGGACAGCAGGAATAACCATGCAATATCACCTTCCACTTTATTATTATGGGGAAGTTTTTAATTGTGTATGGGACAGCAGGTACCCCACATTTTGCTACCTGGCTTTCTGGGAAATAGATGTTTTTCCCCTTTATAGACAAGCAAAAGCGGATGTGAATATCAAGCAATTGATATAAACCAAAAAGATAACCAGGTTTACCAGCTTTCCTTGCTGCACGAAAAAGAAGCTCCTCTATCAGATGCTGTGCAGGGTCTCCATCTGGAAACTTCTCCATGAAACTCTCAATATGAGAAACCACTTCCTGATTGGTCAGATACTGATATAATCCATCAGATGAGAGAACTAAAAATTGATCTCTTGGACACAGTTGATGGTGACGAAGAGAAGGTGAACAGGATATATACGGTGCAGTACCGATATACTCATTTCGGAACATTTCCAGCAAGGCGTCATTCAACTTGGGCTGTGCCGACATAAATTGTTGTGAGTCAATAAGTATCGATAACACAAGATCCTCAACCAAGATAAAAATATCTACATTAAAAGTTTATTTCAAGTACCCTTTTCAGAAATCCTGCCCCAAACGCTCTGGTAACCATCAGACGACCTTTCACCCTGTCATTCACAATGCACTGGTTATCATCTGGGTGCTCGTTCTTGATTCTAATGACTTCCTGCATAGGTTGAGCAAAGATGAAAAATTATCAGCCGCTTCATCTACCAACAACAAGGCCCACAAAACAATGAAGATCAAAAAAGTTATAATTGCACTGCAAATGAAAGACAAAATGCACAAAGTAAGCACGCACATGCATGATGAAAGATCTGTTTTTCTTCTTCTTCTTTTTTTCTCCTTGGTGGTAGCAGAAATATGAATATTCATCGCTCATCACAGAAAGAATATATAAGTGGCAAATCTTCATGCTACCAGAAAAAAATATCAAAAATACCAAAAACATACTTTAATCCTTCCATACCAAGACAGAAAAAATAATCGTTTGGTTCAAGCACCAGCAAAGTCGTAGCAAGGAAGTTCAAATACTTAATTCTCTATGCTAAATAGCAAGGCTCTCAAACTTTCATATGATGTTGAAGGCATCAACTATTGCCATACAAGCATGTAACTTATTGATCAGCTTGAGCGTCTAAAGCAAATTACCTATACACCTCTGCACTTAACTTCTTGAAGTTTATGGTGACGAAAAGCAAGTGAAAGTCCCAGTACATATATGAATAGTCAAGACAATATCTCATACTGATTCTAAGCACCAGCCATTGTTTAATGAAAAAATAAACTTATAGACTAATGAACAGACAAACCCCGCCCACCATGGAATTCTTACCAATGTAAAGTGATCAACAAAAGCATTCAACTATTTCTAACAAAAAAGTAAATTCAATTTACCAGAATCGAAAACTTACTTCTTCAATGTTTGTGCTGTGATCAGTAGATAGCTGCAATGCAGTCAATCTCGTTTCAACTATTGCCTCTGTGCTCAGTTCATTTTCATTCACACTGGAACCAACTTCTTGTGGCTCATACTGTGCAACAATTGCCCTGCTATCACCCACATTCATCACATACACATCTTCATCCCTCATCAACACAGCCAACAAACATGAACCCATCAATGCCAACTCTGGATTGGTATCCAACACCTTATCTGTCATATCCAAGTACGCTAATTCAGTCGCTTCTAATGCCCTCGACAATGCCCCCAAAACCAGCTCATGGTCAACCGGTCCTGCCTTCCACTTCCTCTTCAAAACCCTTTCCTCTACTTTACTACTCTCCACCTCCACCTCCACCTCCACCTCCACCTTCCCCTTCCCCTCCAATCCAAATTTCCATGGAAACAACTTCCTCTCCTTATGTTTCGACAACCCTTGTTTCAATTTTGACAACAATAACCACCTTCTGCTAACAGGTGACCCGGCATTACCAACACTAATTGCATCATCTACAGAAAAAGCAAACCTATCTGACCCCGAAAGATCAAGCCCATCTTCAATATCATCCTCCGCTAGAAACTCCCATAACCTCCTACTCCGGGTACTGGCTGTCCCCTCCGTCTCCTCTGGTTGAAACGTAACCCTCTTCACTCTATCCTGATTGACCACATTAGATGCCATTCCACAAATTAAACTATCGCCATCCTTTTTAACACATACTTCCTCTAAAGGATCTGTTTTTGACACCAAATTGCATTCACTTATCACAATTGAACCCTTCACGTCACTTGCACCACTCTTTTCCATTAATGGGTCAGTTTTACTTTCAATTCCCTCGGCGTGAATAGTCTCTTGAGGCTCCTCTCCAGCAACCTCCCAAAACAAACCTTGAAGTTCATTAAAAACAGCTCTATAAAGATTCCCCATCAAGAATTCCGGCGCATCAGGTCCATTAAACCCATCATAAACCCCAACAAACAACCACCCGTGTTCCTCGGATACAACCACATGCACCCTATCCTCTCCTGCCTTCCCTAATGCCCACTGCACGCTGTCACCTTCTTCTCTCCCCTCCCTCTCCTCTTCAATCCCCGAGTTTTCCCTCCGGTTCACAAAATTCAACACCGGAACAACCCACGGCCGATTCTTCTCAGATATATTCCGATAAATCGCCTTTTTAATCCTCGAAATACCCTTCCCCCTCCTCTTTTTGTTTTTTGCATAAATGCCACCAAGAGGAGCAGAAAAATGCACCCGCCCGCCACTCCCATCGGTTGCTCCAGCAGTATTCGGGTCAAGCGGACCGGACAGGGCGCCTCTCTCGATCGGACCCGACATAAAAAAACCCTCCCCTCCACGTGGCACTGGCTGTAACGGCAACGCACTAAACGACGCCGTGCTCTCAAAACCAGTCACATTATTCACAATACTGCCAGTGTTATTAACCCTTACACCTCCACTAGAAGAAGTAACAAAACCGCCACTATTATTAGAAGAGTTAATAACATCAGCGGCATCGTCGTAGATATTGTCAAGTTGGAGGACAGTTCTAGGAGTGGAAGTATTGGCAGAAACAGAAGCGCCGGAAATGGTCTTGAAACCGGTTTCGGGTACCGGCCGGGTCGGGGAGAAACGGAGAGAGTGAGAAGGAGAGAGAAAGCGATCGGAGTGAGTAGGGGAGAGAAAACGGTTGGAAGATCGGACGTAACAGAAGGAGTGACCTAGGGTTTCATCTAACGGCTCAGAAGCAGTGAAAATCAAGTCCTGTTGATTGTTGTTTGGCGGTTTGAAGCAAGGGAAGATTGTGGAGAGTCCACCTCCCATCACATTTGATAGTCTCCTCCCCCTCTCTTCCACTTTCTGTTTGGGAGCTCAGAAAATGAAAGAAAATGAATTTGTTTTTTTCTCTCTCTTTTTTTTCAAGTTTCAAAGAGAGAGAAAGTAACTAAAGGGTAGACAGAGAGGAGACTTGTTTATTTGATTTCCTTTTTCTTTTCTTTG
>Ga0325400_1003631_pt1 | contig 14012 bp, 9 predicted proteins | sample PopdelMetagenome_2_FD_205662 | JGI IMG/M metagenome (GOLD analysis project Ga0325400, IMG submission 205662) | Populus deltoides microbial communities from Bellville, Georgia, United States - Xylem-PdKOR-R1 | ecosystem: Host-associated > Plants > Phyllosphere > Stem > Wood/Secondary xylem... | reverse complement strand
ATGTTGGTAATAGGCCCCAACAAAGATCGAGTCCAAGAATTGAAGGCACAATTGGCTAGGGAGTTTGATATGAAGGACTTGGGACCAGCAAACAAGATTCTAGGGATGCAAATTTACCGAGACAGAAGTAAGAGGAAGATTTGGCTTTCTCAGAAGAATTATCTGAAGAAGATCTTGCGTCGCTTCAACATGCAAGATTGTAAGCCAATTTCCACCCCACTTCCTGTTAACTTCAAATTATCCTCAAGTATGTCTCCTAGCAATGAAGCAGAGAGGATGGAGATGTCTCGAGTACTGTATGCATCAGCAGTGGGAAGTTTAATGTTTGCCATGATATGTACAAGACCAGACATTGCACAAGCAGTGGGAGGAGCTAGTCGATACATGGCAAATCCTGGTAGAGAGCATTGGAATACTATTAAGAGGATCTTGAGATACATTAAGGGTACCTCAGATGCTGCATTATGTTATGAAGGATCAGAATTTACTGTCAGAGGTTATGTTGATTCAGATTTTGCTAGCAACCTTGAGAAAAGAAAATCCATTACAGGCTATGTGTTCATAATTACAGGAGGAGCTGTGAGCTGGGTCTCTAAACTTCTAACTGTTGTAGCGTTATCCACAACAAAAGCTGAGTACATGGTAGCTACACAAGCTTGTAAAGAAGCAATGTGGATGAAGAAACTTATAGAGGAGCTCAGGCACAAACAAGAGAATATTCTTTTGTATTGTGATAGTTAGAGTGCTTTAAATATTGCAAGGAATCCAGTGTTTTATTCAAGATCAAAACACATAGATGTTCAATATCACTTTGTTCGCGAAGTGGTGGAAGATGGAAGTGTAGATTTTCATAAGGTTTACACAAAGGAAAACCCAGCAGATGCTTTGACCAAACCAGTCAACACTGACAAGTATATATGGTGTAGATCCTCTTATGGCCTAACTGAAACGTAAGCAGCATGAAGATGGCAATTATAAAAAGGATAAAAGGATCACAGATGATCATGTGTGAAGACTTGATTAAATCATCAAAGTCTTCAAGTGGGAGAATGTGAAGCCAGCCACCTAAGTCAACAATGGTGGGAGAAGGTGAAGCCATCCTTTACACCTTAGTCAAAAATTGTAGGCACCAATTCGGTGCCACTTGCAACACCAATTGGTGCCTCTTGTCTTTTGCATGGATGCTTGCCTATAAATAGGCAATGCATCTAAGCCTTATGTATACACAAGAGAGAAACAAGTGAGAAGAAGAGGAGAGTGAGAGAGGGAAAGTAATCCCACAAAATTGTGAGGTTTTTGTGAGATAGTAAATGAGGTGTTTTCTCCTAGTAATAGAGAGATTTCAGTTGTTCTCCTATTAGTAGAGAGAGGTTGTAATTCCCGCATTACTTAGTAAAATTCTTCTATACTTGCCCGTGGACGTAGCCAAATTGAGTGAACCACGTAAATTCTTGTGTGTCTAATTTCTTATTTTATCCTATCCTTTGTCTTTTATCTTGTCGGGTTTGCATGCCAATATCCTAACAAAAAATCTCGATACTTCGGTCTTTCTTCACTTCTTCTTATCACCAACCTCTTCTATTCCACTCTTTGTCTCTGTCTCTTCCTTCCCCAATCCCCCCATTTTTCTCTAGTCTCCCCCCTTCTTTTCTGCCCTCCCCTCTTGTGCTTCTTCTGTTTTTTCTTTTTCATAAACGAAAAAAAATCACTGACTTTATTTGCATCCAATCTTTGGAGTTAATCTTGGAAATCAAGTTAGTTACTGACCATTGATTTCACTTTGCTTGATTCGTGGAGATAGGATCAGATTTTGAAAGCTAAATCTTGCATCAAAATGGAAAGGATGGCTACTGGTCTTGGAGGGGAGGCTAATTGAGTGAGCATGTTTGGCATGAAATCTATAATGGATTCTGAGAGTTAAAGCCTGATTTCTTGTATCATAATTGTAGCTAACATATCATAGAACATGTTTCTCTCATTTTCTTGCCACCAAGAGAATCAATTGGGATCAAAATTAGGCCCTAATATTGCACGAAGATCAGTCCTCCTTGCCCACAAATCTGTAGAACACATGAACAAAACGACGTTGTTTCCTTTGAATATTCATCTTTTATTCTCCCCTCTTTTAATCAAAATGTATCGTTTCAATTAATTTGAAACAACGCCGTTTTAGGCCTTTGGGTTTCTTTTCTAATTAAATCAGGCCCATCTTTATATAACTCCCTGTATTTAAGTGTTTTTTGCATTTCAGTCATTGGTCTTTGAATCTTTCTTAACTAGGTCAATTTCATCTTTTTCTTCTTATTTTCTTTCAATTATACCCTTGATAGAATATGTCCTCTAAATTCTCTGCTTTATCCATTTTCGGTACTTCAATTGTTTATTTTTTGAGCCAAATAGCCTTCTAATTTCAATTTGTTTTTCCAATTAAGCTTTTAATTAATTTTCTAACTTGATTATTTGTTCCAAACTATCTTTAAACTTCAATTTCTTTCCATTTTAGCTAATTTAAGCCCATTTCTCTTCACCTCATATCTCAATTATGACTTCAAAATTTACAAACTTCATTTTTGCTTGTGATACCCAAATGTTGTCCAATTGCAACCCTATATGATCAAAGAACAATATTATATTTTTTAAACCCTTCACTCTTATAAAAATAATTTATATGATTATAAATAGGAAAAAATGGAAAAAATAGGATTAAATATTTTTAGAAATTACATATTATTGTTTTAGTCTTTTTTCTTAATTAGAGATAAGTGAAAGGTTAATACAACTCCTAATAATTAGTTTCATGTAAAAAATAAAAATAGTAACTAAAATTTTATTTTAGTTATAAAGTTAATAAAATTTTAAATATATTTTAATTGAATTAAATATTTCAACACAAAATTTATGTTCTTATACAGTTATATGTTAATTCTAACAAATAATATGATTTCTATGTTTAAATTTTGGTATTAATAACGCATACAAAAATGAGGCAGTTAAGATTTTTAGATAAAAAAATCATTAAAAAAATAAAAATAAGATAGTACATTTGTTGCATAACTAAAAACAATTTATTTTTTTTCTTTAAATTAATTATTTTACATTATTTTAATATGTTAATGTCAAAAATAATTTTTTTTAAAATAAAAAAATATTATTTTTATATATTTTCAAAAAGTATTTTGAAAAGTAATAATTATTATTTTAAAAAAAATTGCAAGTATTAACAATCATAGTTTCTACTTTAAAATATGAATATGTTACAGAAAACTAAGGTAGCCGGTCATGTGGACTCAATTAACCAACTACAGTTGACCTAACCTAAATTCCTCAGTACAAGTTGATTATGGAAAAGGCACCACATTTAATTTAGGGGGTTTGCATACATTTTAATTGGAGTTTTGCATATATTTTTGAAAGATTTTTTTTTAACTTTAAATTGAGTTTTTTTTTTTAGATTATTTTGATATGCTAAAATTAAAAATTTATTTTAGTCTATTTTCAAACAAAAAGTATTTTAAAAAACAATATCTATCACCACTCTAAACACCCTCTGACAACAAAGGAATGCAACAAAGGAATGCAAGACGTGTAAACAAAAGAGGTTTGGTGAGCATGTTAGAATTTGATCATAAAAGGATATGAACTCAACTTGGAGCTCTTTGTGAGTTACCATATTAGACAAAGTAAGGTTGATTTCAACATCCTTTATGCAAGCATGAAAAACCAAATTTATTATGAGATATATATCCCCAAGATTATCACATCATAAAAAAAAGGAGTAGAGGTCGAAATCCTTAAATTTATATAAAAAAAATAAAAATATACTTGATATGTGTATGTATGTTATGATGAGGAAATGATCATGCATAGAAACTATTATATGTGTAATAAATGAATATGGATTGCCTATAACATTTGGCTTGAAAGAATCATGACCAAAGATTTTTTTGTGATTCAGGAGGAGCGACTAGGATTGGATTTTTTATTGGAGGAGGTCACGAGACAGGTAGAGCAGGGGCGTGGTTTTCCCTCCCCTTTACACTTATGCAGTTTAAAGCCTTCCAGATGAATGCAATTACAATAATGTTATGTTCAATGTAAATAAAGTTTGGCGTATGAACATGATTAGTTTTGACTAATGGCGTCCATAATAGGATTGTTGGGATATGAATTACAAGATTAGCTTCGGCTAATGGCATCCATGATAGAATTGCCGGGAAATGAATTACAAGATTAGCTTTGGCTAATGACGTCCGTGTTGAGACGCTTGAGAACGATCGATAAGGCTCAATTCTTAAAGGATATCCGTGTTTGGATGCGTCCATAATAGGATTATTGGGATATGAATTACAAGATTAGCTTCAGCTAATGGCATCCGTGATAGAATTGCCGGGAAATGAATTACAAGATTAGCTTTGGCTAATGACGTTCGTGTTGAGACGCTTGAGAACGATCGATAAGGCTCGATTCTTAAAGGATATCCGTGTTTGAATGACTTGGAAAAATTGAAAAGTATAATTGCCTAAAAATATCCAGGTTGGACTATGCAAAGTCACCTGGTTCATGCAAGAAAATAAAGATATTCAAATTAAGGATATGTAAATGATGTCTAATTGGATTTGATCATCATAGGCAAAGTAAAGGTCGATTTCAACATGCTTCATGCAAGCATGAAAAACCAAATTCATTATGAGATATATAGCCACAAGATTATCACATCATAAAAAAAAAAGGAGTAGAAGTCGAAATCCCTAAACCTATATATAAAAAAAAGAACTAAGCAATTTTATCTCAGCAACAACATTGACAATAACTTTATGCTCAGCCTTGGTACAAATTATGTTAGCAAATCTCTACGCCTTGAGATTTTGACAAATTTTTTTGGTTTTTTTTAGTTTAAAAATATAACATTTTGGTACAAAACATTATTTTAGTTTTTAAATTTAACAAAAAATAAAAAGAGAGAGTTGTCGAAAAACTATAAAGAAGAAATAAAAAAAGTTAATGAATGACACCTTGTTGTTTTTAATGTGAATAGATTTCATTTAACGATTAGAATTCTATTTCAGTTTTTTTTTCTTTATCTTACTAAAAAAATAAATCATGACTCGATAACTAATTTAGATTTAGATTGATTTTTTATTTTTTAATCAATTAAATTTTGATTTAAGATCACGAATAGTTAAATAAAATCATTTTAATGAAACTCTCATCTTCAAGATGAATCCATTGATATTAAAATCAGTCTTTTTATGATCAGAATATGATTAATCAAATACTTTCTTTTCTTCGTTTTCTCACCACATTCCCTGTCTCCTCTTAACATTCAATAATTAAAAATATGATAAAAATAAAGTTTTAAGATTGAATCATAAAAATTTAAAACTACATAATTAAATAAATCTAAGAAACAAAAATTTCAAGAACCATATTAAACTTCTATGCTATAAAAGGATTGCATAATAAGAGAATAGTTCAATGCATAATAACTTGAGTCTCGCCCCCATTAAAATTTGTTATGGTAAGGATAACAAATGTTTTAATTTAAAATATAATATGAAGCATATACAATTAATATTACAAGAAGGAGATGGAGATTTCAAGTAGTAGTTAAATTTAGGTTATATCATATACGACTTTTGTAAATTGATTTAATATATTTTAGAGTATCTGCTCGAAAAAACCATTCAACATGAGATTGTTCTGCTAGGAAAACTTTTGAACAAATAGTACAACATCAAGTCCAAATATATTCACAGCTCAAAGACATGAGTCTCCATCTTCTTTCCACCCGTTATCTCTGGTCCACTCTCTATTAATGCTTGAATCTTCAGCTACTTCAGATACCTGTAAACCAATTCAAGCATGGCATGCTCATTTTAACTTGTAAATCTTACTATTGAGCGAAACAAGAAACAAACACAATAAAAAAGAGGTAAGAAATCAAGTCAAATCAGCAGCACCTCTGATTGAGCACTCATTGAACCATCTGGTGTAGTAGCAAATTTTGTAGTCAGCTTTGGACATTGATGGACCTTCAACTTCCATAAACGAGGGAATAAGAAATCACAGGATCCGAAACTAAAACAGACAATACTTGATAATTGTTCTAGCGACAGCACAATTAAATTAGGAAGCACAATCTCCTTCTCAACGTTGACAGGTAAAGCATGATCTTCCTGCCCAAATACTCCCCATAACTGAGAGGATTTTGTTACTGTAAGTATTCAGAGCTCTAGGAGACCTGAAGCCATGGCTACTAGGAAGAGGCTCTTCAACTTGTTGCATTCTCTAATCTCAATTTCGTGGAAATTGGGGAAGCATAAAGATTGAAGATGATCTCCTGGCAATATCTGATCCTTTTCATCATCATTATCCCTAACAATGATTTGCTCCAATTCCTCACAGGACAATATCTTTAGGACTTTCAGTTGAACTAGACTGACAATCATGGCTACTGGGAAAAGACTCTTCAACTTGTTACATTCTCTAATCTCAATTTCACACAGATTAGGAAGCACCATCTCCTTCTCAACGTTGACAGGTGAAGCATGATCATCCTGCCCAAATACTCCCAATAATTGAGAGGCTTCTCTTACTCTCAGTGTTTGCAGCTTTGGGAGACCTGAAGCCATGGCTACTGGGAAGAGGCTCTTCAACTTGTTGCATTCTCTAATCTTAATTTGACACAAATTGGGAAAGCATAAAGATTGGAGATGATCTCCTAACAATATCTGGTCGTTTTCATCATCATCCTTAACAATGATTTGCTCTAATTCCTCACAGGACAATATCTTTAGAACTTCCAGTTGAACTAGGACAATATCTTTAGAACTTCCAGTTGAACTAGACTGACAATCATGCTACATGTGAATACATGTGTCAGTCTCTTACACTTAAACACCTCCAAAGTAGTCAATTTTCTCAGCACGAGACCCTTCCATATAAACCTCATGTCAGGCAGGGAGTACAAACGAAATGTTTCCAAATTTGTCAACCCCTGCATCAAAAGAAAAAATTTAGTGCACTTTGGAATATGTAACATATAGTGGTAAATAGATGTTTCCAAGTATAATTTTGGTAACATGACAGGCAGGGATCCCAAGCATAATGTTTCCAAGTATAATTTTGGTAAATAGATGAACGAACTGTCCCCAATACTTCAGCCAAAAACTTATCAACAAAAGGATATGAGTAGACATGGCAATAGCCTCAATTTCACTCAAACTTGGAAAGCATAAAGATTGAAAAATCTCGATATCATTTCATTACAATAATTAATTTCTTGCTTCTTAAGCCCTGTATCAAGAGACAAGGAATGATACTGTAATGTTTTGAATTAAAAAAAAAATAGGAAATGATAACATAGCCCTTGGAGACTTAAAGAGTAAGTATAATTAAATGAGGGGTAGTGTGGTAATTAAATAATAGTTGATAAATATAAATAGAAAGGAAAAAAAAAACAAAAGAAGAGATCTGAAAATTTTGAGAGAGAACCGGCAGGAGAGAAAGGGGAAAGAAGAAGAAGAAGAGAAAGGAGGGAGATTAGAAGGGAAATAGAAAGGAATTGAAAAAATAAGTTTAAAGGTAAGATTTAGGTTGTTAAATATATAAATGTATGTTAATTGAACTTTAATTTTAGTTTTGATAAATGTTAGGGTTTTGAAAATTTATGTTTTGGGTTTAATTGATGAGTTAAATTGAATGTTATGGGGTTGATTGTTGTGGGTAATTGATTATTTAGTTGATTATGGAAGATTATGATGATTTTGAGTTATGATTTTGTTCGAATGGTGAATTTGTGTTAGAAATAAGGAAAGAACAGTGGGTTTTCTGTTGAAATTCTGGGTTGGAGGTGGAAGATGATGAAAATTCAATTTGGTCCTTCAATTTGTGGAAATTACAGTTTAGTCCCCAAACTTTGGAAAATATACAGATTGGTCCCTAGAGCCTATTCCGAGATTCTGAACAGAATAAAAGATGAATTATGGGCAGAATTCCTGTATAGTTATGAAATTTTAACACTTTCAATTTAGTCCTTCAATTTGACAAAAATTACAATTTGACCCTAAAAATTTGGTAAAATTCCAGAATGGTCCCTGGAGTATAATGAGATATTATGGAGAGAAATGAGGATTAATTATGTTCAAAATTCAGTATAGTAATGGATTTATGATATTTTAATTAGTTTGGTCCTTCAATTTGACAAAAGTTACAATTTGACCCTTATAAATATGATAAAATACAGATTAGTCCCTAGCTGTAATATTAGCTTGTGCAGTTTGGTTTGATGAATAATTGAGGGTTATTTAGTGAATTATTACCAATTTTATTATTTTTTTTTATTATTGGATTAGATTTCGGAAAAACCGTTAAATGTTGGGTTTTTAGGAAAAATAACTAGTTAGTTCAAAAACATATAGGGTTATGGAATACACCCTTAGATAAGTGTATTAAATAGGTTATATATTCTTTTGAGTCATTCTTGAATATGTCTCTTCTATATTCAGATAATCCTGATATTCTACCGGCGGGACGTCAATGGGATTTTCTTCGGTGTTTGCTTTTGACTTCTGTTTGCTTTCGAGTCAGGTGAGTGGATAATTTTCCATATGCATGAGAAATATTATAAATATTTGATTTGTTAATATGAATTGGATCATGCTTCTTGATAATATATATGTTGATTATTATCCTTGTTATGATAAAGTATGATCAATTGTTAAATCTGAATTCTTGATATGAACCAGTATATATTTTGAATTGACTTCTGAATTGATAACTCCTTATTTGATTGATGTCATGAGTTGAACCTTGAGATATGAATATGTCTATTTGATTATGATTATGAGGCTATGGTATGTCAGTAAGAATACCCATGCTAACAGGGTAGTGTTAGTCTTTGTGCACATCGTATCTGAACCCTAGTTGGTCGGGGGAGTCACCAACCTGTGTGGACTGATCATCCCACAGTACGGAGCTTCATGCTCATTGTATTTTGATTTTCTGTATCACCTCATATGTGTATATTGAATATTATCTACTCACTGAGTTGTTGAACTCACTCTCTCATTATTTATCCTTTTCAGGCTTATAGCTTGATAGCAAGTCACTTTGTTGGACCTTCAAAACATGCTCTTTTGGTTGTAACTTGTACATTTTCCTTTATGTCTAGTTAGAGCTCCAAAATTATGAAATTATATTAACTCTTGTATTAAGACAATTCAATTATATTATGAAATTGATTTTGTTATTAATGCTGCGTTGAACTCTGATTGAGTTAGGATAAGTTTGTATGTAAGTTTGGGTTCGCATAGGTATGGAACCTTGGAAGGGAACCTTGCCTATGTGCCGGTCATGGATCCGGGAATCGGGTCGTGACAAACTTGGTAATCAGAGCTTTAGGTTAAAGAAACAATAGTATAATTAATTTCATAATAATTTGAGCATTAGGATCCGTATCGTCTTGTTTGTTGTTTTTGAAATTTTGAATTCTCATCAAGTATGTCTTCTTCCTTGTGATAGATATGTTTTGCTATAATTCTGTGATAATTATCATGCTATTGTTCTAGCATGACTTGAGTGCTCTCACTTTTATTTTAGGAAATGCTGAGGAATAGACATAAAATTGATACTATTAGAGTAAATGACAATAAAGATGATGTCCCTATTGTACAATTTAGAAATGCAATTTAGAAATGCAAGGTATAGGAGGCTGGGTAGTACATCCACACCTCAACATATTCTTGTTGTTTGCTTTTTTTTTTTTAAGCAAAAATATTATTTAATATGGGTGCAACTCATTTATTTGTGTCCCTATATTTTTGCTATGAGGTTGGATAAGCAACCAACTTTATTAAGATCCCCAATTTCAATCTTTACTCCCCTAGATGAATTAGTATTAGTGAAGTATGTGTATTCGGATTGTGGAATAGAAATTGAAGATAGGATCTTTATGGGAGAACTAAATGTTTTAGATATGGTTGATTTTGATGTGATTTTGGGAATTGATTGGTTAGCAAAGCATAGGGCTTCAGTAAATTGTTGGGGTAAGAAAATAATGTTTGATCTAGATGAAGAAGTTGGGTTGGTATTTCAAGGAGATAAAATTAGGTCTCCATCAATTATGTTGTCAGCTATCTCGAGGAAAATGGCTCGAAAAGGGGCACAATGCTACCTAGCATATATGGTAGATATAGAGAAAGAAGTTTTCCAATTAGATCAAGTCCCTATAGTTAGGGAGTTTATCAATGTTTTTCCCGATGACTTACCTGAATTGCCTCCATTTAGAGAGATTGAGTTTTGTATTGATTTGATTCTGGGTACCGAACCAATATCAATGGCACTATATAGAATGGTGCCAGCAGAATTAAGGGAGCTAAAGGAGCAACTACAGGATTTGTTAGATAAAAAGTTCATCCGACCGAGTGTGTCCCCTTGGGGAGCCCCGGTGTTGTTGTGAAGAAGAAAGATGGGTCATTGAGGTTGTGTATAGATTATAAGCAACTGAATCGGGTGACTGTTCGAAATAGATATTCACTCCCTCGCATTGATGATTTGTTTGACCAATTGTAGGGAGCTCAATTCTTTTCTAAGATCGATCTTCGATCTGGGTATCATCAACTGAGGATAAGAGAGGAGGACATTTTGAAGACAGTTTTTAGAACTCGGTATGCTCATTATGAGTTCTTAGTGATGTCTTTTGGGTTGACGAATGCACCAACAGCTTTTATGGATTTGATGAATAGAGTGTCTGGACAGTTTATTGATCAATTTGTGATAGTTTTTATTGATGATATTTTGGTGTATTCGAGGTCTAGAGAGGAGCATGAGCAGCACTTGAGAATGGTGCTTCAAACTTTGCGAGATCATCAGTTGTATGGCAAGTTCTCAAAGAGTGAGTTTTGGTTGGAGAGTGTAGCATTTCTTGGGCATGTAGTGTCAAGAAATGGGATTGAGGTTGATCCTCAAAAGATTGAAGCAGTTAAGTAGTGGCTTAGGCCAACTTCGACGACAGAGAATAGAAGTTTCTTAGGTTTGGCCGGCTACTATTGGAGGTTTGTAGAGAACTTTTCTTGGATTTCTGCACCATTGACTAAGTTGACGCAGAAAAATGTTAAGTTTTAGTGGTCTGAAGCTTATGAGAAAAATTTCTTAGAGTTGAAAGAGAGATTGACTACAGCGCCTATTCTAGCAGTACCATCAGGTTCTGGTGGTTACACAGTGTATTGTGATGCTTCGAGAGTGGGGTTAGGATGTGTTCTAAAGCAGCATGACAAGGTTATTGCCTATGCTTCACGACAACTGAAGAAGCATGAACAGAACTATCATACACATGATTTGGAGATGGCGGCCGTAATTTTTGCTTTGAAGAATTGGAGGCACTACTTGTATGGTGAAACTTTTGAGATCTTCACAGATCACAAGAGTTTGAAGTACATCTTTTAGTAGAGGGATCTAAATCTGAGGCAGAGGAGATGGATGGAACTGTTGAAGGATTATGATTGTACCATATAGTACCACCCAGGTAAGGCAAATGTAGTTGCCGATGCTTTGAGTAGAAAATCATCAGGGAGCTTAGCTCATATTCAGGAGGTACAAAGACCTCTGATTAGGGAGCTGTATGAGTTGGTGGATAAAGGAGTCAGATTTGATCTTAGTGAAGCTGGAGCAATGATTGCTCACTTTCAAGTTAAGTCGGATTTGTTTGATAAGATAAAAGCAGATCAGAAGAAAGATGTTTCACTACTCAGGATCAGAAATGAAGTTGAGCAGGGTAAGGCTGCAGGTTTTGTGATAGATGATGATGATGTGCTGAGATATAGGAATGGTCTTTGTGTACCTGATGTAGATGATCTGAGGAGAGAATTGATGGTAGAGGCACATCAGACAGTTTACACAATGCATCCAAGTTCCACCAAGATGTATAAAGACCTCAAGGTGTGTTATTGGTGGAATAGGATGAAGGCTGATGTAGTAGATTTTGTTTCTAGGTGTTTGACCTATCAGAGGGTAAAAGATGAACACTAGAAACCTCCTGGATTGTTACAACCATTGTTGATTCCAGAATGGAAGTAGGAAAGGATCACAATGGACTTTGTGACAGGATTGCCTAGGAGTAAGGAGGGTTATGATTCGATATGGGTGATTGTTGACAGGTTGACAAAATAAGCCCATTTTCTGCTAGTTAAGATTACTTATGGATATGCAAAACTGGCGGAATTGTTTATTAGTGAGATTGTACAGTTGCATAGAGTGCCAATCTCGATAGTGTCAGATAGAGGTCCACAGTTTACATCGCGATTTTGGGTGAAATTCCAAGAAACTATGAGTACTAAAGTGTAGTTGAGTACAACTTTTCACCCTCAGACCGATGGTCAGTCTGAGAGGACCATTCAGATCTTGGAGGATATGTTAAGGGCTTGTGTTATGGATTTTGGAGTTGGTTGGAGTAAGTTCCTACCATTAGTGGAATTTGCTTACAATAACAGTTATCAGGTTAGCATAGAGATGACACCTTATGAGGCTTTGTATGGTCGGAAGTGTAGATCACCGGTTTGTTGGTTTGAGGTTGGTGAGAAGAGGCTAATGGTACCGAAGTTGATTCAGATTACCTCGGAGAAGATAGAGGTAATTAGAAATAAGCTTCAAACAGCTCAGAGCAGACAAAAGAGTTATGCAGATAAAAGAAGGCGTGACTTAGAGTTTTTAGTGGGTGATTGTGTGTTCTTAAAAGTATCACTGACAAAAGGAGTATTCAAGTTTGGGAAGAAAGGTAAGTTGAGTCCTCGATTCATTGGACCGTATGAGATTCTGAAGAGAGTTGGGGCAGTTGCTTATAGGTTAGCATTACCACCAAACTTATCTGCTATTCATCCAGTATTTCATGTTTCCATGCTAAGGAAGTATATGTCAGATCCATCGCATGTGTTAGAGATTCATCCCATTGAATTGAGAAATGATATGGTTTATGAGGTGCAATCGGAAGCTATAATCGACCGGCAAGTGAGGAAGCTTCAGTCGAAGGATATAGCTTCAGTGAAAGTGAAATGGAAAGGTCATTCACGTGAGGAAGCGACATGGGAGCTCGAGAATAAGATACGTCAGGAGTATCCTCATCTTTTCGATAATCTCGGTAAGTATTCAATCTTTTCTATTAAGTTTTGAGGACGAAACTTTTGTAAGGTGGGGAGATTGTAATGTTTTGAAATAAAATAAAAGATAGGAAATGGCAACAAAGCCCTTGGAGGCTTAAAGAGTATAAATTTAAATTTAGGGAAATAGAAAGGAATTGAAGAAATAAGTTTAAAGGTAAGATTTAGGTTGTTAAATGTATAAATGTATGTTAATTGAACTTTAATTTTAGTTTTGATGAATGTTAGGGTTTTGAAAATTTATGTTTTGGGTTTAATTGATGAGTTAAATTGAATGTTATGGGGTTGATTGTTGTGGGTAATTGATTATTTAGTTGATTATGGAAGATTATGATGATTTTGAGTTATGATTTTGTTCGAATGGTGAATTTGTGTTAGAAATAAGGAAAGAACAGTGGGTTTTCTGTTGAAATTCTGGGTTGGAGGTGGAAGATGATGAAAATTCAATTTGGTCCTTCAATTTGTGGAAATTACAGTTTAGTCCCCAAACTTTGGAAAATATACAGATTGGTTCCTAGAGCCTATTCCGAGATTCTGAACAGAATAAAAGATGAATTATGGGCAGAATTCCTGTATAGTTATGAAATTTTAACACTTTCAATTTAGTCCTTCAATTTGACAAAAGTTACAATTTGACCCTAAAAATTTGGTAAAATTCCAGAATGGTCCCTGGAGTATAATGAGATATTATGGAGAGAAATGAGGATTAATTATGTTCAAAGAATCCTGCCGCAAAAAGGGTTTAGCCCAAGTTCGCAGGTCTTATTTGAAGGATTTTTTTGGACCAAGGACTAAATTGAAAAGTGCTAAAATGAGGGATTTAATTGAAGAAGGATATTGGAATCTGGAGAGGGGGGCTGG
>Ga0325400_1003628_pt1 | contig 14016 bp, 7 predicted proteins | sample PopdelMetagenome_2_FD_205662 | JGI IMG/M metagenome (GOLD analysis project Ga0325400, IMG submission 205662) | Populus deltoides microbial communities from Bellville, Georgia, United States - Xylem-PdKOR-R1 | ecosystem: Host-associated > Plants > Phyllosphere > Stem > Wood/Secondary xylem... | reverse complement strand
AACGAAGAAAGTACTGTAGATAGAAGAATTGACTACTTAACTAAATTATTTTCATTATTCTAAAATATAAATAACGTGGTCTTCTCATGTTACAATTATATAAGAAAAATAATACTCATAGGCATATGTAGATTAAGATGAAATATTTGCTTCCGTACGTAGGATTTCTGAAAAGCCAAAGGAAATATAAATTATTTTATTTTTTAATACTTGATTTGAAAGTGTAGTTGCGATTGAATTTTAAAAAATATTTTTTATTTATAAATATATTAGGATAATATTTTTTATTTTTTAAAAATTATTTTTGACTTTAGCACATTAAAAATGATTTTAAAACATATTAATTTGAAGTAAAGGAAAAAAAAATAAATTTGTTTTAAAATATTTTTAAAATGAAAAAATAAATAGGATGTAAGAAAAAAGGGACAGGACCATCCTGATTGGTGTGAAATCCTGATTGGTGTGAAGGGAATAGATTAATTAGGGGGTAAGCTTTGATTGTCATAATTGTGGTAATGATTAATTATAAATTACTTTAATTAAAATATTATTATAATAAAGGAGAGGACGGCACACGGGATAGTGCAGTCGCAAAAGGCATCCAGGTGAAAGATTCCTTTCGCTTGTTTGCGTTCACACTTGCACTTTAAGCCTGAAGATTCTATCTCAAACCGTGTTCACACCTAGAGAACCACTCTTTAGTCCTTCTAGTTTTGGCTTGGTCCCAGGCTATTTCTAGCCGTTAGCCGGACCCTTTTATCATTACTTGAATCACCTTCTCAACCCCATCGATGAAGAACACCACAAAAATTAAGCCAAGCTGAGCCAAGCCATGCAAGCACACCAGCAACAGCTGCCCACCTGCAGCAACTTTATTATGGATAAGATTACTCTGCCATCACGTGCAAAGTGGTAATATGGTCACCACATGCAATTGCCAGGTCACTCATCATGTCATCTCACGTCGCAACAAATCAGGTCTGACTCTTTCTCCCTCTCCTTCTTCTACAACGCACCATGTCCCTCCCTATATAGCATGCCAGTCCTCTCCATGCCCAGAACTTGTTCTCTATGCATAAACATCTATACGCCATCACACCCTCAAAAAATAGAGAGAAAAAAATGGGAAATTTCTGGAGGCATATTTCAGGACATGACATGCAAGAGAAGGCCATGAACAACATAGAAGAGAAAGGGGCTCTTGGAGATCATAATAACATGAGAGATTTCACATCTTCTTCAACAACAACAACAAGTACAACAGTGAAGATCAAGATTACAAAGAAACAACTCAAGGAGTTGCTGGGTAAGGCTGAAGTAAAGGGACTATCACTGCAACAAATTCTGTCCCAGTTGATGAATGCTAGTAGTGATCATAGATCATATGAGCCACAACAACAGTCCTGGAGGCCTAATCTACAGAGTATACCTGAGTGACTATGAGCTGATTTTGCTGAGGGATAGGACGGACGATGATCCATTTATGGGTTCTTGTTGTACAGAGTTTTGTCTTGTAGGGAAAAAGATATGTAGCTTTACTAGTTAATTAAGTTAGCAAGCTCTATACAGTTTGCATTTTCCTGCACATACATATATACAGGAACCAGTTTTCGGTTTTGCTGCTAGCTAACAGAATCGTTCCTTTTTCTTTTTAATTCTTTGTTAAAAAATATGCTATTTTTCTTTTACTGTTAACAAATTATATGTTAAAAAACATTCAGGAATTTATTTTATTTTATTTTTATCCACGGCTGATGTAATATATATAATACTGTGTTACTGGCCCCTTCCTGGAGCTTGTTGGTTTTGTGTTTGATGCACAAACCTTCAATTTCTGAAAGATAGACGGGGATCTTAGACATGTCAAAACTCAAAAGGCTATCTTCCTGGAGAAACTCTAGGCTCGTTGAACCTTATAATAATAACAACAGTCAAATACAAATGGAACAGAAACGTGTATAGTTAAGAGTGTTTAGTTAGAGGTACGAAGACAAAAACAAAATTTATCTCAGGAACAGAAACGTGTAAATGGAAAGTCATGCCACCCCTCGATCGGATCCCATTTAGCAGTTTTAATGTCATTATCAATTCAGGTTTAAATGATAAAGAATTGAGCCAAAAATAAAATTCTTGAATATATGAAATTCAAACATTGATGATTTTGCTTAAAATCGAGGGGAGAAAAAAGAAAAAAGAGCTCACTGTTAAATTAAAAAACAATAAAATTAGAGAAAAGGAAAAGGAAAGAAAGAGACTTTATATATATTAGGGCATGAGATCCATTAGTTCATACAATATTCAAGTTGCATGGCCATGGCCGACAATATCGACAGTGACCATTTGAACATTTCATGAGCTAAGTCATTGTCAATCAACTGCAGATAGAAAAAGCATACACTTAATAAACACAAAAATTAAGGAAGAAGCGATCGGAGTAATTAGGGCTAAGTCAATTGAAGGGACTGCATCAACCTGCTTCATTTGAAACTATATATACATTTCTTATGTGTTCCGTGATGGCTGGCGCAAAGGCCTCGCCAACATGGTAGTGTATTTTTAAAAATAAAACAAAAATATTTGATTTAAGTTATAAATATGAATAAATTTATTAAGATAGTTTTAGTTAATCCGAGTTAATTTATTAATTTTTATTTTTCCTTTCCTTTTCCAAATAATTAACCTTTACAAAAGTAAGATCTAGTATCATGAAATAAAAACAAAACTGATAAAACTCTCAATACAGTCAGAAAAATATCAACGATGTGAATCCATGGATACTGTAGAAAAAAGCGACCTAAGATGGCGCATGTAGCAAATGCGTGATCATTGTTTCTCTACTAAAATGAGAATTATTTTCCAAACTATGCTAATGTGGGAAAAACTCAGACCAGGTTGACAACCATGCATACAGCATAAAAGAATTTAGCTGGTACCAAAGAATTAGATGTTACCAAACACATTTTATCGATTACAGACACCAAGTACACACAACTAAAAGCTAGGGTTACAGCAAAGCCACCAAAACAACAAACGTACACACAAACATCTTTATTTGGGTTCCTTGATAAAACAAATTAACTTGACAAACTGGATAGTACAGCAATCCTCTCTCTAGTTGCCGAGGAACTTGAGAAAGAAGATGTTTCTGTTTTCTGTGGTTTGGTTTGCACAGTTACTATCATCTGTATTCTTGGAAGTTCACATGGCCTGTGGTTTGTGCATGCTCGACGGCCTCCTAAATATTAACATGAAAATGACAACATAGTAACATGGCTCAACATAGCATAAACCTCAATACAAGCACGCAGGGAGAATGGAGCAAGTATGAACTAACCTTCTGGCCAATGACTCCAATTTGGCATACCCCGCAGCGCAAAGTGAAGTTGGCAGTGTCTGTGTAACTTCTTTTCCTACAAGCAATAGAATTAAATAAATATTTCTTGATTACAAGATTTCACCAATCAGCATATACCTATGGAGACAAATAGGGAAAATAAATAACAAGAACTACATTGTTGCTAGTTGGAGAATAAAGTCGCTGAGAGTGCAAATTAAGATCACTCCTTGGGGAAGTATCTAATGCTCTTGAAATGCAGAGCAGCATTGGAGCAAAAACTGAATTACCGTGACCTAGATGTATCTTAAAAATCTGATTCATAAAAATTCTAGAAAGGAAAATAAATTTTCAAGAAGATATGAACTATGCTGCCAAAAAATGATCCACAGTCATCAAGCTTATCTCTAGCCTCTGAATTATTTGGACTTTGTATAGAGGGCATTTCATCCGTTGATGTAATCTACTTCCAGTCCCATTATGTATTTAGACCACGATATCCCATTATGTATTTAAACCACGATATACAAAAGCCACATATTTCATAAATAGAATCTGAATATGAAACTTCTTTCCATGTGTTAAAGCACTTGTCCTATTTTATTTACATAAATAATACCTTTGTTGCTCCTTAACAAGATTAAGAGCATGCCCCTCAGCTGGTCCTATGGTCCTGTCCTTCTGTACAGTAAATATGGTCTGATCAAACTCCTCTGGAGCTCCCTCAAATGGAGACATCTGTTTGTATGCATAACCAAGAGAAGGGTCCCATAAGTGGGATACACAGACAAAAAAACATATTGTTGATGGAGCACAGCAGAAAGGGCTAAATAAATTATTATAACAGCATAGCAAGCATGGGAATTTGAAACTAAACAATCCAGCAGTCTATAATAAGCTCACTGTTCAATATCTCTGATGGTTAGGACCATGTTTGACCACAAGATCTCCCTTGTAGGGACTGAGACCATAGACATTCCAGTATTCCAGATCCATATATCACACATTTCGTAATTATATCCTCCTTTAATTCTACATTTTGACAAGAAATCTCATGCTAAATATTAAATAAATAAAAATATTGGAAGTGAAAAAACATACAGCTAAAGCATCATAATGGAGTCCATCGTAAATCAGCATGGCCCTTTCTGAGTACTTCCTGTCCTGTCAAATAGCAAGATAAAGATAAATGACTGTAAACATTAAGTAATGCTCAAGTTGGAGATATTTCAAAAAAAAATAACATATCACTAACACTGACCTGACCATACAAATCACACCGCATGGTCTGGATATCATATGCCGCAATTTCACGTCCATAATAATCTGCTAATATTGAAAGCTCAATAGCACCTTCACGAGAGAGCACCAAGAAGAAAAGTAATCAGAATAGTTCAATAAGCAAACAACTAACATCTAAAAAGCATACAAAAATTAGTGCATGATTGTGAAAGGAAAAGAATGCCAAAAAGATTTTAATGGTTAAAGACCTCAAGAAAAGCAGACATAATTTGGTGCCTATCAAATCAAAACAAATTTAAAGACACTTAATACAAGCCAAGGACCTAACAACTGCCAACAACCTAAACTGAACAATCCTTTTACTGCTAAAATGTAATGCTTAGGATTCCAATTCCAGTATTTAGATCATTATGAGAATATCAATTTTTCTACTGAAAACTGCAGACATGATTTCCAGCTTATAGGTTATTTGTTTGCTGGGAATCCCTCAAGTGCTTCCCATTGTGTTTCATAGAATACAGAGGAAACTATGCCTCCATCTTTACAGCACTGACATTTGTAGACAAGTGTCCTCATCAAACAGGTTCCCTTTTCCTAGGCAGAAAATATTAAATTCCTTGTTCTATAAATTCTTTATATATGCTTGAAAATATGTTATTGTGAGAGATAAAAAGAATTCTTTAATTGAAGTCAAATTACAAAACTGATGTGTTCACAGCTTTCTTTTAGAGAAGACAAAAACTAAAAGGTGTTTTATTTTGTAAAGATTCAAGAATCCAAGTCTTAAATTCCTTGTTCTATAAATTCTTTATATATGCTTGAAAATATGTTATTCTGAGAGATAAAAAGAATTCTTTAATTGAAGTCAAATTACAAAACTGATGTGTTCACAGCTTTCTTTTAGAGAAGACAAAACCTAAAAGGTGTTTTATTTTGTAAAGATTCAAGAATCCAAGTCTTCCTTTACACTGAATAAAGGAACTTGGTATAAAGCAATGAATAATACTTGGGAGTCACTTCTTGTATAAGAGAACAGAGAGTGATGTTGCATAAAGCTACTAGATTCCCAATGCTAAACATGAGTGCAAAAAGCAATTTATCTTTAATAACTCTTTTAGCTCATCAAGTCAAGATGCCAAACTCTAGGACTCTAATGACTCAGTGGTGAAAGGGGGCTTTTCCTATATGCTGCAAAATTTTGATCATCATATATAGAATATGAATGTAATTTTGTTGACTAAAGAGAGTCCCACAGACACTGCAGCTTGTTAGAGTCCTACACAACAGTCTTGTAATTTAGATGGTTAATCACTTCATTTCAGTAACCATCCCAATAGAAATTAAAGCACCGTTTCAATAGGCAAGAAAAAAAGAAGTTAAACCTACCTCCCCACTTCTCAGAGTCACGAATCCAATTACAATATTCACCATTTGGCTTCCCAAGAAATGCTTCATTATATTTTTCTGGATCGCTTGCCACTGTTCCAGCTATAACCTTACAAAAATTATTGATTGCAAAGAACATCAAGAAAATAAGATAGGAAAAAAGAGTACAGACTTTAAATAATGCAGGTTTTTGAAGTGGAAGGAAAGGATGAGTTGTTCCTTTATCAATGATTTGAAAAGTATCAAGACGTCAATGATACTTCAGGATAACACATAGCAACTCCAGCAATGTCAGTGCCTAGGCATTGCAATCTATTACATGTCCTTACACTTGGCAAACTGACAAGCAATTCTGTAAAAGATTCCATGCAAAATATTGCTCTAGAATCAGATCCACTCACCAAATATCAATAATTAAGGGGGACTGATTCTGAATTCTACTTCCATAGCATATTTCACATTTCTACAATCATAATGAAGCATGTGTTTTTTGATTCAGCTGATTAGGATCTTGAACTTGGGATATGACTTGTGTGATAGTCATTATCTTTTCTTCTTCATAGTACATATAATTGCTTGGGAAAAATTAATCAAGACCTTAAACCCATTCCTACACGACATATTATCTAAGAGCTAGCATGATGATGACAAAGCAAAACTTGTTAATTTTATGCCAAAGATTTTTGTTCTCACAACTAGAAAACGATCTTCATTTGGTTAACCAAAGAAGCTAAATAACAAACAACTCTAACAACTTGGATCCACCAAATAAAAACCTTCTTCTCAATTCTAATTAAGTGTAGAGGCCATGGTTTCCACTTAATATAGGTGAAAATTTCCATTTTTTGTCCCTGAAACTACCCATGTTCTTATTTTATTTATCACCTTCCTCTTGTAATTTTGCAACTTCAAAATCCACCAAAATACTTCCAAAGAGAATTTAAGGCATCTCTAATTATGATAAAAACAATTCTTTCTACCAAAAAGAAAAAACTAAAATTAAAAAGTGAAAATGGAATGCATTTATTAATATCTAGAAATCCAGTCCTTCAACTAGCAGTGCACTAAACATCTAAGAAGTGACTCCAGACCAGGAATCATACAAACATTATTCGTCTACAATAAACAGTATTGCTACCAGATTGAACATGGTAAACACCTTTTCCAATTGAAAAATCGAAACTTTATGCTAAGTATTTAAATGTAAATTTTAAGAATCAAGTTGCTCTAACTACAATCAACCCACATAATGAAAATCAAAAGTTTAAAGAATTACTCAAATTTAGCATATTGAAAGCAAAGCTAAAATAAAGATGAGAAGCAAGAACCTGTCTCAACGCATAAGCTTTATTTTTGTCATGGTCCATAACATAGCTGCGAACAAGCAAAACAACAGCATCAAAGGTTAAAACTTTACCAGCAACTCATTCAATTGACACAAGAAATCACTGAAAACAGAGGCATCATAGTTTAGAATTTACCCAACAGCATTGAACAGGCAACTATTGTCCGAGGGAATGACCCTTCTAACGACGATTCCTTCCATTATATCAATAATCAAGAACCTGAAAGCAATCCCAGGTAAAATATCAGCTTTATACTTGTAATTCAAGAGGTACTCAAATTTACAAGAACCCGAATTTAAAAACTTGGAACAGCTACCATGCACCTTCCAAAAACTTGAAAAGGACCCAAATTTCTACCAAGCAAAACCAACCCAGATGCAGAAACACAACAAGAAAAGGAAATGAAAGGTTTATAAGCAATTTAAAAAATGCCCACAAGAAGAATATATGCTGATAGATCCAGTAAGCATATCAAGAACATAACTTTAAGGCAAAGTAACTTCAAGAAACAAGAAAAGATAAAGAAAGCAAAGCAAGAAACAGGCAAAAGATTAATTATCTATGGAAATAATGATGTTATAAGATAAAGAACAAATCTTACAGGCTTTGGAAACGAAAAGAGAAGTGGTTGAGAGAGAGAGAAGGATTTTTATGTCGTTTGGTATATGTTATCGGTGTGCTTTTGCCTTTTGATGTTCCCTCTTAAGCCGGGGGGTTTCCATTGCCTATTTAACTATTTGTTAGCTTTCAACTGTGTCTTCGGTTGAAGAATCTGAAATAATAATAATAATAATAATAATAATAATAATAATAATATATTTATTAGAAAATCATTTACAATAAACATTGATTATTTCTTGAACTTAACTAGTGAATTTATTGGGAAATTAAGTTTCAATGTGAAGAGAATTTTGTTAATAGAAAATTTTCCAAAATAGAAAACTAATAAAAACATTAAATTTAAAAATTAATATGTACATTTTTTAATTAAAAAATATGATATTTAAAAAAACATTCACAATATTAATATATATTTTTTATTATCTTCGAAACGAATTTAAAATTCTACCTACAAAGCGCAGAGATCAAACTAATAAAATTCTAAATTGTGATTATATATCAATTATTATATTGCGTTTAATACTTGCCCTACAGTTGGTGACATTAGTGTTTGAACTGAACTCATACTCTTTGGACTGAACTCATACTCTTGCGGAAGGTGAGACTTCGAGCTGGCATCGTAGAGTATTTGTAAACCTACCTTTTGTATCAAATTTTATTTATACATTAATCAGTATTTACAGGTAGGGTATTTATTATATTTATACTTTATTAAAAAAATTAGATATTCATAAATTATAATAAAATAAAATAATATAAATGATGTTGAGTTTAAATTGAATACCATTATATTTATACCTTATTTATTAGATAATTATCCAAAAAAATTATATAGTATCTATCATGTGTTATATAATAAAATAATATAAATCATGATGACATATTTTGATATAATTGAGATACTATTTTGGTATGGATGGTTTGTGTAATATTAGTTATTTTTTAAAATATTTTTATTTATAAATATATCAAAATAATATTTTTTTAAATTTTAAAAAAAATATTTTTAACATTAACTCATCAAAACAACATAATTACATAAAAAATTTAATTTCAAAAAAAATCATAAAACATTGTTAGAAACAAAATTCCAAACTGCACCTAAGAGAATATCTTAGCATCTTTCTTTGAATATATACCAGATAAGCAGAGTCACCTACCCAAAAAGAGCAGATTTGAATGCCAACCAAACCCAAGAGATTACCAACTAGAGAGAGGAATATGCGCTGCGTCAGATGCAAGGTTAACATAAAGGTTGCAAATTGCAAGGCTCAAAAAGTCTGTCTAGAACCCCACTACACATTCATCGAATAATGGCACTTGTTGAAAGTGTAAATTCCTCGATGTTTGTTCATTTTTTGGTTCCATGATTACCCTAGCACTTGCCCCATGTTCTCAAGCATGTACTTGCTAATATTGGGAGATACATCCAAGGGTAAGTAAATCGCTATTGTCATCCCACTTTATTAGTTTGAGCACTTTCTGAAAACAGCCTTGAGCTCCTTCTATGGATGGCTAGGTCATGTGTGCGAGACTGGCTGAGGCTCCACTTTTTGGGGAAGTTCAGCAATGCACTCGATTTCAATTTTGGCATCCAGAGGCAACGCTGCTACCTGATAAGTTGAGCGAGCAGGAAATGGTGCAGGGAAGTCTGTAAAACAAACCATATTGTTAACTTAGGTTGCAAAGTGCAATAATGTCAAAGATGCTACATAACAACTTTCATTTTCTCACCAAGGCTGGATAACAAATCCCTTTCAAGGAAAATGATGGACAAAATAGATTTCAAATAAATTTCCTGAGGCATGCTCTAATGTCAAAAACAGATCCTTCAGAAGCTTAAAAATGTCATTCAGTAAGCACTTGAACTCGGCAAGAAGAAGAAGGAAAAAATGACGCAGCAGAAAAGCTCTCGAACTCGGCCAAAGCTCTACCAGAAAAATGAAGAAATATTCCAAAAATAAAGAAAGACACAAAATTCTAACATGCATCATGCATGATAATCAAGAGTCAGCCAAAATGATTCACATGTTCCAGTTTCATTCAACATCTCAAGTTAATGGCAAGTCGATCACATATAGATGAAGTCTAACAATCCTACTGCAGCCGAGACAGACAATTCTTAACCTATCTAGATGACTGATCAATATTTATCTGATTATATAAGCCTGGATTCTCAGTCTGCACTGACAAGAGTTCCACAACAATTGACTATCATTAAAATATTGAAAACTTGAAAGTCAGCATGGGTGGAAAGTGTATCTGCAATGCTAGGCAGTGAAGATTTTCACTGAAGCATATCCTACATTTGCAGAGTGATATACAATGTTTTCGTTTTCTTGTTGTTGGCAGGTCCAATGTCAAGTAGACATAGTAATTTGCGACACAAACAGGGTGAAAGGCTATATGTTCCATAACATACCAGTACAAATATTCTGCAAAAAAAAATATAAAAAAAATCAATAGAACATACAGTTTGCATAGATATCATTCACTTTCTTGAAGTCTTTCAAGTCAGCCAACCTGCAGAAAACACAAAAATATGTAGCAGAAAAAAGCTGATTCTCTTTCTAATCATCAATAAAAAAAAAAATCGATATTGCAAGGCAAAAAGTGAATCCTACATTATCGTTGTCTTTACTACTAAGGAATAGTCGCTACCACTAGCTTTCAGTATCTCCCCCATATTCTTAAGTACCTGTAAAGTTCTTGAAGTCAAATCTGTCAGTTATCAATCCATTTAGCAGCTTTGAAACTGAGAAGTTATCCATAGCAGATTTGCAATCAAACTAAGGGCAATCAATAAAAAAGGACCAAGCTAATTCGATATACAACCAAGGGAGGCACTACACCAGTGGAAAAGCCTATTCGCTACAGTTTCAGCACATCCTCAGATAAAGCAGGTTGGTCATAAAAGGTAGAATTCGCAAAACTAAGAAATTAAATTTACAGAGCCATCAGAGCTGGCCTCTTGAGCAGAACACCACCTCAAGAAAGAAAACAAATCTACAACATGAGTTGCTAATTCAAAGGTTGTATATTTACCTGTTCTGTCTGATCCTCAACATCCTGTGAGACAAACTTCCCAGTCTGCATTAATGTATCAAGAAAATATCATAAGTATCCAGGAAAGGGATTCTGAAAAACAAAATTGTATATGCAGTAGCGTGATTTTGTCTCAACATGCACGTAACAGTAGAATAATTAAGGACCCCGATAAAAGCACATTTGATGCTCCAAAATTACAAGTTACAAAAACCAAATGAACAGAAATTTGAAATGCCATGAAACGGTTATTCAAAATGAAAATGGAGAGTTAAACCATACCTCTGGAATGAGACCTAAGACACCAGAAACAAATACAAGGTTATTGGATTTAATTGCTTGAGAATATGGTCCCAATGCTGCCGGAGCCTTGTCTGTTTTAACAGCCTCCTTTTGAGCTACACTCAAAACAGACATTGACCATTGTCAGCCATCAAATACTCAAAATCGAATCACCATATAAATCATCCTGCTTTCAAACAAAACAATCATACATTTGAACAAACAAACCTCACAAAATCCTTAATAAATTTCTAAACCCAACAATTGAGAAAGTTGAGACTTTTCAACTCGACACATCCATCAAGCCAATACTATCAAACTCAATATTACAAGAGTCACGTACTTTTCCACTCTATTGATCAGTTACACACATATTAACCAAAACCCACAAATCAATTCCCATAAAATATCCAAAATTTTCTACTCTATTCATTACTATCACACATTAACCAAAACCCAGAAATCAATTCTCATAAAGTCTCAAACTTTGTATCCAATTCAATTAGTTACACACATTTAGCTAATCAATTCGAAATAAGGAGATAAAACTTTTAAGAAAGAGAGTGGGGGGCGGGAGTTACGAGGGAAAGTGCAAGTGTTCAAGGAAGCGAAAGGAGGGGTGGTTAATCGATTGGAACAACACTGCCGCCAAAAACCGGTTGCGACGACGGAGGCGCAACCAATGCCGCCGATAGCAAATGGGATTGGGATGCGGTTGCGCACTGCACCGACGTTGATCAACGAGACATTAAAGGGTTTTAGAACACACCACGACATTTTCTCTTGTTTGTCTTGTCTCTCGAGACTGTTATTATTTGTGCTATTCGGAAAGAAGCTGTTATCCGTGTGACAGCGAATGTTTGTTAACGTGGTTAAAATTATATTTTTAAAATAAATTATTATTTTTTTAAAATAAATTTTTTTATATTTTAAATCTATATGCTATATTAAAAATAATTTTTTAAAAATAAAAAAAATATTTTAATATATTTATGAAAAAAAAATATTTTGAACCGTAATCACTATCACATTATCAAATACACCTAGAAAACTTTTTATTTTTTTTCATTTTAAATTATATTTTGTATTATTTTAATATGCTAATATTAAAAATAAATTTTTTAAAAAATATTATTTTAATATATTTTCAAAAAAAATATATTTAAAAAAATTACATCTATCACATTTACAAACAAATAAAAAAAAGATAAAGTGTTTGTTTTTTAGGTCGCTTTTGTGGTTGTGAATTCAAAAAAATAAATTTTAAAAAAATGTGGTTAGTTATGATTAATTGGATTTAGATACGTATTTGGTAAAAATTATGGTTGAAGTTTATGTGTAGTAAAAAACAAGTATAAAATATTTGGTGGAAGTATGGTTGTGGTTGCTTTTCAAAGTGATTTTTACTTGGAAATGCATTAAAATAATATTTTTTTTATTTTTTAAAAATTATTTTTGATATCAACACATCAAAACAATATGAAAACACCAAAAATATATCAATTTGAAGCCAAAAAAAATAAAAATAATTATTTTTTTCAAAAATGCTTTTGAAACACAAAAACAAACAGGATTTTACGAAACTCAGTTAAAAAAGTATGTAAAAACTGCTTCACAAAAACTACGTTTCAAACTCAATTTTTTAGTAGACCCCACAATACAAGATGCAGTTTGGTTTGTTACCAAATATCTTGCTGCGTTTGTTTCACCGCAAACATAAAAGCTGATGAAAAACAAACATAGTCGTATTTTATTTGTTTTCTTAGCATTTTTTTTTAAATAGATCACATCGTATTATATATATATATATATATATATATATATATATATATATATATATATATATAATATTTTTAATATAATATAAATAAATATTTTTTTTAAAAAAAAAAAAATATATATTTAAAATAACATAAAATATAATCATTTTAAAATAGTAAATGATTAATATAATTTTAATAATATTAATAATTCATAAAAATACTATAATTCTTAGTTGTAATATAATTCAAAAGATATCATTGTACAAAATAAATTATCAATAATTACATAAATAAATTTATAAAAATTACATAAATTTTAATTTTCATACTTAACTTAAATTCCTCAACAACATAATATCAACCCTCTTCTTTACAAACCATTCAAAGCGTAGCTATTTAAGTATCCAAGAAAATATTCCAATAAGATATAATGATTTTTAATGAAAGTGTGATTATAATATCTTTAATACCTGGAGATTGAGAAAGAGAATCCCCAAATAGCGTAGCATTATAATAAAGAATTTGAAATCTGGATAGCAGATTTTGAGTTCGACTCAGAACATATATATTTTATAAGAATTTGTGACAGTTAGAATTTTATTTATTCACCTGAGTCTATAAAATGTTTTTTCATAAGTAGGGTTTTCTCGGATCATATAAAAAAAAAAAAAAAAAATAGAAAGAGAGAGAAAGAGGAGCTGTATAACAGTACGCAAGACCTAACAGAGTTCAGTGAGGACATTGGCTTCAAGGCTCAGGAAAGTAACAGGCTGAGGACTACTCCTTTGTAGTTGAATTCTTTTGTTGTCTTGCACTGAGATTCACAGCTTCAATACTTAATCTTTCCTTTCCGATTCAATCCAGTAAAACCTCGAACTCTTTCAATCCATGATGTCTTGATCTTTACATGAAAGAGTGTTGTTCACATTAAGTAATAAGGGAACGAGGCCATTATTATGAAGAGAGGAGAAGGGTGAATTCATGCTTGTTCATTCAT
>Ga0325400_1003627_pt1 | contig 14016 bp, 6 predicted proteins | sample PopdelMetagenome_2_FD_205662 | JGI IMG/M metagenome (GOLD analysis project Ga0325400, IMG submission 205662) | Populus deltoides microbial communities from Bellville, Georgia, United States - Xylem-PdKOR-R1 | ecosystem: Host-associated > Plants > Phyllosphere > Stem > Wood/Secondary xylem... | reverse complement strand
ATATTAAAAATAAATTAACCCAACTAGCATCACAACATCAGTAAATAATATAATCAATAACTAGTGCTGTTATCGTCAGGCAAAAACACGAACATGCGACTGCATATCAAGAAAGGCCATTTTATCAGCACTTACACGAGAGCCGGAGGAGAAATATAAAGCATGAATCACATCAATCTAGGCTCTTTCATATTTTTCATCAATGAATTTTCCATTTGCGTTACGCACAGGAGAGGTCCAAGATGAACAAACCTCAATTACATCTAAATCTAACATGAGTTGGCTAGAAATAACTAATGACTTGAGAGGCTCGTAACTGTACAAAAAGTTTCCTTTAGAATGCTAGATGCGCGTATGATATTAAGATGAGAAACTTGGTACCGCAAACACCTGCCAAAGCTGCAGTCAGTCATCAACATCAAACGAGGCATTCGAGTGCTATCTTGGCATCCTAATCAATGACAAAATCGCAGGATGTAAAGAAGACATCTAAGTTCTGCTTGAGGAAAAATTAACCACATTTATCCATGGCTGCCATCCACAACTTTCTTGCTTTCTATTGCCAAAAGGAAAGCACAGACGGAAAACAGACTGAAATCAACTAGCCTGGTTCGACAAAATTATCACCTCAGGTGCACCGCAGGAATTACCACCACCAGAGGCACAGTGCAGGCCAATAGCAGGAGCAGAGCTTGAATTACATAAAGGTTCGGAGATGCTCCCTGTCAAACTAGCAGGATCAACCTCTGAAACAGAATTGGCGTGCTCTGAAGATTTGATATTCATATGAGGCCCATCAGAAATAGAACCTCCATAAGGAGAAATAGCATTACTTTGAACTGTGTCCGATACTTCTTTGAGGTCATGGACTCTATCTACATCAACTCCACAAGAGCTCACTCCGAGCTCTGTGGCAAAGCAAAATCCATTGCTTCTGCAAGATTGTAGATCAGGTTTAGCAGTGACATCAGAATTAGGATCAACGGCAGCAAGGACAACCATTTCCTTGGAAATAGGCTCCTTACCCTGACAAGAACTAGTATTTTGGTTGACAGGCAATACACCACAATGATCATTACCATCATCTTGCACTTTCTGAGGAGGTGGCGTGGTTGTTGATTGAGCTACATCACAGGAAATATTGCAGGTGGTAGACTCATGATGAGCAGCATTGGTACCTGAAACTTCAAGTTCAAGCTCAGAAACCAAGTGCCGGAGTTGACTTGTTATGATCTCAGAGGTGATATGCACAGAATTGTGGTTCTGTCTATCACTGCTATCTTCAACTTTCACTTCACAAGGAACAGTCTCAGTATCCTCCTTGGAAGCAAACTGACATTGTCCTTGAAAGTCAGCAGCTTCAGACCCTATAAAAGATATGCCAGACAGTTTGCTTTCAACCTCAGAAACACCCCTCTGGTTCATATGTACATCTCCTTTCACCTTCCTCTTACCATCGGAGGGGGCAATGAAACAAGAAACAGTACCCTGATGTTCAGCCACCTCTCTAGTTTGTTCATTAGCATCACCCAAATAATCAGGAGTCTTCAAAGTATTTTTGTCTCTCCCCTTCAGATTATCAGGAAAAACAATCAATCGACCACCAGTTTTTTCCTTGGGACAAGTGGATAGGGTAGCATTTTCACTTGTAATGTCAGAAGTATCATTCAGGCAATCAGCCATGGAACCAGATTCAACTGCAGCAGCTTGATCATTTATTTTGCCAGTATGAGGTACACTAGTTTCAGTGGAAACTTTCAAATCAAATCTCACTGGTGAACATTTCTCATCAGAATTACTTGATGTCTCATCCATGGTATGATGTTCCTTTAGTTCCATGGAGCCTGCATGTAGATGTGTTAAAAAATTATCAGCAAGGAAACAAAAAAAGTTGCATGTGTTATCATCAATTAAAGATTTAACACAGTAAATACCTTCAGTGGAAACCATATTTGCTTCAGCAAACTGATGATGCTTCAACAATGGTTTTTGTAACATATCAATGCCAGGGAATGCCACCATTTTCATGTTCCTCATTTTCTGCTTGCTGGATCCTTCAAGTGGCTTAAAACCAAAGACAGAAGTCCAGGTTTCCCTTAGCTCAGAGATCGCCGGTATGACCAATTTCTCAACATTTAGGGAGCAGAGTGCCTAATGACAGTTTCATAAAAGAGAAACAAAGATCAATTGTATGCAAAAATCAGTAAAATGTGAGGCAACAAGGTGTTTTGCATGAATAAAATTCAAAATATCTACTGACAATTAAATGTCACTTCATGCAAAAGCAAAATCATTTTGACATAAACATGAATTCAAATCAATTGGAAAAATTTACAAATAATAGTAGAGTTTGCCATCTCATCAGATACGAGATGCATTCAGTCAAATTCTTACAGAGGGACAGGATTGTTGGAGAAAGAGTAGCACTTCAGTTAAACGAGACACATTTCAGTATAATGTACTCTCCAGCATCTCAATATTGGTTCACTATTTCACAATTTTTGATACAAAACAAGGCAGCACACAATTTTTCATTGTTATTTCCCCTTTTCTCACATCGTTTATCACATTCCTTTCAATGCTTAAAGAAAATGTGATTTTCCTTTCCTGTCATCACCCCTACCTCTATCTTGTGCAGGCAGCACAACATATAGGAAATACATTCTAATCATATGAACAGCAAAATAGTTCTTGCACATCAAACCAGAAGGAAACAAAGTGCTGAAGAGTTTAACACTCGTTACATAACGCAAAAATTCCAACAAATTCCCACAACGAACAAAATATCCAATCATATGTGTAATTAATTTGCAACAAAAGAAAACATAAACACACAAAAAAAGCAGCGAAGGTAACAGATACCAAACGTACAGTTTCAATTGCACTTAGAAGCCGGCGGCACATTCCTTGACGCCTATACATGTGGCGGGTCCCAATGAAAGGCATCTCTGCTAAATGGTTCCCATGGATCCTATTTGACCAAGTATTGGTTAATGTGATTGTGACTTTTTTACGTTGTCATAAATTCCTACTAGAACATGCATGGACATGTTGATTAACAGAAAATACAAGGAAGACAGAAATTTAGCATCAAAGTTCAGCACAATTTGCGTTATTCTTATTCCAATTTAAAGAGGAAGAAAATGAATGGGAAAGTAGATAGCAAGAGGACTACATTCTTTCATGTACATAACATACCAAAAAGATACTGATGCAAGTATGCTAGAAGATGAAAAAAAGAACGTGATGCAAGGAGCTGAAGACAGTAAAGGCAACAATCTGACTAAATTTGTACTCCAAAGTTCAAAAAAGAGCCGAAAACCAATCTAATTGGCTGCATTGGCACCAGATCCCCTTGCTATATGGCAGTGAAGGTAATGAGGTGGAAAAAAAATGGTAGTAGATGGTGGAACTTCAGAAGTAGAAAAGAGGCAAGTTCACGTGAATTTAGTTTTGCCATGTTTTCTATAATATCTGTTTTTTTTTTTTTCAGAATCAAAATAAAAGACTCCAGTATGAATGTTACTGACAAAACAAAGACAATGATCAATCATAGAATGATAGAAAAGAAAACCACAATTGTGTAAAAAATAGTTCATGCAAATGGTTGCTGATGTCTTCAATTATAAAACATCCAATCACTGTACAATAGGCAGTGATTTGCAAAAAGGAATAATCAGGTAGAGAACTTTTGGTGCATGATCCCAGAAAATATTTATAACAAATGATTCCGTGTCCAGATGCATTATTTTCCAAATATAATCTCCAATAATTTTGTTCTACATACTGGCAAAATCTGACCATTAATAAAAAATCACAAAGCAGCGCAATCAACAAGCAAATTTAGACTGAGACGCACCTAATAGATGCAGCCGAGATTATTTCATCCCCTCGCTCTAAAATTGCAGTCAGAAAACCATTGTAGTTCAGTCGATTGAAGTTTGACCTGAAAAGGAATATTAAAATCCATTAAGAAAACCATTACTTAAATTTTTTTTTAATGATGGCATAAAGCAAACACAGTGTAGCAGATAATTTTTATTAGCATACATCAAAAACGGTAAGGACAATAAATAAAAGGAAGTACCACAACTTTTTCATATTCAAAAGCCCATTTTCCAATAAAATATTAAGTTAGCTGTAAATTCAGTATTAAGAGGCTACAAAAATGAAAGAAAAAACCTCATGCACCAGCAATAGACCACCCACTTTCCAAGAAAATATTATCGACTTAGCTGTGAACTAAGTATTAAAAGGCTAGAGATACGAAAGAAAATACCACATGCGTCCAGTATAGACATAGTACAGCACAACAGAACACTACTTCTTGGTCAAACATCAACAAGCAGTTGGGCCCTTCACCATTAGCATAATTTCATACTACATCGTAATATGGTAGGGCAGTTAAAGAGAATTGTATGCAGTGTCAATTTCCCTTGTTCTCTACTTGGTTCAATAGCATATGAATCTGCAATTCTGGAGCAATATAACAGTCATTCTATGAGTTTCTCTTCCTCATCCAGTTCTATAATATACTTTAAAGGTTGAAATCAATTGGGAAAAAGAGAAAGGCTACCTCTTGTCTAGGCTTGTGTGTTGTGATTCCAACACTAAAACCTCAACATCAAAATAAAAAGTTTCTCGCAAAGTTGGAGCACCAACAATGCAATTTGTTCACAAAGAACTAACAACCAGGGCGCCCCCCCCCCCCCACAAAAAAAAAACAAAAAAAAAAAAAAAAAAAAAAAAACAAAAACAAAAACACACACCCACAAAAGTAAAGTCCAAAAGGAAATTTGAAAAAAAGAAGAGATCAGCAATGTTGGTTCTTTCAGCTTAATGATAAAAATTTCAAGCATGCTTATAATATAACTGGGCTTACCCAAAATTATATACAATATTACGAATCAGATTGACCCCACTTCTATGGTCAGGCATGGGCAAAAAGCACTCATCCATTATGTGCAACGCAACAGCTACCTTGGAATTACATTCAACTTTCCGATGCATTCCACTGAGAGAAATATCAGAGCCAACATCAAATCTGCGAACAAGAGTCCACGCAAAGCCGTCTTCCATTTCATGTTTAACCCCAAGAAGTGCCTGTAGTTTATCATATAACTGACAGAAACAAGACCATTTTGGTGAATTGCAATGCACATAATAGATTTCATTTTCAAGTTATCTTAAAACCTGTTTAAATAAAAAACTATTAAAAAAAAGCAGTTCATTCTCGGGACAAATAAACTGCTGCTAGTGATATTAGAGCACTTATCAAGTACATGTATAATCTCCAAGTATACATAATATGAAAGATCACAACTAAGTCAAATAATCAAATTAATAATATTCCAGACTACTTTTGCCAAATCCCACTCTGCAGATGATGTGAACCATAGCAGATTTTAGGGGACTGATCGAATTGCATATAATGAATGAAACAAAATAGCAGTGATCAATCAATCAAGGTCTTACTAATACCCCAGAGTTATACATGCATTTCTCTAAAGCCTGACCACTCACACACTTAATTTGCAGGTAGCAATTAGTTTCTTGTGAGTCAAAAAAGGGTTAATGATACCCAGGGTTTACAAGCCAACAGAACATGTGAAAATTTCCGGCAAAAGCAAAGATGATTCCATGTCTTATTAGTACCAAATTACAATCACTTTCAGATCCAATTGAGATGGGATTGCAACAAGTTCCAAAAAATGGAACCTCTTCAAACTCAGAGTTGCGACATAGAACACCCATTTACAATCAAGTTTTCAGGAAGTTTATACAAAAGGTTTTAGAGGGCCAATCATTTTATTTTAAGAAAACCAAGCAATAACCTACAGGATACCAAGGTTTCTGGCCACTTGCAAATCAAGAATCAGATTTAAGAAAAAGAAATTCTAAAAATGACAATTTTGATTTTCAAGTCCAATAGAACATCCATGATTATACTCTATAACAATACATCGTGACTAAAAAATACCTCTTGGCATTTTTTCCCACAGAAGGATTCACTGCTGTAATCATCATTTACAGTGTTCTCGGCAAGAATACAAGAGTGGTGGTCTGCAGCAGAAGATGTCTATTAAATGTACATCAACTAAATAACAATAAATAGAAGAAAATTAGCATGGTGGAAATGGAAAGGGCAAAATACATTAAAACACTATGAAGATAGAGTCGTTACATTTTTCCTCACACAAGCAACATGCCGATAATGCGGGTTGGGCAGCAGTATCATTTTCATCCATCTGACATGTATCCCCACCAGCCATCCCACAAAATTTGCATGAACAATACGTGCAATTCCAGACACCTGAAGGGAACTTCTGCCACAAGAAAAAAAATATGTATTAATGACATGAAGGCATTTACAGAAACCCAAACTCATTTCTATGTAATAGCAAAAAGCTGATCTCATTTCATAAATAAGATGCTAAGGACAATGCCAGATTCCAGAAGGGAACATCTGTTGCAAGATGAAAACAATCTATTAATTATGCGGCAGCATTTATATAGAACAAAACTCAATTCTACAAGTGACAGCAGAAAAAGATCATCTCAAACTTTTCATAAATAACATGTTATGAAAAGGCAAGTTCACGGGAATATTTTCCACCATTCATTTCTTAATATCTAATACGGGAACTGTATTTAGAGTTTTTATTGCTTTTAGGCATTCCATAACCTGAAGGAATATTTCTGGTACAAGTAAAGACATACCTTTATCTCTAGGCAGCTTTGATGGAATGTTGATGGACAACTATCACAGCAAATCAGGTTTCCACCATCTCCACAAATCCCACATGTATCATCATTTGGATCTTGATCATCAGTATCAACAAAATGGAACCCTTTACGATCAGACTCATCTTGTTTGTTCCATGACTCTAGCTGGCATTGCAAGAGTGAATGCCCGTTCTCTAAACATATGTTTTTGAGTGGCTGGCAGGATTTGCTGCCTGCATGAGACTCAAAGTCTAAGATTGCAAAAGTTTCACCACAGCAATCACACTGAATGCCATCTGTTGTGATTTTACCCTTGAGCACTGTCCGTGTCTTCCTGCGTTTCAAGTACTGCACCTTTCCATCTAATGGCACAGAGCCCAAATCAATCATCCAGGCAAGTACAGTTCGCTTCCCATTATACAGCACATATCCATCACCATTTGAATCTGCACCCTCCTTAGAATTGCGAATCATTAGAGCACACCGCTTTCTATTATGTGTTTTGAGTTGCTTACGGTCCTTGACTGCTGTTCTGTCGTCTGATGAACCAGAACAGTCATCCTGTTCGGAGAGAGAATATTTATGTTTTGTCCTGTCCTTCAGCTTCTTACGGCCAGGAGTTGCCGCAGCATCCAATTTTCTCTTGTGCAGTTTTCCTTTCTTATTTTTCAGTTTTGCAACTCCTTCACCTGTTTTCCCACCCTCACCTTGCTTCCATTCCTTTTTCTTTTTATTTTTATCACTCCTTTCCTTGCCTATTACTTTTGTTAGTATGCTGAGTTCATCATCTGGTAGAGGAGTAAACTTGAAACCAGTCTTACAAGTATTTGAATCACCACCGCCACCTTCATAATGCTGCTTAAGAACCCGGTAAGCCAAGGTGACAGACCAGTGGGTCCTTCCTTCAGGATTAACATACACAGCATCGCAGTAATCTCTACCATTCCTAGGTCTATGCTCGATTGTCCAGCCTGCACCCAAAAGAAGTTCTATAATTTTATCTCTCACTACAGCCTTCTGTTTATTTCTCCCCTCTTCCTTTTCATCATTAATGAATTTGATCTTCCTAGCTGTTGCTAACTCCGTTGCATTAGATTTTTTCCCTCCAGATAACGCACTTCTAGCTCCCACATTGTGGTTCTTATTATGTCTTGTCTTTTTTCCCAACTGTCTTTTCCTCGGCCCGCCCACCTTTATGCCCTTGTTCAACTTGCTGTGTCTCCCACGCTTAGGCTTCAACTTCTTCCCCACTTTTCCATAAGATTCATCACTCTCTTCACCAGATGATTCTGCAGTGTCATCCTCAACCGCCTCAATGTTCTTCTCCTCAGGCTTATCACTCTTCTTAGCCTTGGGGGGTCTCCCGCGCTTAGGCTTTGATTTTTCACTCACCTCATTATCTGACTGTTCACTCTCTTCACCAACAGATAGATCACTACCTTCTTTACCTGCCTTGCCTCTTTTCTTCCCAGACCTGTGACTCTTATGAGCCTTGGGGAACCTTCCACGCTTATGCTTTAATCTTCTACTTGCCCCATCATCTGATCGATCACTCTCTTCGCCAACATAATGATTTCCCTCTTCCCTTTCCACCCCGGCCCTTTTCTTCTCAGACACGTCATTCTTCTGAACCTCGGGGGGTGTCCCACGCTTAGGCTTTAAGTTTTCCCTCACTTCATTATCTGGCTGTTCACTCTCTTTACCGAAATATCGATTGCTTTCTTCCTTTACCGCCTTGATCCTTGTCTTCTCAGACCCATCACTCTTCTGAGCCTTGGGAGGCCTCCCCCGCTTGCGCTTTAATGTTTTCCCCTCCTCGTGATCACAGGCCTCACTGTCTTTCTTTTTCACCTCAGCCAATCTCTTCTCAGACCCATCACCACTCTTTCCTCTGAGCGAGCTACCATCCTCGCTCTCTCCCTCGCTAGCAACTCTACTTCTTTTCCTTCTACTTTTACTAGTCTCAGCAGCATTACACTCCCCCGTATCACTCCCTCCTTCACATTCTTCAATTTTTAACCCATCTCTCTGATCCACTTCCATGTCTTCTCTTAACGCCTCATCTTGATTCAATTTCGGTTTCTCCTCGTCAGTCAATTCACCCGGAGAAACCTCATTTTTCACCGATTTCCGCAATAAATTAACACTAGATCTCAACCCTTCTCTCATTCTCTGAAAAAATCCTTAAAACTTTCACTTCTTTGTTTCACTAAAACTCACCAGTAAATAACCTCCATTGATCTTACTCGGCAATTACAGCAATTCGGTGCTCAAAAGATCGAGAGCTGGATCTACGAAAGACCCGTTTTAGAACCTTTAATCAAAACCTTACATTCAAGAAAATTAATAAAATAAAATAAAATATGTACGGGTAATCTTGCTGAAAAGAAATTGGGAATGGTAAGATATGAAGAAGAAGAAGAAGAAAACTTACTAATGTGGGGAGGAAGACAGGATTATAGGATCCTACGGAATCGTGTGAGAGTGCGAACGAGGCTAAACCGGTAAGGACAAAGCGAATCGGAGGTTGTTGCACCAAGATTGGGTCTCGAAAGAGAAAGCGAATGGGTTCTACGAGGAGAGAGCGATTGGAAATATTTTACTTGTAGTGTCTTTTTGGGTTTGGGGGTTTTACGTTTTGATTAAAATACCTCGTCCAAGATACCGTAAAGCATGGGCAGGACAGTCAATTCGCATTAACTATGATTTTCAATTTCCCTCCATAAAACACATTTGTCTTTGAAAAAAAAGATTTCCAGCCAATATTTAAAAGGTGACGTTTTATGCTGACTGGTTTGAGAAATGTTACCGTTAGTTGTCTGTTAAATATTGGCCCGGTTGTTAAAATACTTGATGCTTGGTTATTGGGGTATTAAATTAATGAGGAAAAAATATCGATCCCCTTGTCCTAATATCTAGAAAATAAATATACGTTAAAAATTTTTTTAAAACTTTATGGCCAACCATACTTGGAGTGTGTTCACTGACTAAAATATCTATTTTACTTTTCCATCTCTAAATTTTATTTTTTTTAATCTTCTTTTTTAATAAAAAATGGAAAATAATTTTATTTGTTGGGGATATATATAAAAAAGATATGTATCAAGATTACAGCTATTTGTCATGAATAATCAAAACTGTAATTTATAATATTCATCTTAATAGTTTATATCTGTGATAATCTAATTATAGGATAGTTATTTTATCTTGTTCAAATTAAATATTATAATGAAAAAAGTTAAGAAAAAAAATATTAGATGTATAATAAAAATTAAATTTGTGTCACTGACTAGATATAAAAATGTAAAAAAATATATTTTGAATCTTTTACATTGCTAGAAAGTGCTTTTATATATATAAAAAAGAATTGAATGTGTTTTTTTTTCATCTAGAAAAACTATGGAAAATTAGTAAAACAAATTGCAGGAAACCCTTAAAATATATTTTTCAAATTTAGTGCAGATTCAGAAAACTATAAAACTAATTTTATATTTTTCTAGATGGATGGATATTGTATTTAAATATGAAGTTATGGTTTTTTCTTGTTTTTTTATATAAAAAAAAAAACAAATATTACTTTGTTTATGAACAATCCTCAGCTTTTCTCCATCAGCCTTCACATCTCTCTTTTGGCTTTGTGAGAAACAAAAACTCTGAGTGCTATAGTATTTTCTTAATCAATGATATTTACTGCGTCTTCCTTGTTAGGTTTTCTTCTTATTTAATGAAATTACTGGTAAATGTTTTGGGTATAAAAACAAATATAAAATTAGTTTAAATATATAATTAAAATATTGTTTTAAAATATTTATTTATCTTACACAGAAATAACATCTTTATGATACAACTAAGTCATCTAAAACCTTAACATAATTAAAAAAAAATAGACAAGTTAAATTATCTTTAATTGGGGATTTTGTGTTTGATAGCTTCATAATTCGTGTAAATTTGGACAGGGGTGAAAAGATGTATAATTGTTTGGTAAAACCTCATATTTGTGCCCACCAAGCAACGGTCATATTGTATTGCCAGAGGTTTAAATTTTTGCTAAAAGACAGTTTTGGCCTCGTATATTCCTACCTCTTTCATGCCAGACAAGAGAGTCGTGCAGAACTCCATGCAGACTTAGATCATTGTAACTTCTTATGCAATGGTTTCATCAAATTTTATTCTTGTTTGACATGAAAAAATATTAAAACGTAACTAATATTTTCCAGTAAAAAAAAATAATTAAGAATAATTAGATGTGATATAATCAATTCCACTTATTCAAAAACAATATAGAAGATTGGTAAAAATATAATTTGTTTTCAAAAAAAATTAAAATGTTATTTTTTTTATAAAAATATTAAAATGACAACATATTGAATTAATTTAGATCAACCCGAGTTAACATGTAAAATTTATAATCCAAATCATGATACTATAATAACTTTTATATAAAATAAATCAAAATAAATTATAAAATTTAATTCTCAATTAATCAAATGTTAAAAAAATATCCAGCATATAAAAAAACAAATAAATATATTAATATTATTTTTTTTGCAACCATCAAAACATATCATTCTTAATTTATTTAATTTTTTTAAAAAAAAGACTAGTTGAAAGACCAATATATGTATTTTGCCCAAAGTTAACAGACATTTTTCATCCATTGAACCCTCTAGAAGAAGGATGTTTGTGATTGCAATGCATAATATTTTTAAAAATAATATTTTTTTAACGTCAATGCATTCAAAAAGTCACTCTAAAACAATACTAGAAAATAAAAAAATATTTAAAAAAAATACATAAAAAAATAAAAAAAATATTTCAAACATCCGCTAATACAAAAAATATTAATTTAAAATAAAAAAATAAAAAAATAACTTTTTTTTAAATTAAAATACAAAAATAAACAGATCTTAGAAAATCAAATCATCATGGTGTCTGAAAAATCGAAATCCATGGACGAGAGAGAGAGAGAAGGGAAACGGATAACAGAGAAGTACTTAAAAAAGAAAAGGTGGGCCAGCAGCGTTAGTTTTAAGGATTCTATATATATATATATATATATATTTCACCACGTACTTATCACTTTATCAGACGTGGTGATGAGCTTCGGCACGAAGGTTCCTCGTAGACTCTGGTTTTAACTCTTAACTGCAATTAGCAAATTGAACTGGCGAGGAAATTGAACACGTGTCAATCATAATCAGATACTAGGGAACGTTTACTGTATAGCGATGGAGCTATCCTTATTGGGGTTTAAGTTTTACAAGTTCCCGTCAACGACAAAGAAGTATGCGGTAGGCAAAATTAGTCTCTCGATACTTCTTGCATAATTTGATCCTTGCTCTTCAAGATATCGAAGTTATATTTTCAAAAAATTAGTGGGACAAGTCCTGGCCATGGGAAGAAAGTCCTGATTTGGCTTTTAATTTTATAAATCTTGATTTTATATATAAATTAATATACATCACTCTTATTAATAATTTGTTATTGCCCATAAAATTTATAATTAATAAAAATACTAGTATAAGCCAAGTAAATGGTTTTAATCTCATACTAGCAAAGTATTTATAACTAAATCTCTTGATTAAAAACGATATATTAAATTATTGCAATACTTGACATATACAATGATAATTATACCGTCATAAATTATTTGGCTTGTATATTTTTATGTCCATGTTTAGGTTTTTCAACCCTAACTTTTCATGCATAATTTTTTTTTATCTTAATGAACACTATTTCTCACCAATAATTAATAATTTTTTTATTTTTAAAAATAAAATTTATTTATATAGAACATAAAAAAATTATAAATGAACTATAATAATCTATTTGAAACATTAAATGCATACAAAATAGTTTAAAAAATAACAGTTATTTTTAAAAAAAGACAAATAACCAATCTAAGAAAATGAATATTAATTTAAATATAAATTAAAAATATTTTAAAATTACATATTAAAAAAAAATTAGACGCAACTAGGCTTGAAAAGCTAGATCGGTGCTTCTAGCCTGTTTTGAAAAGAGATGGATAATATGTTGTTTACACAATTAACAAAGAAAAAAATAAAAGTCTACATGCACGGACATGCGTGTGCAGATTTGCCAGCATCGAATGATAAATATTCGAAATATTGATAATAAGAAATAATATTTTTTTTCAAAAGAATTTAAAGAAAAAAATAAAAAATATTACAAAAAAATAAAGACATAAAAAAGTATAAAATGATAAATATATCAAATGTTAAAAAAAAAACCATAACAATTTTTTTCTTAATAAAATAAAATAAATATAAATTTGCCACTGCTATAGTCCTGTTACAGTCAAGAAATCATACAATTACAATTTTACCACATCCGCAGCACCGTTACACTAAAAAAATGAAAAATAAATATAAAATGGTCATTTCTATTGTGTTTTGCCATCTCCTTTTAATATACATTAAATATTTTAATTTATAAATTCATGCTCAATTCTTCCACGTCTCGTGCAATTAGTGTTATAGTTCTAAAATAAATAATTTTTTAACATGCAATAAATCTATTAATTTGAAGGTTCACTTTCAATTGTTAGTTAATTTGCATCTACATAAACTTAATATTTAAATTTTATGAGAAGTTAGCCTAGGTCTACTGATGCTCTAGGACCAATATATTTTACGTATAATAAATCAGTTAATATTAAAATTTATGTGTAATTTTATACAAAATAGTATACTAATCACTTTTTTACCGTAAACAAATGTCGTTTCAATACAAAATTTACATCAAATAAATCATAAGCTCGTTTTTATCATATCAAAAGATACTATTAAACTATAAATTAAATTATAAGCTCGTTTGTTCACTTTAATTTCCTGTATAAGTCAATCTTTATAAGATGTGGACCTTGAATGCCATAAATATACCAAAACACTTTAAATTATGTGTCAAATTTCATATATTTTAATGTTCTTTATGGTGATTTTAATGTGTTGATATAAAAAATATAAAATATAAAAAAAATTATTTTAATATATTTTTAATTAGAAAATATTATATATCATGATAAAGAATAATGTAGCCTAAAATCACTCTACAATATTACCCCAGACGTATAGTATGAAGACTCCTCACTATACGATCAAAGGGGAAAAAATAAAAATAAAAAGTTCTCCATGAACCTTCTAAAGGCCCAGGACCATTAGTGTCCCAGTCTCGCAGAGGCATGAGCTTCTACCATCTTAAAATCTTAAACAAAACCCCCCAATTGCCATGAAGCAACGGAAAGAAAGCTAAAAATAAATTTAAATT
>Ga0325400_1003626_pt1 | contig 14020 bp, 8 predicted proteins | sample PopdelMetagenome_2_FD_205662 | JGI IMG/M metagenome (GOLD analysis project Ga0325400, IMG submission 205662) | Populus deltoides microbial communities from Bellville, Georgia, United States - Xylem-PdKOR-R1 | ecosystem: Host-associated > Plants > Phyllosphere > Stem > Wood/Secondary xylem... | reverse complement strand
TTTAGAAAATTTTAATTGTATAATTTTGATATGTATAAATTAAGTTCAAGATATGTCTTTTTTTAATATTTAGTATGAAAATAAAGAATTTTGTTGAAGATAAGATTCTACCATTTTTTTTTGAAGACCTATTTAGAGATTCAAATGAATTTAGATTTCTACTCATAATACTATGTGTTTCAATTTAAATTAAACCCACATTTAGATTTTGTAACTCTAACTTGATGAAAAACTTGTAAAAAAAAATCAAAGTTTAAAATCTAAATTATAATTTTTTTTATATTTTAGCAATTATTTCACCAAAATTTTCAGGTATGTTAAACTCATAAAATTACATTTAATGAGCTCAAATAAGCTTAAAATACATTAAAAAAACACATTAAGAAGCTGCTTCATCCTCTGTTTCTGTAGCGTCTTGGTTATGCACTCTTTCTTTGATGCTGACTCATAGCTTTTGGTTCTCTTGTTTCTATTGTTCTTCGGTGTCATTTTAATTATTTAGCTTCGTTATTCACCAACAGATCCGTTTTGTACTTCTTCTTCGCTATTCTTTACTGCCTTTTAATACAATCCTTTAATTTCTTATGAAAAAAAGATCTAATTGAACACTTCAAATGGAATGGGACGATTATTTGATGGGATTCACTCGATACTTCTATGGGTAAAGCTAATTGAACACACATATTTCCTCTCCAGGATATCAACAATACAAAACCTCAAATTGAAAGGGTTTGTTGTGTGATCACGGTCCCTCAACCTACTTAAAGAAAAAACACCTATAAAATGGAATTTATTTGGGATCTGATCTTCTAATCAGTGTCGATGGCTTTAAGTTTTGATGGATTCAAGACTGAACCAGGACGTGTCTTCAAGTACAAATCAAACATTCTGCTTGACGATTCTTTGATGGATCGATCACCTTGATCCAAGTAATCGTTATTTAAAGTGCAAGTTCTTGTTTAACTTTTTGATCCTGATACCAAACAGGCTACAGACAATGATGGTGGGAACAATAATATATTGGAAGACGGTTGAAGTAAATCTCAAAGATCACATAAGAAATATATTCCTGTTTTCCGAGCGGTTCTTCAGGAATGGAACCAGAGTTTTATTGAACTTTTCTTTTTATGGCAATATTGTAGCATCTTCCAACTTCAAAGCCATAAATTATGGTATGAATTAATTAAACAGCACTCTAAAAGCAGGTAGGATTCGATTCAATTCAATGGCAGCTCAATGACAGCTCCTGTTGGCTATTTTCCACATATGAGAAGATTCAATGTTAATGGAAAAGTCAAGGATTAAGGGATTTAAAAGAGAACATGCACTGACCATGCCCAAGGTCCCTTCACTTGCATGCATTACAGTGTTTGTCGGTTGGAAAGTGTTTTTGAAAAAAATAATTTTAATTCATATAGAAAATGATTTTCACAATTTTAAACTACGGGTTACTGGTTAAGATTTTATTTGCTCCATATTTCTATTTTTCGACGAATCCATTAGAACATGCATAATTCGTATGTACTTGACATTTAATTTGATTTTAATAGGTATGATCTGGATTTTAACAAAAAAAAAAAAAATTCTAAAATATGCATTATGCTTGTTATGCAACATTCTCTCACTCTATAAATCAGATCAGATGTTTGATGTCTTGTAATAAATCAAATAAATTTAGGTTAATTTACTGAGCCTATGACTCGGGTCATGAGATTATAATAGCCATACAAAAAAAAATAAAAAAAATTATAAAACTTAATTTCCTACAAATCCAATGTTAAATGATTAATTAAAACAATTTTTTTTAAAAAAATAACTCAAGTCAACTCGAGCTAACTTGTTAAATGGTGACTTGAGTCATAAAATTAAGATAACTTCTTAAAAACAAACAAATAAATAAATTATAAAGCTCCATTTTCAACATATTCAATCTTAAAAGTTGAAATCGAAAAAAAAAAACAAACTAAATTCATGAGATCGGGATAATTCTATAAAAAAAATTGAAAAATTAATTAAACCCAAAAAACCTGATATTAAAAGATAAAATTAAAAAAAATATAAAATGAAGATTGTGTGGAAAAAATAATTATAAAAAAATATTCAATTAGAACATGGCTTAAAATTTGAATTGAGTTAAGTTGGATCAACCTACAAAACCTGTGATCTATGTTATGAGTTCGGGAAAATCCAATAAAAAAATTAAAAAAAAATTATAAAATTCAATTAAAAAAATATTTAATTTAAAAAGAACCCAAAATATAAAGAAAGTTAACATGAGTCAACTTTCCAATCTCATAAAATTGATTATATATGAGATCAAGATAACCCTAAAGAAAATAAATAAAAAATATTATAAAATCTTATTTTTAAGCAACTCAATTTTAAAAATTAAAATCAAGAAAAATAATTAATTAAAAAGGAGTGTAAAAAAATAACTTAAATTAAATTAGATTAACTTGTTCAACTCAAGAAATAAATTATGAGATAAGAATAATTTTATAAAAATCATATAAAAAAACAAATCTAATATAATGCTACAATCAAGAAAATTAAATTAAATTTATGAAATTAATATATAACCTAATAAAAAAATTAATTTAGCCATATCCTTTAATATTTTAATAATTTAATGTTCCCGAAGCAAATAATTGGAGATCGATAGTCTACAATGACAGCTCTTTTTGGCTGTTTTCCAAAAATCACTGATTAGTTGTTGGCTTAAATTAATTCTTATCTTTATATTAATTCTCTCTTTAAGGTCCCTTTACTGAATTAAGATGGAAAATGACTTCTTTGTTGGATAAAAGGTGGTTTTTTAAAAATTATTTTTAAATTTATTTTGTATTTATTTATTTTTAAAAAAATTAGTCAATGAAAAATATTTTTCAATTAAAAAAAAATTTGGTTTCGTTTCCAGAAAAATATTTTTCTTTTATTTTGGGTGAAAAACACTTTCCGGAAGTTGTGAAAAATTTAGAAAGATCATATTATTTGCTGATTATATCAAATTTAATTCTCAAACTTTTGATTGCTATATTTATTTTATTTAAATTTTTTTTTTCAATTTCATCCCTTAGAATTTGATTTTTATATTAACTTTGGTTCTTATTTTTATAATAATTATTTTCTTTTTCCTTATCATTTTTTAATTGAAATTTTTTATCTATCAAATTTAATCCTTATTCTTTTGATTGTTACTTATTTTATTTGAAATAATTTATGAAATGGTAATTATTATTATTTTAATTTCTTTATTTTTTAAATTTTTTATTGTTAGATTTGATTTATATTATTTGAGATAATTTAAGAAATTATATTTTTTTTCAATTTCATTCTCATTCAACTTTTTAATTTGTAAGATTTGTTTCTCATTATTTTAATAAACTTGAAAAAAATAAAGTATTAATAAGTTATTTTCCAGCTCATTTTTCATAACATAACTAAATATTAGAAAATATTTTCAAACTTATTTTTCATTATATTTTTAAATATCAAAAAATAATTTATTTTTCTAAACTTCACCTTTCTAAAATTCACTTTATATATTAAAAAGCTTTCCAGCAAAAAGAATTTTTACAATTTTAAACTATCGGTTACTGTTCGGTAAAAGATCTTGTTGTACTTTTTTGGCTGTTCAAAGATTTTTTTTGCTCCACTTTTCTATTTGTCAACGATTCCATTAGAATATGTTAACATTTTATTTGAATATGAATAGGTATGATTACGATTTCAACCAAACAAAAAAAAAAGTTTTAAAATATGCATTAATTATGCTTGTCACGGAAAATTCACTCCCTCTATAAATCTCATGTTGGATGTTCTGTAATGAATCAAAGCACCTAGTTATCTTCAGCTACCACTTTTCTTTCAAATTAGGAAGGGAACAACATGGAAATTCAAATTATTTCTAAGGAAATCATCAAGCCCTCTGCTCCAACACCTCACCACCTAAAAACCTATAAGCTCTCAGCTGTCGACCAGCTTGCTGCTTTTGCAGCGGATGTCCCTGTCATTCTCTTTTATTCCCCAACAGATGAAATTTCCAGCAAAAACTCTGATTATATAAAGAAATCCTTCGCTAAAACGCTAACACTCTTCTACCCTTTTGCTGGACGAATAAAAGATGATTCATCCATTGATTGCAATGATGATGGAGCCAGTTATATTGAAGCCCATGTAGCAGGCAACATGTCCATGATACTTCAACAGCCAGACATGGATAAATTGGAACAGCTACAGTCATGCAAGCCGGACGAAAACGTTGATGAGCCGAGCGGCAAGGTAATGCTAGCAGCCCAAGTGAATTATTTTGATTGTGGTGGGATAGCAATCAGTGTTCGCATTCGCCATCGAATAGGTGATGCATCCTCACTGGCAAGTTTTGTTAAATGCTGGGGTGCAATTTCTTGTGGTATTTATGAGAATACTGCAGGAACGGTTGTTGATTGCTCCTCACTCTTCCCTCCGCAAGATTTGTCAGGCATGTCATTCTTATACAATCTTATACCTCGTAGTTCATTCAATATATCCACGAAAAGATTCGTGTTTGAGGGTCCTAAGCTAGCTGCGCTAAGAGGAAAGTTGTGCAACGGGCCATATTTGAATCGTCCAACCCGGTTCGAGGCTGTATCTGCCCTTATTTGGGGTGTTGTTGGAGAAGATAGTGAGTCTAAAAAGGTAAATAGACCCGCAACAATTGCCGTGGATTTGCGGAAAAGAATGGATCCACCCCTACCACAACATTGTATTGGAAATATGGTCCATTTGGCTGAGGCAAATTGGGAAAATAAAGTGGTGGACTGTAATGGTTTAGCTGGAAAAATTCATGAGTCAATAAGCATGATAAACAGTGACTATGTGAGGCAGGTTTACGCAGACGGCACCTTCTTCAGTTTAATGAGACAAAGAATGGCGGAGATGGCAGAAGATCCTAATAGCTTTAGGGGTGTAATTGGTTTCAGTAGTTGGTGTAAATTTCGATTTTATGAGGTTGATTTTGGATGGGGAAAGCCCATTTGGGTAGGCACTTCTTTGAGGCTTGAACCCAACTGGGTCATGCTATTGGATACAAGGGATGGTGAGGGAATGGAAGTAAGGATTGCATTACCCAACGAAGAAATGGTCAAGTTCGAACAAAATCCAGACATCTTAGCCTATGCTTCTTTCACTCCAGCCATATGAGCTTTTATGTCGGATTCCCTTTTTTTACCCTTTTTTTAATGAAAAATTTGGATGTTTCATGTGTATAATAAAGGAACCCTAAGGATTAATAACAAGGACATACTCTTGCGCCTTAAGCCTAGAGGTTTGTTCTTGGTCCTCTCCTAGTTAAGGGATTGATTGTCCAGGCTTGAGCGTGTACTACCAGGCACATGGGGGCCTATGTTTAATTAAATTTCACTGCAAAGGAAATAATTCTTTGCTGTTTACAATTTCGATATTTGGGGTGCCATGACCCCTCTATCTATGTTCTAGTTCCAATCCTTATGTGGCCTTTTTTTTTTTTTTTTCTTAAGCTCATTGTTCATTAAATTAAGCAGTAAAAGTAGCTCTTTTCATTATATAAATATGATTAAAAAACTAAATTTATTAGAGCATAAATCTGTATTTATTAAAGAATCTATTAGCTTAAATCTTCTTGTCTTTTTGTTCCTGTTATAGCAGACTAATTATTTTTTCTCCAAGTCTGTTTTTTTTTTTTTAATCATGCCCTTGTATTTTACTTCGGTTATTAATTTTATAGTTTTTTTAATATATTTTCAATAATTATAAAAAAAATGGTCGAGCAGTGCAAAAGATCATGTACAACTGGAGCACATTTATCTTCAGTAGTTGGTGCAGATTCCAATTTTATGAGGTCCATTTTGGGAGGCACTGCCTTGAGGTTAAAAATTAATGGCGGCATTCTCTTAGATACATGAGATGGTGAAGGAATAGAGAAGCTTGGGTGGCATACCAGAAGAAGAAATCAGAGCTGGCTTAAGATAATGAGACATTTGATAAAACTATATATAGATATAGTATTTTAAAATGATTTTTTATTATTTTTTTATGCATGTCTAATAAGTAAGGCATTGAACAATTTTTATTTTGTATCTGAGCTTTTTATTAAATAAAAATAATTGTCATTTTATAAAATATAATTACCAAGTATATCTTATTTATTAATAAATATATTTTTCTGTTAAGTGAGAATCTTAAATAGATCGGGTGTTGAATTATGTAAGTAGGTGGTAGCTTAAAAATTCAATTTTGTTTTTTTGCTTAAAAACTATTTTTTTATATGTTTTGGATCGTTTTGATCCGCTGGTTTTAAAAATAATTTTTAAAAAATAAAAAAATTTTATTTTAATATATTTCGATATGAAAAGCACTTTAAAAAACAACCATGATTATACTTTCAAACAGGCTGACGTCTGAGATAATGGTGAAGTTTGAAAAAAAATCATGGCATTTTAACATATGCTTCTTTCGGTCAAAGCATATTACCTTCAAGTCATTTTATTTTTTAATTGGAAAGCTTTTCTTTTCTTTTTTGTGTGAAATTTGAGCTGACATGAAATTGTTGTTCAGTTCCCATCCTCCTCCGAGAGGATTGGCATGGCTCTTCTAAAAAAATGCTCATCATCGCCATGTTTTCTCAAGTAACGATCATGTGCTTGGCAAGTCCCTTTCTTGCACAAAAGTATAAAATGTTACCTAGGAGTTTTAGCATAGTATACATAAGAAAGAAATATATTTCTTATTTGTATATTCCAGAGAGCAAAATAATTGCAATATTGCATATAACATCGTTATTCAATATCCAACAGAAATATATGTAATAATTCAGTATCTATGGTAATAATGCCTTACAAATCCTCTTCTGTTGATTTGGAAGAAGACTTTATGTTTTGGCTGAAAAAGAAAGAAGAAGATTCTCAAGGCAGATTTATTTCGACCCTTCAAATTATATGATCCCTGAAGGTATCTCACATGAGGACTTGGATACCATTTCAAAGGCTGTCTCCATGCAGGACTTGAATTTTTGAGAATCCATAAATCCTTTCTCTGTTCCCACAGCTACTCTTAGCTTTCCTGCATAACTTACCATTGTTATGGTAAGACTCTGCATTACCATTCAAATAGAAATTAGTAAGTAGCTGTAAATGAACATGAAGAGCTAGCTCGGCAATGCTAATTTTACTGAGTATTCTTTCCAAAATCACTTCTCAAAAAACCTCATGCATTGAATAAATAGAATCGTTTATGGAACCCATAAATCCAATGATTAAAATTCTCGAAAATCGATTGAGTAAGAACTGTTCCATAAAATTAATTAGCAGTACTCGATGAACATAATGTTATGATTAAATTAACAAAAAAGGAAAAATATAAGCAAATATGTACCTGGGGCACACCAACTACCATAAAATAGAGGCCTTTAATTGGATGATTAGCCAAAGCCATTTTGTCAACAGGGCCAATGATATTTGAGATTGTCATGCTTGAGTTGAATAGTGTTTGTTTGATGTACTTGGCCGTTGCCTGCAAAGTTACACACTCATTGTTCTTCAAATCAAGCTATATTCAAACGAAAAAAAAGATCAATTTTTTTTTAAACCTTGTATGATGATCTTGATCATTTATTTTCCAACAGCCATGTTACTAAAAGGATACGAGTTCTTGCTTTAGCATTAATGTCTTTTATGGAGTGTCAAAAAGTAATATAAAATCTTTCATAAATTTTTTTATTTACTAGCTTAAGCTTTGAATTGAAACTGTTCTTTTACGAGATATCAGAGTTTTAACAAATTAGGACAAGTTGAAACAATTCATGTCTCTAAGAAGCAACAGCAGAGTAAGTAATTGCATATGTTTAATGTCAAGCTCATACCTCAGGGCCTCTAAACTTCCTCAGAACCTCCAGGAGCCTACCAGTGAGGTTAACAGCAAGAGAACTTCTCTTCCTCTGGATGATTTCCTGCGCTATTGTGACGCATTCAAGAGGTTTAGAAAACCTGGAATCAGTTAATTCAGGTACCGAAACGTGCAGGAATCCGAACTGGTTCCCCCATGGTGACTCAGCATCAGGCTTGACCATTTCCTTTACTGATCTGTACCCACTAATGACTCTAGTATTAAGCAACACCAAAGCTGTGGAGCGTGCATTGGTTGATTTATCATCAACATTTTGCATATATAATCGTGTTCCGTAGAAAATTATGCCAGTAATCACATCGTTTATCGTCTGTCGAAAATAAAAAAAATTTTGAATGTTAACATACACCTTCTGCAACGTATTTCTGATTTCTTGTTCTTGAAATTGTAAGTGAAATCCACGACAGCTACCAAGTTGACAACTAGACTAACTAGTGAAATTCTAGAGACAATTCATACAGGCACCAAGAACATTATGCAACCAAATCTGCTTTCCAAGATCTCATTCTATGTGGCTAATGTTCAATCTTTTTGTCCCAAATTTTTTCTTATCAAAATCAGACCTTGAGTCTTTGAATACAGCTAGTTTGCAAAGATTTTATAGTCTTAAAAACCAAAAAGATCCTGGAAATAGTCCATTAAACTTTGCTAATTTCTGTGCAAATGTTTAACGAGAGCATGGCTTTTGGGGTGACTCTGAAGATGACATAGAAATTGGAATTGGAGGACCGCAGCACATTTATTGATCGAATTCTGAAGTAAAAAGTAGAGAGGTTGGAGGCACTCATTTAACAAACTCAACCATCCAGAAAAGAGTTGTTGATATCATTAACTAAAAACTAAAAGTCACGGGGAATTCACTATCCCTCACATGGCATTATGGATGGATTATTTATAATATTGTCTTTTCTCTCTCTCTCTATCTCTTTTTTTTAATAAAAAATTTGGCCCGTATTGGATTAAATAATAAGTTAATTTGTTGGTAGTGGGTGAGATTGAAAGATGGAGGATTAAATTTAAAGCATGGAAACACACTCCCCCGTCCCTCTATTTTATTTTCACATTTATTAACTACCTAATGCATGTAAATTAAGAAGTGATAGATGCATGCCTACTTTATATAAGCTTACAGGGAAGAAGTGAAACTAGAAATTCAACATAATTAAATTATAATTCCATTTAATTATTTCTTTAATTGTTAGGCCATTAAACAATTGGAAAATTTATGGATGTAAGGAAAGAGACATTGGTTCAACTTACCACTCCAAGTCTGGACTTAATTTGTTTGATGTGATCGAGAGAGAATGTGATTGTTGAAATCACAATCGGCTTAAACTGGACTTCTTCATCCCCAGATCGTATAGGCGAGCGAGAATCTTCAACAAAGCTACTCTTCAGAAGGCTCCATCCGAAATCAGAAATAGTGTTAAAGATCGAACCAATACATTTCGGTACAGTGATATTCAACTTACTAAAGCTGCAGTCTGGATTTGAAGGAAATTGAAGTGAAGGAAATGTTAAAGAAAGAGAAGGATTATCGGCTCTTTGTAGACAAGAAAGAAGAGCTCCCATGAGAGAAAAGCCATCTCCAAGTGCATGGTGAAGCTTGAAAATGATATTTCCAGCTGCTTTGCTGGTGGGATATTTCACAAGATGAATTTCCCATAAAGGCTGGCTTTGTGGAAATTGCTTCCGTGCTATTCTTGATATATAGTCATTGAAGTAGTTGTCATAAGAAGTTGTTGACAACCCAATTGGAAAGATTGGAATGTTAACATGGTTTTGGAGCTGCACCTCAACTCTCTTCCATTGTTTTTCACCATTTTTATCATTAACCTGTTTTCCAGAAAAAGTTAAATATATTAATCATGCAAGTTACTGAAAGAGACAAATTTCTTAATGAAAGTAAAGCTTGTGCTGTGAAAATGGAAGAAGAGACAAAACATTTTTTCTATATTGAGTTTACATTTCAACATAACAGCTAAAATTGTCAGGGAAATGAAGACAGGAAAGTAGTTTGGATAGCTACGTTTTTCCACAAACGAAAACACGAACAAGAATATTAACAGTTACTTTTCCAAGATCTAAGACAAAGAAGAAAGGAACTTGACAAAAAAGGCAAAGAAGCAGATAGTCCGGCTATGTTCTCACTAAATTGTCGATTGCTAGAAAACCAGGATTCCACAATTCTGTGAAGAGAGTAAGATTTTGGGACAGAGAGCTATAAATACCATGATTGAAGAGAAACGAGGATTTATTGGAAGGAACACATCCTTGAGCAATGGCATGGTAAGTGAGTCATCAATTGGAACTTCTGATTCCAAAACAGCAAGAACACATATAGAAAGGACTGAGCTGTTGAAGTACTGTCCAGTTGGGCTCACTGGCTCTGTTACCTCTTCTTCCTCCTTCTCCTTGAACTCCATCGCTTTGTGTTCTTGAGCTTCACCTTCCATTGAAAAACTTTATGATATGCCTTAACTTCTAACTTCAGGTCCTATATACATCAGATTGCAAAAGTCAGTAACCGGAGGCTTATTAATTATTGTCATAAGACATAAATTTCGTGCATAGTTACGTCCATGGGATATGAATGTGAGTACACTAATTTCCTGCCGACCTTTACCTTCTAACTTTAAATATTGAGTGGCAGGGAAAGAAAGGAATTTTTATAGTCACGCGAACTCCGTGATGACGACGTCATGTAACTCATAAAAAAAATGGACATAAATTCTAAAAAACTAAAAAATCAGATTTGAAGATAGAAACTAACACAACAAATACCTTAACTGAGAAAACAAAACTATTGAAATAAACACTCATCCAATAATTATAATGAATCATAGATAAAAAAAAATATATAAGGAATGATGTTATAAAAATAATTATTATATTATAAATTAATTTTCATTTTATTCAAGAACCTAAATATGAGAGTCCGCCAAACACACATAATTTATATAATAAAGTTTGTACCAAAGTCCTAAAACTTAATGGTTTGAAAATAAGATAAAAAATACAATAAATTAAGTTTTCGACAAATAAAATAACAAAATCCAAAACTCAATGGAAACATGTAGCTGGAACTGTCCTTGAAAAGGAAGGCTTTTGGTCTGGTATTTGACCCTATAAAGATTCCACAACTCAAGGAAATCTAGTATTTGCTGCCTCATTGTTGTTAAATATCCTTGTGTTACTAGAAAAAAAAACACATGACAAATAAGAAGTTTAAATGTCAAAAGGAATCAGATAACAAAACCCAAAGTGGAAAAACATTCCAGGAAACTCTAGATAAATTCTTAATTTGATTAAGGAATAAAATTAAAAGTTATAATTGTTGCCGTAAAACTAAATAATTAAAAAAATTATGATAAAATCTGAATCTAATCATTTTATTATTGCCTGAATCATATTATTTTTTCTCTTTTCAAGATGATTTATCCTTGAATTACCAAAAAGAATAGCATATGTTTATATGCCTTTTTATTTTTTTAAGCCTTCAAAGCTCCTTTCTTTTCAATAGTTGTCTCTAACAACACTACATGAATAGCAGTCTTTCTCTTTTTTTTTTTTTTTAATTCTTTTGGTGTTGTTGCTCCTCTCTTTTCGAAGCGTGTCAATCATTGAATAATTCTATTAACTTGTCAAATTATTGCTTCAAATCCCCCAAGTGTAAGAATCCTCTCAAACAAGCATACAATTCATATAACAAAGTCTGCAACCCTTAAACTCCTTTTCAAAATGGCATTTATAGTGTACCAAAGACTTTAAACTTAATAATATGAATATAAAACTAAAAATACAATAAATTAAGTTTTTTAACAAACAAAACTCAAAACTCAAAGTAAGCATACAGCCGTAAGTGTACTTGAAAAAAAGGCTATCAACCTTGTGTTTCGTCATATGAAGACTCCACAGCTGTAAAAAATCTAATATTTTCTGCCCCATCGTTGTTGAATGCCTTGTGTCACTAGGAAAAAAATTCATGACATATAAAAAGTTTATAAATCAAAATAAATTAAATAACAAAATTCGTACGATAGTTTATGGATTATATCACAATATTTTATTGAATTCTAATTAATCTGAAATTTTATCTTTAAATGGAACAATAGTTTAATAAACTTTGGGTAATGTTTCATCTTGATCTAAAAAGTGAATTGAAAGTTATGATTATTACTGCAAAAATTGACACTTAGGATCTCAGGAAGTGGTTGGTGAAATATTAATGTCGATGGTGATTGCTACCACAAAGACTATTTTCCTTTTAACTTTTCTTTTTCTTTGTCCATGCTAGACAAGATGCCTTCTTCGTTCTTCTCAAAGACATTGAAAAAGGCTATGAATATTGAACTTGATGTTTTGAACATCCATGATTTCCTTGATTCATAACTGGATGTTTGATGGATGTCTTTTCCAATGTATTTTGATTTTTATGAAGTCCTGGTTATTACATAAATCGTTAAAACTCTAGAAAGTGGAGTATAGTTTGAATTTTAAATTAAAAGTTTAAGTTGTAAAATGATGTTAGAGAATAATATAAATCATATTTTGAAACCCCACCTGACAACTTAAGTTATTGGATTGAACTCATTCTTTGACATGGTATCAAAACCTTAATAACCAAGTGGTCACGAGTTTGAATCTCACCATTTCTATTTATTTGATAAAAATCAAACACAATGTAATATGAGTTTATAGAAGTTTCAAGTTCAAACGAATTTCACTTAAGAGAGTGTGTTGGATAATAATATAAATCATATCTTGAGACCTCATTTAACAACTTAAGTTATTGCATTGAATTAATTATTTGAGAAATAAATTAAAATAAATAATTTTATATTATTTTGTACTACGCCTTCTTTTTAGTAAAAGCCTTTTTAATTTTAAAAATTACACAGACAAGCCACTTCCTTATGATTAATATTTCATTAATTAGAGAAGAATAGAGGTTGTGAGGTATAATCTCATATTAGTTTAGTCATTAAAGCTCCATATCTTATAAAAAAAACATTTCATAATGAAACTGATAATATTGGTTTCTGAGTACACCTCTTAAGGTTGCAAAAATATCAAAGGGGATTAATTAGGCACTTTTTTTTAATTAATTCAAGAATTTGATATTAAGTATTCAAGGACCATAGCATTAAACAAGAATTTATTACCCCCATCCAAAAAATAGTTGAATCTGTTTGGACCCTCTATGTTGCTGGCGCCTCCGTTAATCCGTACAGCAGAATTTTTATGATTTTGTACTAAGGAGAGCATAATATTTTTTACAACTTCACTATATTAATCATGACAGGAGCTAGCTAGCAAACTCAAGTATGATTTTGTTACAGCTATAAAACCTATATTCGTGGATCACATTGGTGATCCATCGATTTAAAATGTAATTAAAATTAGATTTTACTTTGAATTAGTTTTTTTTTTAATAAAAAACATTATTTTATATTTTTTTAAAAAAACCATCAAAATAAAAAAAAATCATAAATTAGGATGACACTTTAACCCACGAGTTAGTTATTATAACGATGTATAGTTTTCTTCTTCTTCTTCTTCTTCGTTTAATTTTCTAAAATAAGTAGAAGAGAAGATTTATTTCACGCGTTAATTTAGGTATGTATTGAGAGCTTGCCACGTTAATGCAATGTTACCATCTGGAGCTACACTGTCAAATTGACCAAAGAATTGCATATAGAAAAAGCATCCAAATCTGTCTTTGCAATTAATTTCCCATGGACTCCTTAACTCCAAAGCTGAAGCAGCTCATCTACCGTGCTTGGAAAAAGTTGTCTTTAGGAGAAGAGGTCCATTTCCTAGAATGATGAAGAGTATGAATTCCAAACCTGAAAAGCAGGATCAAAATGCATAAATTATATATTCGAAGAATAAATTCAATAATTTCCCTATTCATATTTTGGCATGGGACCAAATTACTGTCGGTGGAACCCGTAGTTAATGCTTCACATCAACTTGTAATAACTCAAAGCCTATAGGTAGGTAACACTCCCAATGAAGGAAGTAAATAATGTTGATACATTTGAGAAAGTACGGTAGCTTTCCTTTAAGAGCCTCTACTACAATATATATATATATA
>Ga0325400_1003624_pt1 | contig 14022 bp, 13 predicted proteins | sample PopdelMetagenome_2_FD_205662 | JGI IMG/M metagenome (GOLD analysis project Ga0325400, IMG submission 205662) | Populus deltoides microbial communities from Bellville, Georgia, United States - Xylem-PdKOR-R1 | ecosystem: Host-associated > Plants > Phyllosphere > Stem > Wood/Secondary xylem... | reverse complement strand
GGGCTGAGGGTGGCCGCCAGCGTGCCGTTGGGCCGGTCGGTGACCTGGCGCTGCTCGCCGGTGTCGCGGTCCCAGGTGTACTGCTCGACCACGCCGGTGACGTCGGAGGCGAACAGGCAGCGCTGCGGGGCGTCCTCCGCCCAGTCGGGGAGGGACACGCGCGGGGCGCGGAAGCGGGCCTGCCAGCGGGCGGTCACGTCGGGGGGGAGCACACCCCCATCCTTCACCGCCCGGCCGTGGCGCTCTGCACGGAGGCGTCCCGGACGTCGCCGATCAGCTGCTCGAGCACGTCCTCCAGGGCCACGACGCCGACCACCTCGTCGCCGTCCACCACCCGGCCCAGGTGCACTCCCGCACGGCGCATCTCCTGCAGCACCTCCGGCAGCGGCTGGTCCGGGGACAGCTCGACGAACGCGTCGAGGGCGTCGTCGGGGACGGGGCGGTCCCGCTCCGCAGCACCCAGCACGTCCTTGACGTGCACGTAGCCCAGCCATCCGCCGTCGGGCCCGCAGACCGGGTACCGGCTGAACCCGTGCTCGGCCACGATCCCCTCCAGCTCCCGGGGGGTGACCTCCCGCGGCACGGTGACCAGGTCGTCGACGGGCAGCAGCACCGAGCGGGCGTCGTGGGTCTCGAAGGACAGCGCGCCCTCGGCGAGGGAGGACACCTCGTCGCCGAGCAGGCCCTGGCTGCGGGACTGGGTGATCATCGAGCGGATCTCGTCGCTGTCGAAGCTGGCCGCGACCTCGTCGGTGGGGGTGACGCCGAAGAGCCGGACGAAGCCGTTGGCGGCGGTGTTGAACAACCAGATGAGCGGCTTGAGCACGGTGACGACCTTCGCCATCGGCGGGCCGAGCGCGATCGCGGCGCGGTCGGGGCCGGCGATGGTGATGTTCTTGGGCACCATCTCGCCGAGCACCATGTGCAAGACGGTGACCAGGCTGAGCGCGACCACCAGGGCGATCGGGTGCAGCAGGCCCTCGGGCACACCGGCGGACTCCAGGGGCACCTCGATGAGGTGCGCGACCGCGGGCTCGCCGACCGCGCCCAGCCCCAGCGAGCACAGCGTGATGCCCAGCTGCGCACCGGCCATCATCTGGGACACGTTGCGCATCGCGTCCAGCGTCCGCTGCGCCCGGGCGGACCCGGCGGCGGCGCGGGGCTCGATCTGGTCGACCCGGGCCGAGACCAGGGCGAACTCGGCGGCGACGAAGAAGGCGTTGCCCAGCAGCAGGGCGACCAGGATGGCCAGGGCGAGGACGTCGTTCACGCCTGCGCCACCTCGTGCTGGCGGGCCGGGAGCTCGGCCGCGCCCGGCAGGGGGTCGGCGCGCAGGCCGGCGACCCGCCGTCCGTCCAGGGCGGTGACGGTGAGCCGGTGGCCCTCTACGTCCACGGTGTCGCCCTCGGCGGGCAGCCGGGCCAGCCGGGTGGCCACGAACCCCGCGACGGTCTCGTAGCGGCCCTCGGGCACCGGGACGCCGGTGCGCTCGCGGACCTCGTCGGGGCGCAGCAGGCCGGAGATGTCCCACCCGTCGTCGCGGCGGCGCAGCTGGCGCAGCGGCCGGTCGGTCTCGTCGGTGATCTCCCCGACCAGCTCCTCGACGATGTCCTCCAGGGTGACGACGCCGTGCGTGGCGCCCCACTCGTCGACGACGAGGGCCAGCTGCATGCCCTCCTCGCGGAGCAGGTCCAGCAGCGGGTCCAGGTGCAGCGAGCTGGGCACGGCGAGCACCGGCCGGGCCAGCTCGCCGGCGGTGACCGTGCCGCGGTCGGCCTCGGGGACGGCAACGGCCTGCTTGACGTGCACCAGGCCGGTGACGTCATCCAGGTCGGCGTGCCAGACGGGGAACCGGCTGGCGCCGGTGGCGATCGCGGCGTCGATGACCTGCTGGGCGGTGGCGCCCTCGGCCAGGGTGGCCAGCCGGGTGCGGGGGGTCATCACGTCGGTGGCGTACTTGTCGCGCAGGCCCAGCGAGCGGTCCAGCAGCCGGGCGGAGGTGGGGGACAGGTCGCCCTCCTCGGCGCTGCGCCGGGCGACGGCGGCGAGCTCGCCGGCACCGCGGGCGTCGTCGAGCTCCTCGCGGGGCTCGAAGCCCAGCCGCCGGACGATGCCGTTGGCCAGCCGCTGCAGGGCGCGGACCAGCACGCCGGACACGGCGGTGAAGGCCCGCATGCCGGGGGCGACGAGGGCGGCGACGGCCAGCGGGCTGGCGATGGCCAGGTTCTTGGGGCCGAGCTCGCCGATGAGCATCTGCAGCGTGGTGGCCAGGGTGATGCCCAGGACGACGGCCACCGTGGTGACGCCGGCCGGGGGGAGCCCGATCGCCTCCAGCGGCCCCTCCAGCAGCCCGCCGATGGCGGGTTCGGCCAGGTAGCCGACCAGCAGCGTGGTCAGCGTGATGCCCAGCTGCGCGGCCGACAGCTGCGTGGACAGGCCCTTCAGCGCCTCGACGACCCCGCCGGCGCCCCGACGCCCCTCGTCGGCGGCCTCCTGCGCCTGGCCGCGGTCGACGGTGGTGAAGGAGAACTCGGCGGCGACGAAGAACCCGGTGAGCACGGTGAGCAGCACCGCGGCGAGCAGGAGCAACCATTCGGACATCGAGTGCCAGGGTGGGGCCTGTGCACCCGCCGCGCGCGGCGGCGCGGTGCGCCCGTCAGGACAGCAGCTGCTCCACCCGGCGGGCCACCGCCAGCAGCGCGGCGTCGTCGCCGGGCAGCGTCTCCAGTGACAGCCCCACCGGCAGCCCGGCCGGGTTCGTCCCGCAGGGCAGGGACACCGCGGGCATCCCGGCGGTGGACCCGGGGCCGGTGTTCTGGATGGTGGTGCCGAACACCGGCACCTGCTCCCCGCCGAGGTCGGTGGTGTCGTCGTCGCCCAGCGGCGGGGCGGTCAGCGGCACGGTGGGGTAGACCAGTGCGTCCAGCCGGCCGCCGTCGGGCAGCTCGTGGGCGGCCGCGTAGGCCGCGCGCAGCTCCTCGCGCAGCTGCAGGCACTCGGCGTAGACCGCGCCGGGCACCGGGTCCCCGACGGCGTGCTCCAGCGCGCCGCGGACGTCGGGGCTGACCACCCCGGCGACCAGCTCGTCGAAGGACGGGCCCGACGGCAGGGACCCGAGGTAGCCGGGCAGCGTGCGCAGCACCTCGTGGAAGACGATCGGGAAGCCGCAGCGGGCGTCGAGCTCGTGCGCGGCGACGACGTCGACCTCCACGAGGTCGACCCCGGCGTCGGCGAGGCGGTCCAGCGCGCGCCCCACCGCGTCGGCGACGTCGGCGGCCAGGCCGTCGAAGAAGCCGGGCAGCGGGACGCCCAGCCGCAGCACCCGGGCGTGCGGCACGGTGGCGGGGGCGGCACCGGCGACCACCTGGTCCAGCAGCACGACGTCGGCCACGGTGGCGGCGAAGGCACCGACCGTGTCGCGGGTGCTGGAGATGGCCACGACGCCCTCCAGGCCGCCCCAGCGGCCGGTGGTGGGCCGGTAGCCGACGACGCCGCAGTGCGCGGCCGGCACCCGCATCGACCCGCCGGTGTCGGTGCCCAGCGCCACGGGGACGACGCCGGTGGCCACCGCGACCGCCGACCCGCCGGAGGAGCCGCCGGCCGAGCGGGTGGGGTCGTGCGGGTTGCGCACCGGGCCGTAGGCGGCGTTGTTGCTGGTGATCCCGAAGGCCAGCTCGTGCATGTTGGTCTTGCCGACGACGGTGGCGCCGGCGGCCCGCAGCCGGGCGACGGCGTGGTGCTCCCGGCCGGGGCGGGAGCCGTGCAGGGCCGGGGTGCCGCCGCTGGTGGGCAGGTCGGCGACGTCCACGTTGTCCTTGACCGCCACGGGGATGCCGGCCAGCGGCCCCTCGGGGGTCAGGTCGGGCTCGACCCGTTCGGGGTCGACGACGGCGAGGAAGGCGCCGAGCTCGTCCACGCCGTGGGCCCGGGCGGCGGCCGCGGTGAGCCGCTCGGCGGCGGTGCCGCCGGTGCGGGCGCGTGCGAGGTCCAGCCGCTCCGGCGCGGTCACAGCTGGGCCGCCACGACGGTGGCCACCGGGAGGGCGACGACGACGAACAGGCCCGACAGCAGTCCGGCGGCGACGACCTGCCCGTCGCGCTGGACGGAGGCCACGGTGACCCCCCGCAGGACGACGAGGTCGATGAGGAACCGGAACAGGTAGAGCGTGACCACCGCGATGACCACGGTGGCGGCGAAGGCCGCCAGCCCTGCGCCCCAGCCGGTGAAGTCGCCGGCCACGCCGACCCGCACCACCAGCGACACGGCGACCAGGATGCCGGCGATCTCCAGGGCCGCGGGCAGCGAGCCGGCCGCGATGCCGCGCCGGATGACCCCGCGGGTGACGACGTCGTGCAGGAAGTAGACGCCGATGACCACGGCCAGACCGAGGACGGCGAACACCACGGTGCTGGCCAGCCCGGTCTGCCAGGACGGCGAGCTGCCGATCAGCGAGCCGTTGAGGACGAGCCCGAGGCCCAGGTAGAAGCCGGCCTCCACGACCCCGACCGCCACGTTGCCCTCGCGCATGGCCTGCACGTTGTCCACCCGCAGCAGCACGACCTTGTCCACCACGACGCGGGCCACGAGCAGGGCGACGAACACCCAGGCGCCCTCGACGAGCAGGTTGGTGATCGCGCCCCAGCCGATCTCGGCGAACCGGTACTCCAGCGAGTTGAGCATGCCGACGACGAGGGCGGCCGAGAGCGAGAGCCGCTGCACCATGTAGCCGGTGTTGCCGCGGGTGATGATCTCGGCGTTGTCGTCGAAGGAGGTCAGCGCGTTGACCAGGTACCAGAACGCGGCCACGAAGGCGGCGACGACGACCACCTGCAGGGCCGCGACGGGCCAGTCGGCGAGGTAGTCCCGGGCGGTGTCGAGGAACATCAGGCTCCCTGCTGGGTGGGGCTGCCGTGGCCGACGACGTGCGGCACGAAGTGGCTCTGGTCATCGGTGATGAGGCCGGTGCTCTCCCGGATGCCCAGGCCCGCCGGCTCGCCGTCGACCATCCAGATGCCGAGCACGGGGTGGTGGGAGCCGTCGGGGCCGGGGAAGTCCGGCAGCGGGGCGAAGGACTGCAGCACGTAGCCCTCCTCGCCGTAGCCGCCGCCGGTGGAGGCCAGGGTGCGGCCGTCCTCGTAGATGGTGATGTTGGCGCCCTCGCGGGACAGCAGCGGCTTGCGCACGTGGGACTCGGTCATCCAACCGGGGACGTCGTCGTCGGCGAAGTAGGCCGGCAGGATCAGCGGGCTGCGGGCCGGGTCGGTGCCGAACAGCTGCCAGAGCACCGGGAGCAGGCCCTTGTTGCTCCAGAGCATCTTCCAGGGCGCCTCGATCCACACGGTGCCGCCGGGGCGGGCCATGTCGGCGAAGGCGGCCCGGCCGAACTCGTCGTGGACCAGCCACTCCCACGGGTAGAGCTTGAACAGGACGTCGATGTGGCGTCCGTCGGCGGGGTCGCCCTCGAAGAAGCCGCCGGTGGCCTCGTCCAGGGTGATCTGGTTCATCATGATCGACCGCGTCGCGTAGCGGGGCCGACCGCCGTCGCGGACCTGGGTGCAGGCGTCGCGCATCAGGAACGTGTTGAACAGGTCCTCACCGGACCGGTCGGCTCCGTCGCAGGCGAAGTAGACGACCGGGTCCTTGCGGAGGTCCTTCTCGATCAACCCGAGGTTGCGCTCCCAGGCGCGGGTGAGCCGCTCGAAGACCGAGTTCCACTGGTCGGCGCCCTGGCCGGTGTCGCGGAACCACTCCCACTGCACGTACGCCGTCTCCGGCAGGGAGGTGGGGGTGTCGGCGTTGAACTCCAGCAGCTGCGGCCGGCGCAGGGTGGGGTCGGTGCGGGACTGCCGGCTGTCCCCGCCGTACCGGACGTCGAAGCGGCCGAAGACGCTCTGCTTGGACGGCTCCTCGTTCCAGGTGCTGACGACGAGGTCGTGGGTGTACTCCGGGATGCCCATCCGGAGCATCAGCTCGGGGTGGGCGACCATGTGGTCACCGGCCTCGACGCACATCTCGAACAGGGTGGCGGCGTCCCGCTCGAGCTGGGCGATCTCGACCGCGGTGAAGTCGTAGAACTCGCCCTCGCGCCAGTAGCTGGTGCTGCTGCCGTCGGGCAGCACGGTCTCCCAGTAGGTCAGGCCCTGGGCGGTGACGGTGTCCTGCCAGCCGGGCCGGACCACGCCGTCGTGGACGCGGCGCACCTCAGCCCCCCGACGAGCCGAAGCCGCCGTGGCTGCTGCTGCCGCCCCCGCTGTCGATGCTGGTGCCGAACCCGCCGGAGCGGCTGCCCCCGCTGCCGCTGGTGTAGCTGCCCGAGCCCGGCAGGCCGGCGTTGGTCCGGGCCGTGGTGTCGGTGGGGTTGATCGTCTGCCCGCCGGAGGGCACGGTCGCGCCCCGGCTGAGCGTACGGCCGGGGGAGCCCAGCCAGATGAAGTAGCCCCCGCCGCCGTTGTAGCCGGAGTCGCAGTAGTCGTCGTCCACGACCTGGTTGGACTGGTCGACGCAGTAGGCGACCTCGTCCTCGCCGCTGGAGCAGCCCGACGCGGTGAAGGCCAGCACCATGGCCGCGGTGAGGGCGGGGACCCGGCGGAGACCGGTGGCGCGGTTCACGGCGCGGATCATGGCACAGGAACGGGATCGGCCGCCGGGGGGACGCAGAAGGCCCGCTCCACGGGGGAGCGGGCCTTCTGGTGGTGGTCGGGGTGACAGGATTTGAACCTGCGGCCTCGTCGTCCCGAACGACGCGCGCTACCAAGCTGCGCCACACCCCGAGAGCCGACGTGAAGCCTAGCCCACCGTCCCGGCCGACCCGACGGGGGTGTCCCGGGCGACCAGGGTCAGCAGGGTGGCCTCGGGCGGGCAGCAGAACCGGTAGGGCGCGTAGGGGCTGGTCCCGAGCCCGGCGGACACGTGCAGCCAGGTGTCCCCGGTCCAGCGGTGCAGCCAGCGGGCCTTGTCCCGGCTGATGCCGCAGTTGGTCACCAGGGCGCCGTAGAAGGGCACCCGCAGCTGCCCGCCGTGGGTGTGCCCGGACAGCACCAGGTCGTGCCCGTCGGCGGCGAAGCGGTCCAGCACCCGGGGCTCGGGGGAGTGCACCAGGCCCAGCCGGAGGTCCGCCGACGGGTCGGTGGGCCCGGCCACCGCGTCGTAGTCGTCCCGCCGCAGGTGCGGGTCGTCCACCCCGCGGACGGCGATGGTGCGCCCGTCGACCTCGACGGTCGCCGTCCCGTTGGTGACGTCGGCCCAGCCGCGGGCGACCATGCCCCGCCGCAGGTCCCGCCAGGGCAGCTCGTCGCCGTGCACCCGCTCGTGGTCGGTCCGGAAGTACTTGAGCGGGTTCTTCGGCCGGGGCGCGAAGTAGTCGTTGCTGGCCAGGCAGAACAGGCCCGGCCGGTCCAGCAGCGGCTCCTGCGCGGCGAGCACGATCGGCACGGTGTCGTGGCCGGCCAGGTTGTCGCCGGTGTTGACCACCAGGTCGGGGTCCAGCGCGTCGAGGGCGGCCACCCAGTCCCGCTTGGCGGTCTGCGCCGCGGTCATGTGCAGGTCGGACAGGTGCAGCACGGTGAGCGGCCGCTGGCCCGCGGGCAGCACCGGCACGGTGAACCGGCGCAGGGTCCAGTGCACCCGCTCGACCAGGCTGGCGTAGCCGACGGTGGCCAGGCCCGCGGTGAGGAGTCCGGCGGGCACGGCGAGGGCGGGGCGCACCCGGGGAGCCTATGCGGGTCGGGAACCCGGTTGGCCGGCCGTGGGACGCTGGTCGTCGTGCCCGACCTCAAGCAGAAGCTCCGCGACGACCTCACCACGGCCATGAAGGCCCGGGACGAGCTGACCACCGCCACCCTGCGCATGGTGCTGGCCGCGGTCAGCGCCGAGGAGGTGGCCGGCAAGGAGGCCCGCGAGCTGTCCGACGACGAGGTGCAGGCGGTGCTGCGCCGGGAGGCCAAGAAGCGGCGCGAGGCCGCCGAGGCCTTCGGCGGGGCCGGCCGCGCCGAGCAGGCCGAGCGCGAGCGGGCCGAGGGCGACGTCGTCGCGGCCTACCTGCCCGCGCAGCTGTCCGACGAGGAGCTGACCGCGCTGGTCGCCGGGGTGGTCGCCGCGACCGGGGCGAGCGGCATGGGCGACATGGGCAAGGTGATGGGCCGGGCCAGCGGCGAGGTCGCCGGTCGTGCCGACGGCGGCCGGGTGGCCGCCGAGGTGCGCCGCCAGCTGTCCGCCTGACCCCGCACGCGACGAGGGCCGGACGACCACTGGTCGTCCGGCCCTCGTCGCGTCTCAGCCTGGTTGGCCGTCCCCGTCGGTGTCCGGGGCGTTCGGGTCGGCCGGCGGTGCCGGCTGGCCCTCGGTCGGTGCCGGCGGTGCGACGGCCGACCCGTTGCTGACCTGCACCTGCACCGAGCCGCCCTGCTGCACCCGGGTGCCCGTCCCCGGGCTGGTGCCCAGGACGGTGCCGGCGGGCTGGTCGGAGTCCACCGACACCTGGCCGCCGTAGCTGAGGCCGGCGCCGGTGATGGCCGACTGGCACTCGCTCACCGAGCTGCAGCCGGGCACCGCCCGGGTGTTGCCGTTGGCCACGGTGTCGTCGGCCGGCGGGAACGGTGCGGTCTCCTGCGCGTTGAGGATCGGCTCCATCGCGTCGTTCCAGATGGTGGCCGGCTTGTTGCCGCCGAAGCCGCCGACGTTCTGGTTCTCCTTGGGGTTGAGCACCATCACGCTGGCGGTGTACTCGGGCGTGTACCCGACGAAGGCGGCGGAGAAGTTGCTCTGCGACGTCCCGGTCTTGCCGGCGATCTGGTGGCCGGGGACGTAGGCACGGGCGCCGGTCTGGCCGGAGTTCCCGGGCTCGACGTCCTTGCGCAGGATCTGGTTGAGGGTGTTCGCGACGCCGGACGGGATGGCCTCGGCGTTGCAGGAGTCGCCGGTGTTGATCACCGTGCCGTCGGGCAGCGTGGCCGGGGCGCCGGTGCGGTCGACGATGGACACGACCGGGGTCGGGTCGCACTGGGTGCCGCTGGCGGCCAGCGTGGAGTACGCGCTGGCCAGGGCCAGCGGGCTGGTCGCCTCCGCGCCGAGGGTGAACGAGCCGCGCTCCTCGGCGATGATCTGGTCGGCGTTGGCGTCGATGGAGCTCAGGCCCATCCGCTGGGCCATCCGCACCGGCGCCTCGACCGAGCCGAGGGCGTCCTCCAGGGCCACGAAGTAGGTGTTGGAGGACATGTACAGCGCCCGGACCATGTCCAGCGTCGCGGGGTAGTTGCCGGCGTTGCTGACCCGGTAGGCCGCCCCGCCGTTCTTGTAGACCCGCGACGTGTAGGTGTTGCCGGTGGTCAGCGTGTAGTACTGCGAGTAGCCCTGCTCCAGCGCGGCGGCGGCGGTGAAGACCTTGTAGGTCGACCCGGAGCCCTGGCTGGCGGCGGTGTTGAGCACCACCGACTCGCAGGCGGGGTTGGCCGCGTCGGAGCAGTACTGCCGGTTCACGCTCATCGCCAGCACGTGGCCGGTGCCCGGCTCGACCGCGGTGTAGATGCCGGCCAGCGAGTCGCCCATCGGCAGGGTGTTGAGCACGGCCTGGTCGCCGGCGGCCTGCATGTCCGGGCGCAGCGTGGTCTGGATGGTGTAGCCGCCGTTGTCGATCTGCTGCTGGGTCATCCCGAGGCCCAGCAGGTGGGTCTGCAGGTAGGCGCAGAAGAACCCGCCGAGCGAGGCGTCGGTGCAGTTGCGGGCCGGGGGCTGGCCCTCCGCGGTGGCCACCGGCTGGGCCAGGGTGTCGGCCAGCTCCTGGTCGCTGATGTGGCCCAGCTGGTGCATCCGGTTGAGCACGGTGTCCCGGCGGGCCTGGGCGTTCTCCGGGTTGGCCAGCGGGTCGTCGTTGGTCGGGCTCTGCACCAGGCCGGCCAGCACCGAGGCCTGGGGCAGGGTCAGGTCGACCGCGTTGACCGAGAAGTAGCGCTGGGCAGCGGCCTGGATGCCGTAGGCGCCGGCGCCGAAGTAGGCGATGTTGAGGTAGCGGGTGAGGATCTCGTCCTTGGAGTAGGTCTCCTCCAGGGCCAGCGCCAGCCGCGCCTCGCGGAGCTTGCGGCCGACGGTCTGCTCGTCGGCGGCCTCGCGCTCCTCGGGGGTGTCGGCGGTCTGCAGCAGGGTCTGCTTGACCAGCTGCTGGGTCAGCGTCGACCCGCCCTCGGCCACCCCGCCCGCGGCGATGTTGGCCGCCAGCGCGCGCAGCGTGCCCTGCACGTCCAGGCCGTTGTGCTCGTAGAACCGGCTGTCCTCGATGTCGACGATCGCCTGCTTCATGATCGGCGAGATCTGGTCGGCGGTCACCGGGGTGCGGTTGTTCTCGTAGAAGTGCGTGATGACCGAGCCGTCGGCGGCGAGCACCGTGGTCATGCCGACGGGTGTCTGGTCGGTCAGCTCGACCGGCAGCGCGTCCAGCAGCGAGGCGGAGTTGCGGGCCACCAGCCCGCTGCCGCCGACGAAGGGCAGCATCATGCCCGCCACCAGCGCGCCGGCGACCACCACGGTCGCGACGAGCTTGGCCAGCGTGCCGATGCGGGAGGGTGCACGGGTCTCGGACATCGCCAGCCAAGGTACCTGCCAGGATCACCCGTCCGGGCGTGTCGAGGGGGACGCGCGGACCGCCCGGTCACACCCGTCCCGGGCGGCTCAGCGGCGGGCGGGCAGGATCCGCGAGCGCGGGGTGCCGGTGCCGGTGTCGCCGTCGGCCGCGGTGAGCGCGGCGGCCATCACCTCGAGGTCGTCGAGGTCGTGCACGTCGCCGGCCGCGGCCGGCACGGTGCGGACGGCGACGTCCGGGTGCGCGCGGGCGAACCGGTCGGCCAGCCGCTGCTCCCGGGCGGCCTGGGCCATCCGGTCGGCGTGCACCCGCAGCGCGGCGGCGGCGAGCTTGGCGCCCTTCCCGCCGGCCTCGGCGACCGCCTCGGCGGCGGCCTCCGCGCGGGTGGCCGACAGCGCGGTGGTGGCCGGCGGGTGGGTGCGGTTGAGCACCAGGCCGGCCAGCGGCATGCCCTCGGCGGAGAGCCGGTCGACGAAGTAGGAGGCCTCGCGCAGCGCGTCGGGCTCGGGGGTGGCGACCACCAGGAACGCCGTCCCCGGCTGCTTGAGCAGCTCGTAGGTCGCCGTCGCCCGCTCGCGGAAGCCGCCGAACATCGAGTCCAGCGCGGCGATGAAGGTGGCGATGTCGCCCAGCAGCTGGCCGCCCAGGATCTTGGAGATGACCCGGCTGAACAGCCCGAACCCGGCGCTGACCATGCGCAGCCCGGCCCGCCCGCCGGCCCGCGCGGGCGCGGTGAGGACGCGGATCATCGTGCCGTCCAGGAAGCGCGAGAGCCGGTCGGGGGCGTCCAGGAAGTCCAGCGCGGACCGGGACGGCGGGGTGTCCACGACGATGAGGTCCCAGGTGTCGCGGGCCCGCAGCTGGCCCAGCTTCTCCATGGCCATGTACTCCTGCGTCCCGCCGAAGGAGGACGACAGCGCCTGGTAGAAGGGGTTGGCCAGCACCTGCTCGGCCCGCTCCGGGGTGGAGTGCGAGACCACGACGTCGTCGAAGGTCCGCTTCATGTCCAGCATCATCGCGTGCAGCTCGCCGGGCCCCCCGGTCTCGATCCGGCGGGGCTCGTTGTCCAGCTCGGCCAGGCCGAGGGACTGCGCCAGCCGCCGCGCCGGGTCGATGGTGAGCACCACGACCGAGCGCCCGGCGGCCGCGGCGGCCAGCCCCAGCGCGGCCGAGGTGGTCGTCTTGCCCACCCCGCCGGCGCCGCAGCACACGATGATCCGGGTGGCCGGGTCGCGGACCACCGCGTCGAGCTCGAGGCCGGCGCTCACCGGAGCACCTCCAGCCGGGCGGCCAACTCCTGCAGGGCGCCGAGGTCGACCGGGCCGGTGACCAGGGGCAGCTCGGTGACCGGGCGGCCCAGCCCCGCGACCGTCCCGCGCAGCGCGTCCTGGGACTGCCAGCGCCGGGCGTGCTCGACGGCCTCCTCGACCAGCCCGGCGGCGATGGCCGGGTCGTCGGGCAGCCCGCCGGCGGCCAGCGCCGGGGTCAGCTCGGCGGCGGTCAGCCGGCCCGCGGCGGCGCGGGCCAGGCTCGCGGCCGGCAGCAGCGGCTCGGTGGCCATGTTGACCACCACCGAGCCGACCGGCAGGCCGGTGGCCTGCAGGTCGGCGATGGCGTCGGCGGTCTCCTGCACGGGCATCTCCTCCAGGAGCGTCACCAGGTGCACCGCGGTCTGCGGCGAGCGCAGCACGGCCATCACCCCGTCGCTCTGGGTCTTGATCGGGCCGGAGCGGGCCAGCCCGGCCACCTCGTCGGTCACGTTGAGGAAACGGGTGATGCGCCCGGTCGGCGGGGCGTCGACGACGACGGCGTCGTACACCCGGCGGCCGCCCTCCTTGCGGGTGACCGCCTCCTTGACCTTGCCGGTCAGCAGCACGTCGCGCAGGCCCGGGGCGATGGTGGTGGCGAAGTCGATCGCCCCCATCCGCCGCAGCGCCCGGCCGGCACGCTTCATCGAGTAGAACAGCTCCAGGTACTCCAGCAGGGCCTCGTCGAGGTCGATGGCCAGCGCCTTGACCTCACCGCCCCCGCGGGCGACGGCGACCCGGCGCTCCTCGTAGGGCAGGGGTGGGGTGTCGAAGAGCTGGGCGATGCCCTGCCGGCCCTCGGTCTCCACCAGCAGGGTCGTCCTCCCCTCGGCGGCCAGGGCGAGGGCGAGGGCGGCGGCGACCGTGGTCTTGCCCGTGCCCCCCTTGCCGGTGACGACGTGGCAGCGCACGGGCGGGTCGGACGTCACGGGGACGAGCCTACGAGCGCGGGGGCCGTCCGGGCACGTCGCGGGCAGGAGGGCTAGCGTCCCGGGCCATGAGCGAACGGACCACGTGGGAGTACGCGACCATCCCGCTGCTGACGCACAACACCAAGGCCATCCTCGACTCCTGGGGCGTGGACGGCTGGGAGCTGGTCACCGTGCTGCCCGGCCCGGGGGGCGGCGACCAGCTGGTCGCCTACCTGAAGCGGCCCTCGGCGTGAGCGGTCCGCAGAGCTGGCACGCCCGCCTGGCGGAGCTCGGCCTGCGGCTGCCGCCGGTGGCCGCGCCGGTCGCCTCCTACGTCCCCGCGGTGCGCACCGGCAACCTGGTGATGACCAGCGGCCAGCTGCCCTTCGTCGACGGCGGGCTGCGCCGCACCGGCAAGGTCGGCGGCTCGGTCGAGGCCGAGGACGCCGCCCACGACGCCAAGGTGTGCGCGCTGAACGCGCTGGCCGCCGTCGACGACCTGGTCGGGCTGGACTCCGTCGCCCGGGTGGTGCGCGTGGTGGGCTACGTGGCCTCCGCCGAGGGCTTCACCGGCCAGCCGCGGGTGATCAACGGCGCCTCCGAGCTGATCGGGAAGGTGTTCGGCAAGGACGGCGAGCACGCCCGGTCCGCCGTCGGCGTCGCCGAGCTGCCGCTGGGCGCGCCGGTCGAGGTCGAGCTCACCGTCGAGCTGCGCTGACCCGGTGACCGCCGCCCAGCCCCCCGCGCAGCCCCGCCAGGCGGCCACGGTGCTGCTGCTGCGCGACGGCCCGGACGGCGTCGAGGTGCACCTGCAGCGGCGCACCCGCGGCATGCCGTTCGCCGGCGGGATGACCGCCTACATCGGCGGCGGGGTCGACCCGCGCGACGGCGGGGCCGACCTGGACTGGGTCGGCCCCGGGTCGGCCGACTGGGCGCGCACCTGGGGCTGCGACGAGGCCACCGCGCGCCAGCTGGTCTGCGCCGCCGTCCGGGAGACCTTCGAGGAGGCCGGCGTGCTGCTGGCCGGGCCGGCGTCCGGCGGCGTCGTCCCCGACGTGTCGGGGGCCGAGTGGGAGGCCCAGCGGCGGGCGCTGGTCACCCGCGAGCTGGCGCTGTCGGAGCTGCTGGCCGACCGCGGGCTGGCGCTGCGGTCGGACCTGCTGCGGCCCTTCGCGCACTGGATCACCCCGCCGGTGGAGCCCCGCCGCTACGACACCAAGTTCTTCGCCGCCGC
>Ga0325400_1003620_pt1 | contig 14024 bp, 12 predicted proteins | sample PopdelMetagenome_2_FD_205662 | JGI IMG/M metagenome (GOLD analysis project Ga0325400, IMG submission 205662) | Populus deltoides microbial communities from Bellville, Georgia, United States - Xylem-PdKOR-R1 | ecosystem: Host-associated > Plants > Phyllosphere > Stem > Wood/Secondary xylem... | reverse complement strand
ACCTATCGAAACATTAAAAGAAACTTCATTACTAAAAAGCACATCAATTATTATAAAAAAACCCAAATAAAAACAATAAATACATATGTAAAATAAGAGACTTAATGATACTTTTGATGCACAATCAGCCGACACTTGTGCTATGAAAGGAACTTGATTTGTTGCTAACATAAGTTATCACCATGAATTCCACATTTACAAGTATTGGCATTACTCAAATAAGATAATTAATATAATCATGTTAATAATTTATAATCCGATTGAAACTTCCTTTGTGTATCGTTATACTTATTTAAATAAAAAGAGTTTATACTATACTTATTTGAAATACCATTAGTGGATCCTCTAACCTTGAAAATTGTGTTTATCCTTATTTAATCCTTACATCAATATCACATCTCAAAAGTTCTCTTCAGCTCCTTTTCATTTATTGTTTATAATTTTATATAGCTCACCTCCTTGTGGTTCGATCCTGGTCTTGCCAAGTTATTTATTACTTCGACACTCCTACACTTGGGATAAGACATCAATCTTTTGATCGTGTCAAGTTTTTGGTGCCATTGCCGGGGAGGTAAGTTATTGTATAAATTATATATTTTATTTTTGTCTTTTCACTTTTATTATTTTTCTAATTTTTGTTTCTTTTTTTTCTTTTTGCACTTGCATGAAAGTTTGGACATGCACATTAAATGGTAGACTTTCTAGGAAATCGTCATCATTTTCAGAAAACATGGTCAAAGAGGATAAGTAGTCGCTTCTAATGAGAATAATGAGAATAATAGAGTTAAAACACTTAGAGATCACATGAATCCAACAAGAACAAGTGCACCATCATGTATGATTTTCCCTCCTGATGCATCTCACTTCAATTTTAAGTTAGATATTATTCAATTTTTACCTTCTTTTCATGGCTTAGATCTAGAAAATCCATGCATTTGAGAGAATTTGAAGAAGTTTGTAACACTTATAATGACTTAAATTATAGCATGAACACCATCATATTAAAGCTTTTTCCTTTTTAAAAAAAGATAAAGCTAAAACATGGCTATAAAATCTTAGGTCAGGATCCATTCGTGCTTGGGATGAAATGCAACAACAATTTTTAAAGAAGTTTTTCCCTTCTCATAGAACAAACTCTGTTAAAAGACAAATCATCACATTCACTCAAAAGCCAGGAGAAACATTTTACCAGTGTTAGGATGGGTATAAGTTAATACTTGTCCTCATCATGGTTTTGAAACACGGAGATTGGTTTCACACTTTTATGAAGGGTTAACACTTAAAGATAGGCAAATGGTGGAATTGATGTGCAGTAGAACTTTTGAAGATAAAGACCCTGATGAAGCAATGAAGTATCTAGACTTGTTAGTTGAAAATTCTCAAAACTAGAACACTACAGGTACGTGTAAGGCATCAGGTAAAACTCAACCTCATACATCTAGTGGCGGTATGTACAACCTTAGGGAAGATCATGACCTCCAAGCTAAATTTGCATCTTTAGCAAAAAAAATCAAGGCACTAGAATTGAGAAGGAGTAGTTAATTAAAATTTGTTCAAGAAATTGTATGTCAAATCTGTGAAACTAATAAACACTCAACCAATGATTGTCCAACTTTGCCTTCTTTCAAGGAATGTCTCCATAAACAAGCCAATGCTTTAAACAGTTTCCAAAGGCCAAATCAGAATCCATACTCGCAAACATATAACCCTGGTTGGAGAAATCATCCAAATTTCAGTTGGAAGAGTGGTAACAATAATGCACAAAATTCACAGCCACCATTTCAAGCACACCATAGTTTTCAAAATTCTCATCAATATGCACCTCCTTATGCTCCCCCTCCTAAAAGAAATCTTGAGGAAACATTGCATGCATTCATTGAAAAACAAGAGACAATCAACACTCAACATGCTCAAACCATGGCTGATTTAAAAGATACTCTTGCAAAATTCACATATGCTCTCAGTTTTCAGGAGAAAGGTAAGTTTCCATTTCAACCATAGCAAAATCTCATAGGGAAATACAATTCAAGTTCAAGTAGCTCCGGAAGCCAACACATGGATCAAGTCAAATCAGTCATAACTCTCCGCAGTGGTAAGGTTATTGAAAAACCCATTCTTGAACCTTATGAGAAAGAAGATGAGTTAGTCTCTGAGGGTAAGGAAGGGGTTGAACCTGAACATTGCAAAGAAAAGACTGATTCCCCACCAACACTTCCATTTCCTCATGCCATGACTAAACAAAGAAAAGTCAATCACAATTCTGAAATCTTTGAAACTTTCAAACAAGTAAGGATCAATATACCTTTGTTGGTTACTATTAAACATGTACCCTTTTATGCTAAATTTTTGAAAGACTTGTGCACCGCGAAGAGAAAACTAAATGTGAAAAAGAAATCCTTTTTAGCCGAACAAGTAAGTGTCATTCTTCAAAACAATAATGCTTTGAAATATAAAGACCCTGGTTGTCCTTCAATTTCATGCTTTATTGAAGAACATAAAATTAAAAAAGCTTTACTTGATCTTGGAGCTAGTGTGAATTTACTTCCATATTTAGTTTTTCAAAGTCTCAATCAAGGTGAGTTAAAACCAACTTCTGTAACTCTTTTACTTGTTGATAAATCTGTAAAAGTGCCTAGAGGAATAGTTGAAGATGCGGTAGTACAAGTTGATAAATTCATTTATCCTGTGGATTTTATTGTCTTAGATACACAACCTATTGAAGCATGCAATTCAATTCTAGTTATTTTAGGATGTCCATTTCTTGCAACCTCTAATCCATTGATTAATTGTAGGAATGGACTGATGAAGTTATCTTTTGAAAACATGACATTGGAGATGAATGTTTTTAACATTTACAAGCAACCTGGAGATGATAATGATTTACAGGAAGTAGACTTTATTGAAAAATTAGTTTATGATCAATTCAAAACTACTTCCAGTGAAATTGAGTTTAATGAATTTGAAGATTTGCAAATGGTTTATTTTTAGAAAGAATCAAAGGCAAGTAATTGGAAACTAAAAATTATGGAATTGCCACCACGATCACTTGAGTCCATACCTTCAAGTGTTCAACCACCAAAACCTGATTTGAAGCCGTTACCATTCAATCTCAAATACTCATTTTTTGGAGAAAATAAAACTTTTTCGGTAATAATTTCTTTCAAACTTAATGCACATTAAGAAGGTAAGTTATTACAGACTTTGAAATTGCACAAAAATGCATTAGGATGGACCATAGCTAACATAAAAGAAATTAGTCCTTTGATTTGCACACACAAGATTTATTTGGAGGAAAATGCTAAACCCTTTAGAGAAATGCAATGAAGGCTTAATTCTAATATGAAAAAAGTAGTGAGGAATGAAGTCATTAAGCTTCTAGATAATGGAATCATTTATCCTATTTCTGACAGCAAATGGGTAAGTCCTATCCAAGTTGTACCTAAAAAGTCTGGAGTCACTGTGATAACAAATAAGGAGTTAATTCCAATTAGGACTATTACTAGTTGATGCATGTGCATTGACTATAGGAAACTTAATTCAATGACTAGAAAAGATCATTTTCCTTTACCTTTCATAGATCAAATCCTAGAAAGAGTTGTAGGTCATGAATTTTATTATTTTTTAGATGGCTATTCAGGTTACAACCAATTGAAATTGCATTTGAAGATCAAGAGAAAACTACTTTCACATTTTCATTTGGTACTTTTGCATATGGAAGGATGCCTTTTGGATTATGTAATGCACCAGCCACATTTCAAAGATGCATGCTTAGCATATTCAGTGATATGGTTGAATGTTTTCTTGAGATTTTTATGGATGATTTTTCTGTTTTTTGTGATTCATTTGATGATTGTTTAACTAATTTGAAAAATGTTTTGAACATGTGTGAAGAGAAGAATTTTATGTTGAATTGGGAAAAATGTCATTTTATGGTAAAAAAACGGTATTGTACTTGGTCACATTGTTTTATCAACAGGAATTGAGGTTGACAAATCTAAAATCGAGTTAATTACCAACTTGCCAACACCAAAATCTGTTAAAGATGTTAGATCATTCTTAGAACATGTTGGTTTTTATAGAAGGTCCATCAAAGATTTTAGTGTAATATCTAAGCCATTGTGTAACCTTCTAACAAAGGATAATTTTTTTTTTGATCAAATATAAGTATTGTATAGATCAAAAAGAGCTGGAGACCAGCAATACAAGGAAAAGGGAACAAAATCCCTTGACCAAATCAAAAGCAAGACAAGCTTGCATAACAGAAGACAAAGGGAACAGACTCCCTTGTACAAACCAAAAGTAAGACATGCGATCTGAAAACTAAGGGAACAAACTCCCTGGATCACAAAGGGAACAGGCTCCCTTGAACATGTAACAAAGCCAGAAAGCTAAACAAACTAGCATACAATGAAAGTTTCAGTCAGGAGACCCAAAAAAACCCGCAGCAAAGTTCCTTCCAACCCAGCATACAGCACATTACAGCAGCAGCTGAGACAAGGAGCAGCAGCAAACAACACTGTCATTATATCACCCATATAGGACAGCATCCAATGAGACCAACCCTCCACCAACCAAAGCTAGCAAAAGGACAAGAAACAGAAACAAGCCAGAGAAGAACACAGCAGCTCTAGCAAACCATTAGAGAACCGGCTAGGGAGGAAAGTCCCAAAAACCTGCAGCATCAAAACAACAATCCTTGTAAACAAGACCAGCCCCAAGAGGGCCAACATCACAAGCAATCTGCAGAGGACCTGCAGGCCTGAACAAACAAAACAGCAATCCTGGCTGGAAGTCATCTCTAGCAACCACACAAACCAGCAGTAAAAGTAACAGAGATAGGGAACACCCGGCTATCCACAGAAGCAAACCAAGAGCTCTAGGAAGCAGCCAGCAAGAAGACCAAACAATTGGGGAGAGAGCCTCACCCAACCGGATCTCTGACCAGCAAACGGCAGCTCTAGAACAGCAACATGCAAGGGTGTTAAGTGGGGAGAGAGCCTCACCCAAATGGATCCCTTTACCAAGCAATCAGGCAGCCAGCCCCAATCCTGCGAAAACTATGCATCCAGGAATTGGGGGAGATCAAATCTATGGGGAGAGAGCCTCACCCTCATTGATCCCCTCAACAGGCAGACAGCATCAGGCCACCTGGAGTCCCAAAAAACCGGCAACAGTCTCAGGCATCAACAACGGCTGGAGAAGGGTGGCAGCTCTTGAACAACTGGCCAGCAAAACATTGCTTCCCAAACCTGGCTGGAAGTCATCTCCTGCAGCCACACAAACCAGCAGTAAAAGTAACAGAGACAGGGAACACCCGGCTATCCACAGAAGCAAACCAACAGCTCTAGGAGAGCAGCCAGCAAGAAGACCAAACAATTGGGGAGAAAGCCTCACCCAACCGGATCTCTGACCAGCAAACGGTAGCTCTAGAACAGCAACATGCAAGGGTGTTAAGTGGGGAGAGAGCCTCACCCAAATGGATCCCTTTACCAAGCAATCAGGTAGCCAGCCCTGCATGAGGATTGGCAGCCACTGGTACATTCCCATAGACACAGGCATAAGCTAGCAGGAGTATCCAAGGATGACAAACAGCAGTGTAAACATCCAGCCATCTTCAAGAAGGAGAACATATTGCAACCAAGCTATAAATAGCAGTTACACCCAACACTGCAATGGAGCAGTCAGGGATAACAGCGGCCATAGCAACACAAACAGAGCAGAAGCAAGCAAGACTACATGAAGCAGGAACACCAAGCAATCTGCCCCAGAAGCTTGACCTGAGGGAACAGGACCAAAACCAAACCAGCAACAAATGGCAGGCAAGACAATCATACTGTAACAGCAGACCAACTAGCAAGGTGAACTTGCCGAAACAACAGGGACAAAAGAGCTTGTAGCTGGGATACAAACCAAGGCCAAAAGCTAGATAATGAGACCCAACTCTAGCAGACCAACACTACAAGGAGTAGCAGAAACCAGAAAAGCAATCCAGAGAACAGAGCCGCCAAGAAGAACTGAACTCGGGAACCAACATACCAAAATCATGAGGTAGACTACCTCATGTATATGCAGAGGGCATAAGCCCTCTAGCAAAACAAAGAAAGCTTTAACAGAGAAGAAGCAGTAGGGGATGCCCTACCACTTGCAGATTCATGGGTTCAGATGTACCTGAGCAAGGAAGACGCCCTGTGGCACCAGCAGCTGAAGCAACCAAGAAGACCCCAATGGTGGTGACCAAGACAATCTGCCCGCAAGCATCAAAATTTGCATCGTTGATGCAAGAAGAGTCCCGACCCATGTAATGGAACAAAGCTTCCTCCAGATCCCTCGCCAAGGAGAGAGTCAAGCTCACAACACCAAGACCCATAATCGCATCCCTAGAACATGGTCCACCGGCTAGGGATTCAGGAGATGGAGGTGTCGTAAGATTTGGGGAAACATACTCAGCCCTAGATTCAGCATATGCATCCACTGCAGAAGACTTATCAGCAAAGGCTGTGAGGGCTGGGTACTTGTAATCTAAGGGAGACAAATCAAAACGAGCTTGATGTGCAGTAGGCACACCAAAGACCAAAACCGGGTGTCGGGAGACAATAATCCAAAACTTCTCTTGGAAGTTAAACCGAGAGAAGAGAGACAAAAAATTTGAATTCACAATGGCCTTAGGAAGGCCAACGGAGAAAGAGACCCATGAAGACAGAGGCTTCAATCGGGTTCTCAGGAGCTGCAGATCACCATCGGGAGGAGAAAACTTCAAAAAGCAGGAGAGCATCTCTCTCTAGCTTCTCTCTCTACCTGCAACTCACTGCTCAAAGGATAATGTTTTTGAATGGACTGAACATTGCGAAGAAACCTTTGTTAAACTTAAAAAACTTGCTTACTTCTGCTCTTGTCATTCAACCTCTTGATTGGTCATTACCTTTTGAAATAATGTGTGATGCTAGTAATTATGTTGTGGGTGCTGTTTTAGGATAAAGAAAAGATAAGAATTCTTATGTGATTTACTATGCAAGTAAAACTTTAAATAGTGCTCAAATGAATTACACTACCACTGAAAAGGAATTACTTGAAGTAGTATTTGCATGTGAAAAATTCAGATCTTATCTTATTGGCTCACCTGTTATTGTTTTTAGTGATCATGCAGCATTAAAATATCTTCTTTCTAAGAAGGATTCTAAAGCTAAATTGGTGCGGTGGATTTTGTTACTTCAAGAATTCGATATCACAATCAAGGACAAAAAAGGCAACGAAAATGTTGTCGCGGATCATTTGTCAAGATTGACAATAGATTCCACATCTGACATCACACAAATCAATTATTACTTTTCTAATGAATCTTTACTTTCTATTTCTACAATGCCTTGGTTTGCTAACATTGTCAATTTTCTTGTAATAGGAGATTTGCTAGCTCATTGGAGTACCCAAGATAAAAGAAAGTTTTTGAACGAAGTAAAAAACTTTTATTGGGATGACCCTTACTTATTCAAATATTGTCCTGACCAAATATTTCGAAGATGCAATCCCGATAATGAGGTAAACGGTGTCATTAAATTTTGTCATTCTGAGGCATGTGGGGGTCATTTCTCATAAAAAAGACGACTGCAAAAATCATAAAATGTGGATTTTATTGGCCCACCATGTTCAAGGACACACATGCATTATGCAAAACTTGTGAAAATTGTCAAAAGTTAGGATCTATTTCAAAACGTCACATGATGCCTTTAAATCTAATTCTTGTCATTGAAATCTTTGATTCAGGGATGCATATACTCGTCAGTGAACTGATTCCCTACACTACATAACCTCATCAGCGAACTGATTCGCTGAAACACAGACCCGTTAGGGAACTGATTCCCTAGACTACACAACCTCGTCAGGGAATTGATTCGCTGAAGCACAGACTCGTTAAAGAACTGATTCGATGCACCACACAACATTGTCAGCGAATTGTTTGCTGAAGCATAAACTCGTCATCGAACTGATTTGCTGAAGCACGGACTCGTCATCAAACTGATCGATGAAGCACAGACACCTCAGCAAACTAATTCAGTGACGCACATACTTGTCAGCAAACTGATTCCCTACACCACACAACCTCGTGAGCAAACTGATTCGTTGAAGCACAGAATTGTGAGTGAACTGATTCGCTGAAGCACAGAATTGTGAGCGAACTGATTCGCTGAAGCATATGCTAGTCAATGAACTGATTCCCTAGACTTCACAACCTTGTCAGGGAACTGATTCGCTGAAGTACAGACTCGTCAGCGAACTGATGCGATGAACCACACAACCTCATCGGCGAACTAATTCCCTGAAGCACAGACTCGTTGGGGAACTGATTCGTAAAAGCATAAACTCATCACCGAACTGCTTTGGAACTAATCGGAAAAGTATAGACTCGTCAATGAACGGATTCGGTGAAGCACAGACTCATCAGCGAACTGATTCCCTACCTTCAAACACTCGTCAGGGAACTTATATATGGAAGCACAGACTTGTCAGCGAACTGATTCGATGCACCACACAACCTCATCAGTGAACTGATTTGTTGAAGCACAAACTCGTAAGTGAACTCATTCGAAGCACCACACAACCTCATCAGCAAACTGATTCGCTGAAGCACATACTCGTCATCGAACTGCTTCGCTGAAGCACAAACTCGTTATAGAACTGATCGACGAAGCACAAACTCATCAGCGAACGGATCAGCGAAGCACAGACTCTCAGCGAACTGATTTGATGCACCACACAACCTCGTTAGCGAACTTATTTGTTGAAGCACAGACTCGTCAAGGAACTAATTCTGTGAAGCGCATACTTGTCAGCGAACTGATTTGATGCACAACACAACCTCGTCAGCGAATTGATTCGCTGAAGCATAGACTTGTCAGGGAATTGATTCCTTGAAGCTCGGACTCGTTAGGGAATTGATTCGTTGAAGCTCGAACTCGTTAGCGAACTGATGCGCTGAAGCACCAACTCGTCATCGAACTCATACGCTGAGGCACCGACTCGTTAGCGAACTGATCGACGAAGCATGGACACCTCAGTGAACTGATTCCCTACACCACACAACCTCATAAGGGAACTGATAGGCTGAAGCATACACTCGTCAACGAACTGATTCCCTAGACCTCACAACCTTGTCAAGGAAATAATACGCTGAAAGACAGACTCGTCATCGAATTGATGCGCTGAAGCACGGACTCGTCACAGAATTGATCGGCGAAGCACAAAGTCTTCAGCAAACTGATTCGGGGATGCATATACTTGTCAGCGAACTGATTCCTTACACCACACAACCTCGTCATGGAACTGATCAGCGAAGCACAGACTCGTTAGCAAACTGATCGGCGAAGCACACACTTGTCAGGAAACTGATCGGCGAAGCACATACTCCTCAGCGAACTGATTCGGTGAGGCACATACTCGTTAGTGAACTGATTCCCTACACCACACAACCTCGTTAGAGAATTGATTCAGTGAAGCACAGACTTGTGGCCGAATTGATTCGCTGAAGCACAGACACGTCAGTGAACCGATTCCCTATACCACACAACCTCGTTAGGGAACTGATTCGCTGAAGCACCGACTCATCAGCGAACTGATTCGATGTGTCCCGCAACCTCGTTAGTGAACTGATTCCCTGAAGCACAGACTCGTCATCGAACTGATTCGCTGAAGCTTAGAGTTATTAGGGAACAGATTGGCCAAGCACAGACACCTCAGCGAACTGATTTAGTGACGCAGATACTCGTCAGCAAACTGATTCCTTACACCACACAACCCCATGAGCGAACTGATTCGCTGAAGCACAGACTTGTGAGGGAACTGATTCGCTGAAGCATATACTCGTCAGTGAACCCCTAGACATCACAACCTCGTCAGGGAACTGATGCATTGAACCACACAACCTCGTCAACGAACTACTTCCCTGAAGCACAGACTCATTAGGGAACTGATTTGATGCACCACACAACCTCATCAGCAAACTAATTCGCTGAAGCACAGACTCGTCAGCGAACTCATTCGAAGCACAACACAACCTCATCAGCGAACTGATTCGCTGAAGCACATACTCGTCATCGAACTGCTTCGCTGAAGCACAGACTTGTCATAGAACTGATCGGCGAAGCACAGACGCTTTAGCGAATTGATTCAGGGATGCATATACTTGTCAGGGAATTGATTCCCTACACCACACAGCCTCCTCAGGGAACTGATTGGTGAAGCATAGAATCATCACCGAACTGATTCGCTGAAGCACAGATTCGTCAGCGAACTGATTCCTTAGACCTCACAACCTCATCAAGGAACTGATATGCTGAAGCACAGACTTGTCAGTGAATTGATTCGATGCACCACACAACGTTCTCAGCGAACAAATTCGCTGAGGCACATACTCGTTGGCAAACTGTTTCGCTGCACCACACAACCTTGTTAGCAAACTGATACGCTAAAGCACAGACTTGTGAGCGAACCGATTCACTCAAGCACAGACTCGTCCGTAAACTAATTCCCTAGAGCTTATAACCTCATCATGGAACTAATTCGCTGACGCAAAGACTCGTCAGCGAACTAATTCGATGCACCACACAATCTCATCAGCGAACTGATTCGATGAAGCACAGACTCGTCATCGAACTGATGCGCTGAAGCACAGACTCGTTAGGGAAATGATCGGCGAAGCACAAACTCGTCAGCGAATGGATTAATGAAGTATAGACTCTCAGCGAACTGATTCGATGCACTACACAACCTCATCAGTGAACTGATTCACTGAAGCACAGAATCGTAAGCGAACTAATTCGATGCACCACACAACCACGTCAGCGAACTGATTTGCTGAAGCACAAACTCATCAGGGAACTGATTCCATGAAGCACAGACTTGTCAAAGAACTGATGTGCTGAAGCACCGACTTATCTACGAACTGATCGGTAAACCACAACTCCTCAACGAACTGATTCAGGGATGCACAAACTTGTTAGCAAACTTATTCCCTACACCACACAACCTCGTCAAGGAACTGATTTGTTGAAGCACAGACTCGTCAGTGAACCGATTCCCTACACCACACAACCTCATCAGCGAACTGATTCGCTGAAGCACAGACTCGTAAGCGAACTGTTCAATGCACCACACAACCTTGTCACTGAACTGATTCGCTGAAGCACACACTTGTCATCGAACTGATGCGCTAAAGCACAGACTCGTTAGCAAACTAATACGATGCACCACACAACCTCTTCAGCGAACTAATTCGCTGAAGCACAAACTTGTCATCGAACTAATGCACTTAAGTACACACTTCTGGGAACTGATTGGCGAAGCACAGACTTGTCAGTGAACTGATTCGCTGAAGCACAGACTCGTCATCGAACTGATCGTCGAAGCATAGACTCCTCAATGAACTAAGTCGGTATGCACATACTTGTCAGCGAACTGATTCCCTACACCACACAACCTCGTTAGGGAATTGATAGGCAAAGCAAAGACTCATCAGCAAACTGATTTCCTAAACCTAACAACCTCATCAAGGAACTAATTTGCTGAAGAACAGATTTGTCAGTGAACTGATTCGCTCAAGCACATACTCGTCTAACAACTGATGCGCTGGAGCACAGACTCGTCAGCAAACTGATCGGCGAAGCACGGACTCCTCAGCGAACTAATTTAAGGATACACATATTTGTCAACGAACTGATTCACTACACCACAAAACATCGTCAGCGAATTGATTCTTTAAAGCACAGACTCGTCAGCAAACTAATTTAGGGATGCACATACTTGTTAGAGAACTGATTCACTACACCATAAAACGTCGTCAGCGAACTGATTCTTTGAAGCATAGACCCGTCAGCGAACTGATTCGATGCACCACACAACCTCGTCAGTGAACTGATTGGCGAAGCACAAACTCATCAAGGAACTGATTCCCTGAAGCACGAAATCGTCAAGGAACTAATTCCCTAAAGCACAGACTCGTCAGGGAACTGATTCGCTAAAGCTCGGACTTGTCAGCGAACCAATGCATTGAAGCACTGATTTGTCATCGAACTGAGTTGGTGATGCACATACTCATCAGCGAACTGATTTCCTACACCACACAATCTCGTTATGGAACTAATCGGCGAAGCACAGATTCATTAGCAAACTGATTCGCTGAAGCACAAACTTGTTAGTGAACTGATTCGATGCACCACACAACCTTTTTAACGAACTGATTCCCTGAAGCATAGACTCGTCATCCAACTGATGCACTGAAGCACAGACTCGTTAGGGAACTGATCGGCGAAGCAAAAAACTCGTCAACGAATTGATTCGCAAAAGCACAGACTCGTCAGTGAACTGATTCTATAGACCTCAATACCTTATCAGGGAACTAATACGCGGAAGCTAAGACTCATTGATGAACTGCTTCGTTGCACCACACAATCTCGTCACTGAACTGATTCACCGAAGCACAGACTCCTCAGGGAACTGATCAGCAAAGCGCAGACTCCTCAGCGAACTGATTCAGTGATGCACATACTCGTCAGCGAATTGATTCCCTAGACCACACAACCTCGTTAGGGAACTAATTCGCTGAAGCACAGACTCGTCAATGAACTAATTTGAGGCACCACACAATTTCCTTAGCGAACTAATTCATTGAAGCATAGACTCGTCATCCAATTGATGCGCTAAAGCACAGACTTGTCAGGGAACTGATCGGCGAAGCACAAACTCATCAACGAATTGATTCGCAGAAGCACAGACTCGTCAGTGAATTGATTCCATAGACCTCACATCCTCGTCAGGGAACTAATACACGGAAGCTAAGACTCGTCGGTGAACTATTTCGCTGCCCACACAATCTCATCATCGAACTGATTCCTCAAGGAACAGATTGGCGAAGCGCAGACTCCTCAGCGAACTGATTCCATAGACCTCACAACCTCGTCAATGAATTGATTCGCAAAAGCACAGACTCATCAGCGAACTGATCCCTAGACCTTACAACCTCATTAAGCAACTGATACGTTAAAGCATAGACTCGTCGGCGAACTACTTCGCTACTCCACACAACCTCATCACCAAATTGATTCCCTGAAGCACATTCTCGTCATCGAACTGATGCGCTGAAGCACAGACTCATCAGGGAATTGTTCGGCCAAGAACAGACTCCTCAACGAACTAACTCGGTGATGCAAATACTTGTCAGGGAACTAATAGGCGAAGCACAGACTCATGAGTGAACTGATTCGCTGAAGCATAGACGCGTTCCCTAGACCTCACAACCTCGTTAGGGTCAACGAGATGCTTTAGGGATGCACATACTCGTCAGCAAACCAATTCAAGGATGCATAACCTCGTCACCGAATTGATTCGCTGAAGCATAGACTCATCAGCGAACCGATTCGCTAGACCTCACAACTTTGCCAGGGAACTGATATGCAGAAGCACATACTCGTCAGTGAACTGCATCGCTGCACCACACAACCTCGTCATCGAACTAATTCGTTGAAGCATAGAGTCTTCATCGAACTGATGCGCTGATGCACAGACTAGTCTGGGAACTGATTGGCGATGAGCAGACTTCTCAGCGAACTGCTTTGGTGATGCATATAATAGTCATCGAATGAATTCCCCGCACCACACAGCCTCTGAGGAAACTGATCGGTGAAGCACCGACTCGTCAGCGAACTGATTCGCTGAAGCACAAAATCGTTAGTGATTAGTACTTAAAAGTGCATTTTTATCAAGGTTTTATATCATCATTTTGCACTTGAAGTATCAATAACTCCTTAACTAAAACATGTTTTATACTAACATATCTAATAATATAAGATACCTTTAATTTATGGTAAATGTTCATCTTAAATGCAGGCCTATCACATAAATGAAAGAATTGATTGATGAGTTGAAGTACTGAAATTGAAAGGACAGAAAGATGGCCAAACTTAGAAAAGAGATGTTGGTGCAGTCCAAACTGGAACACTGTTCGGTAATCGGGTCATATATGGAGTTGTAGATCTCGG
>Ga0325400_1003619_pt1 | contig 14031 bp, 10 predicted proteins | sample PopdelMetagenome_2_FD_205662 | JGI IMG/M metagenome (GOLD analysis project Ga0325400, IMG submission 205662) | Populus deltoides microbial communities from Bellville, Georgia, United States - Xylem-PdKOR-R1 | ecosystem: Host-associated > Plants > Phyllosphere > Stem > Wood/Secondary xylem... | reverse complement strand
TTTCAAAATATTTACAAGTAAACAATAAAAAATTGAGTAAAACAAACAAATTAATCCCTCAAGTTTTTTTAAATAATTAATTGATTCTTTAAATTAAAAATATTAATGTACATCTGCAGCTATTCTTGCATTATAGGTTTCAAATATTGTACATATTCGTGGATGAATTTGTTTCTCTCTTGATTATCTCTCCTGCATTTTTTGCTCTTGGTTCGTCTGGATTCTTCTACAGTCTCGCGCTGGTCTGGAACAAGGTGATCCTCTGTGTCAATTAATCTACATTTCTTTCCCTTCTCTCTTTTCCTTAATGGGTGTTGCAGGCTTCTTTCTCTGAATTTTAAATGCTTTTTTTTTTTTTTTTGTGATTTTGTGTCCTTTGGTATCATCTTCTTAATTTTACTATTCGTCAATGGATATTAATTCGACCTCTTGTTCATTTTTATTGTTGTTGTTTGGCTCACTTTTATATTCTTTTTATAGATTTTTCGCCTGCATCCAATTTGCAAAAATAGATACATACATGACTTTTATTAATTAATAAGATTAGATAATATTTGTATAATAAGAATACATGATGCATGTATTGAGTTCAATGTTTTTGAAAAATAAATTTTTTTATTGATTAATGTAGAAGTGTATAAATTTATTTACTAAATAATATATTGATTAATTAATAAATTTCATGTTCTCAATGATATTAATTTATAGATGTTTAATTAACTGTATATTGTATTAATTTTTTAAAAAATATATAAATTTTACATGATAAAATTAAAAACACTTAACTCCATATAAGGAAAATATTTATTTTTTTAAACGACAATACAAAATATATGATAATAATAATATGTAAATTCAAATCTATCTCTAACTAGGCATATGTCATTGCGGCAACAATTGCTTACTAGCTAGGGACATCATTAGCTTAATTAGCTTCCATTGGTTTAGCCATGCGTTGCCTCTTTCATTTCTCAACTGATTGTTTTTAACATTCCATGTTAATTTTATTTCTAGATGAAGCTCTCAAATGTACTCTTGGAATCAACAACTTAGGTTACAATTACATGAACATCGCCCTTGTTTTCTCACACATACATATTAAAGAACTTTGGCATGCTTAACTTTCTTACTATATATGGCTTTGTCTAGAATATGATGATTGATCTTTCGTTTAAGAGTTACTTTTCATGCCATTGTTCATTCTTCTCCCTTTCATTTAAGAGTTACTATGGCTTTGTCTAAAATATGATGACAGCTTTTATTGTCTTTTTTCTTTTCGTTTGTAATTCACAACAATAGATTGGGTCTGATTATCTTGGTCTGGAATTGACATGAAAAACAAAAAAGAAACTTACATTCTGTACTTTAGATGGCTTGAGCATTGTTCGCTAGAACAACAGATTAGGCCTGATTATCTTAGTCTGAAATTGGCAGGAAAAAAAAACAGAAACTTGCATTGTCTGCTTTAGATGGCTTGAACATTGCTTGCTAGATGTTCATTAATTTCTCTTTTTGCAATGAACTCTTGCATATTTGACAGATCATGCTACTTTTTTCACGCTATTATTGTTCTCTTTTGAACTGCCAAGATGATTAGTTGGATAATAGCCACTGTGATTAGAGAAACTGAAATAATTTATAATCTGCAAGTCTGTAAATTCATTACGGCAGTCATGTTTTTATCCAAACATTTGCCAAGAGTCAAGACCAAAGTTAAATCAATAACCAAAAGATGAAAAAAACCCCTAAAATAAAAGTGTCAAAATTCATAAAACTCATTGGCTAATAAATTAATGTGAAATGATAAGATTACAAAAATCAATTAAAGAAAAAATTGAATTAATCTAGATTAACTTGACTTATCCACGACCTGGAATATGAAATAGGAATAACTTTACAAAAAAAAAAAACCAAAACAAATAACAAAGTTTAAAGCCCAATAACTCAAGGTTGATGATAAAAAAAATTAATTTTCAAAAAACACTTAAAAACATACCAAACTTAAATCAAGTTGATATTCAAATTTGATAGACTGAGTTATAAGACCATAATTACCTTGTAGATGACAAACAACAAAAAGATAATGAAACAAAATTCTTAATTATAAAAAAAATAAAATTCCAAACAATGAGGACAAAAGGTAAATATATTATGCTAATCCATAGGCATTTTACCTCATGGACTGTAATGAATCAGTGGTTTTTTTTAGGGGTTTTTTTTTAATTTTTTTTTAATTCCACTTTGTTTTATTTCATGTTTAGATTTTTAACATGCATTCTCAAACCAAATCTCTCCTCTCTTGTGCATATATATGTTTTTTTAAAAATATTTTCTGACAATGCCAAAACGTTTATTTTTTCCTTTAAAAAAATTAAGATAGCCCATGTAGTGCAGGTTACTTGTCTAGTTGGATATTATAGTGATGTTTCACTTTTATATGAATAGTGAAACACTTTATTTTTTTTTTAAATTAGTTTTTTTTCCTTTTCGATTTGGTTTTGTTTTTTTGTTTTTACAAATTAGTCCTTATTTTTTTGTTTAATTCTTTTTTGGCCTAATTATATGAGATAAAGTTTTCAATTTAATTAGAAATAAACTACTATACTAAAAAAGTTATGTTTCTTTACTTCCTTCACTCTTTATATTTTTTTTTTGTTTTTTTAAATTGGTTTTTATATCTTTTCGCTTCTTGATTTGGTGTTTTTTCATTTTTTTACAAATCAGTCTTTAGAAATTTTCTTCCCCTTTTGATTTAACTCTTTTTAGGTCTAATTGTATGAGATAAAGATTTTAATTTAATTAAAAATTATTTATTATACTAAAAAAGTAAGGTTTACCCTCCTACTTCACTATTCATATCCTCCCTTTTTTTTAAAAAAAATAAAATTTTATCTTCTAATTTTTTTTCTTTTGATTGAATGATTTTTGCCCTTTTTTTTCCTTCCAATTTCACTTTAATATTTTGTTGATTTTAAATTGATTATCATAATTTGTTTTAAATTTTTTTTATATGTAGTTATCATAGTTTCAAACAAATATCACTAAATTTGTTAAGATCTCAATTTTGTAAGTGTCTATTTTAGTTATCATATTATTATATAAAAAAATAATTTTTAAGCCTAGTGGAGTTTATGATCTAGGTTGCGTACTTAATGAGTTAAACCGCAAAACTTGAGTTGATCTAGTAAATCGTCATCTTAATATTAAAAAAAAATTATCATCTTGATTATTTTTTTTAAAATCCAAACCATGTTTTTATTGGTCATTTGGGTTGCCTTAATTTGCATATGTCAAGTCAACTACGTCATATATAGACAACTCCCTTGTGAATTAATTTTAAACCTATGCTAGGCAAGAAATCAAATCAAGAGGTTAGGATGAAATTTAATAGCAATGTCATATTATTCCTTTGTTTTTTACCCTACCTTCTTCTTCTTTTTTTTTTCTATACTTCAATTGAATCTTTTTAGGCTTTTCACTAGTTTTATCCTTTAACATTTATTTGATTTTTTAATTTACTTTCTATAATGTTATTGCAGTTTCAAATAAATATACTGACATTTAATTAGTGTTTAATTTTACGAGCAACTGTTTTTATTATCATATTATTATGTAAAAAATAATTAAAAAATATAAACTAAATGGAATCCATTATTCATGTTGTGGTTTTGAAAAATTAAGCTATGAAATTTAGATTTATCTAATATAGTCATATTAATATTAAAAAAAAATTAAAACCAAATTACGTTTTTTTACTAGTCATATAAATTGACTTTGAACCCCTAACATTGACTATATTATGTTAGAACAACTTTTACAATGGTTAATTTTAAACTTGATAGAAATAAGAAGTCAAGATAAGAGGAATTTAAGATTAATCCACTACTTTTTTTATGCTGCGCAAAACATAAACTAGTTCCTTCCAAAATATTTACAAGTAAACACTCACGAATATCGTGACATGTGTCTGTTTTTTGTGAAACAAACAAATTAATCCCTCGAGTTTTTTAAATAATTAATTGAGTTTTTAATCACATTTTACCGTCATGTTAGTGGAACAAACTTAGGAAATATCGCTGACAGCTCTACATTTGACCGACGAAAAACTAATGAAGGGACCAGATTATTGCATGAAGTAAAAGTACATGGAAAAGATTTAAAAGATCTAGTTATCACCAACAAAACAAAACACTATTTCACTGCTCAGTGTCTCACTCTAGTAATGGCACTTTATAATTCTAGGGAAGATTAGTTTTCGCTTTGGGAATGGCCATCTGCAGATATTCCTGCATTATATGTTTTGATTAAAGCATGGTATATACATAGCAATATAAAACAAACGGTAAGGATGTTAGAAATTCAATGCTTGGCTGCATTACCATTGCCAGTGGGTATGGTATTTTGAGACCTGGTCTCCATTGTAAGCATCTTCAGAGATATTTTACGCAGATAATCAGACTGCAATTAGATATTAATAACAAAACATTAGATCTCTGAGCAGTCCATGTTACAAGAAAAGGGGGGAGAGGGATATATGCTCTTTCTAATATGCTAGGCTTTATGTATTTGCATTGTCTGTGAGGATATATTGTAAACTATGAAGAGAGAATAGAATTTGCAGGAATGAATTGTATTATTGATCATATCATATATTTATAAAGTGCATCATTCCCATAGATTAGGAATCAATTACTACCTTACAATTTATCATCCTATAGACTTAGTTTTACACTAGGAAAGCCAATGTATTCAGATTATCCAGTCCTAATACACATAGCTTACGAGATTCCTAACATATACTTCGGTGTCCTCTCTTTTTATTTAATTATTTATGTCTGCATTTTGCACACTTCCCTTCTACTTGAAAAGGACCTTGGTCACTCTAAATAAAATACTTGTAAAGAGAACTAACGAAAAGATGTGAACTTCTGCACAATGACCAATAAGGAAGTGTGGACACACTACACACACGTGTACATGCATAAATCCACACTTATGCATGTGTATATTCATGTCTAGAGAATATCGAAATTATTGAACCTAGCATTAGTCGAATACCTGATTGGTGGCGGCAGCATAAATCTTTTCCTCAAGCCGTATGGCAATTTTCTTGAGTTCTTGTAATCCCTCTTGACCAGAAAACGGAAGATGCCTCTTTAATGTCTCCATTCTGCACATGCAAAACATTACATTTAATTTTTAATGACAAGGCAGGCATAGAGAAGTTAGCAGCAGTGAGAAAAAACCATGAACTCACACACCACACCAGTATCAGAAATGTATACAACAGAATCATTAGCAAAAAGTAAAAACAAACAATGATATAGCCGAGTGTCGGTCAAGTTATATATGGCATCAGAATACATACATTTATTTTTACTTCCTTTCCCCATATTATTCCAGAGGTACAGGGTATAGGAGTTTACTTGGCTACCCTTCTGTCTAAAATTCTAATTGCGAGCTTCATGGTTAATTCTTGGACTGGAAGAACCTTCCATTTATGACTATGCTCCAAGATATACAAGCGAATTAGTTGCAAACCAGGGGAGTCTCTGTGAAAACATTACAATGGCATTTACTCTGAGCAAGAGCGCTTCTATGCATGTGCTGTAATTGACAAAGAAAAGAAGAGAAATCCCTTTAATTTATGAAAATGCAATGAGTTAACCTTATCTCACGCTGGAATATATACTCTACAGTGCTCATTGGCCACTGCAAGTGCCAGCAGTAGCTGTCTATATGATTTTGAATGTAGAGAGGTCAACAAAACATTCAACTTTATGCTGAGAAACTAGCAAACCATACACCATTGTGGCTAATTGATTTTTTTCTGCTGCTTTTCTACTTTAAGATCACTATCATTTCAACCCAGTAGAAGTTAAAACAAACAGAAGTGTAAAACCTCTAGGCGAAAAATTATAAATTGACTAGTTTCATGTAAAACAAAAAAAAAAAATTCATAACTCTTGATCAGGTTATCAGAAAATTCTAAACATTTGTGTGGAGCCTTCTAATATGATGCCTTATCTTGAGTTAAAATTTCAGAATTTTTAGAGAAATTCGGAAAAGTTGACGAAAAATCACAATTTGACTAGTCTTATGTTATTGGGCGTAATTTTAAATCCGGCCATCAGATTGAGCTGAAATTTTATGAGGAACCTTAAAATATATTGAATAAAATTTGGTTAAAATTTTAGGATGAACGGAGCTCGGTAGTACTAGCAAAGAATAAGGACCGTCAAATGGAAGCAAAAAGGCTCATTAAGGGTAATACGGTAATTTGCCATTAAAACTAAAACAAGGCAGCCCCTTTTCTATTATAAACTGCCGACTGGGCAGTAACAAAAGTGGAAAGAAAAAAACAATAAGAGAAGGACGTGAGAAATCAAGAGAAAAGCAAGAAAAAGTGAGAGAGAGCTTTGAAACTTGTAAGATTGAAAGACTTAGAACATTAAATTAAGGAAGAATCAAGTGAAGGAAGACATAAGAAAAGTGAGGAGGGCTGGCCACACTAGGAGGAGAAGAAAAGTTGGGAGAACTTAGCTTGGTAAGCATGAAAAATTTAGATTATTACTTGAATGAAGTGTTTTTGGGTTTATTTGAGTAAGTTATCAAACAATGACAATTAAATTTGATTTAATTTCTTATATTCTTGATTTTTGTTAAATTAGGGTTCTTATGAGAATTTGGGGGTTTTGAGAAAAGTAGTAAACATGATGGAATTGAGGTAGAATAGTATAGAAATAGTGAATGTAAGTAGCAATTGAGAAAGAAATTGAATAATTTTGAAGAAAAGAACTTGTAATTAAGGATGAGGAAATATAAGGATGAAGTTTTGATTGTTTTATGTTTGAGAAATGATGTTCTTTATCTTATGTGAAGTATTCAAAATATGAACAAGTGAAGAAACATCATGAGAATGTGAAAAAAAGGAATAAATAAATGGTGGAATAGTTCATGGGAGAATTCTTTAAGTGAATTAAAAGAAGAAAATTGATTAAAACTATATGTTGAAAATGAAGTAATAAATGAATGAAAATTTTGGTGTAAACCCCAATTAAATAAAAATAATAATATTACGTGCTTCAAATTTAGGCACGTAGGAGAAATAATAATGTAGTGCAATTTGATTTATTCAGGAGTTGTTTCGGGAGCAGGGCATCAGGCAGGAGGAACTGGGCCATCACGAGCAGACGATAGGTGATTCATCTTTTTCTTTAAAATTCAAAGTTTCATTATTAGTTATGAGTTGTTTATGACATGTTGATATGGAAGAAGTACAAGAAGAAACTGTTGGTATTATAATGGGGATGTCGGGTGGTTAGTATAGAATTACCAGTTGGTATAGAATTACCGGTTGGTTAGCATGAATTACCGGTTCGTATAGAATAGTATGGAATTACCGGTTGGTTAGCATGAATTACCGGTTAGTATAAAATAGTATGGAATTACTGGTTCGTATAGAATCACCGGTTATATTGGCTATTGATAGAGAATAGCCGGATGTTGGGTAATTCGTATGGAATTACCGGTTATATATTGGCTATTGATAGAGAATAGCCGGATGTTGGGTAATTCGTATGGAATTACCGGATATATTGGCTATTGATAGAGAAAAGCCCGATGTTGGGTAATTCGTATGGAATTACCGGTTATATATTGGCTATTGACAGAGAATAGCCGGATGTTGGGTAATTCATATGGAATTACCGGATATATTGGCTATTGATAGAGAAAAGCCGGATGTTGGGTACTTCGTATGGAATTACCGGTTATATTGGCTATTGATAGAGAAAAGAAATTACCGGTTTGATTATTGGCCATTTAAGAGGGTTAGTCAAGTTTGAGGTAAAATTTGTGAATTACCAAATTAAAAAAATATATTAAACAATGAGTGTTGGTTACAGGGGTCTTATAAGTATAAGATTAATAAATTATAAATGAGTTATTAATGTTGATATATTTTGAAGACTTGTGCACATAATAGCTTTATCATTTTTAATGTGTTATCTTCCTTATTTCTTATTAATGTTATGTATACAGGTTGTTCACGAAGTGATGCGGAACGTTAAATATAGGCTGTGTTTTAATCTGTTTATTTTGTGAGATGTAATATATTTGCTTCATATGTAATTTGTATTATACATAGATTGTAATATATGTGTCATGAAGATGTTTGCTTTTGGTACTTATATATTTAAAAAGTATGAGTAAGGAATCAATATTATTAAACTACTTGAAAAGAATATTTATTAATTATAATCATGCATGTTTAAAAGATGGATGCATGTTAATGTGATAATTAGTTCAATATGAATTTTTTGAATTTATAATTGTTTGTAATTAATGTTTTATATGTTGATGATGTTAAGGTTGAGAAACTACAATGAAGTATAGTTATGTTGAATATTGTATGATGAGATGAGATGAGATATGATCCAGGATGGTTGGATCAAAATGAAAGTTTTGAGTATTGTGATTGAATGAAGTATAGTGGATAACTTGGTAACATCATAAAACAAAGAAAACTCTGCCGAAATTTTCAAAAAAAAAAAAAACAAATTTCCCACAATCTTCGACATATTATTCAATACTTGATATTAGTAAAGAAATGGTTGAGATTTCATGACATCATAATTTGAGGGTGTTACATTTTGGTATCAGAGCCGGTTAAGGTTCGGGAGACCATCATTAATGTAAAATAATATTGTTTCAGGATGGTTCGTACACGACAAGAAGCTAGGGTTGACTCGTCACCAGCAAGGGACAAGCGTCTTGTTGAGACAGGAGATAGAGGACTAGAGGGAGATCCTCTGGTAGATACGGCATCTTTTGTGCCAGCTGTGTCAGTGCAATCTAGACGGGGAGAGTCATCAGAACTTCGAGATGAGCGGGGGGTATTTGATGAAGATGGGCAGGGGACTCAGCCCCCACCAACAATAGCGCCTGCAGTAGCACCAGCAGCACCCCCTGTGGCAGCACCTCCACTATACCCAGATCCAGCTTATTTGGCGCAGTTGGTTCGTGCAATGATGATAGAGATGTCGGGACCATTGAGAACTACCCCCAGGGATACTGTGGTCAATTTAGTTCGCTGGGTAAAGAGTTTGAGGGAATTAGGTTGTGAAGCATTTATGGGAGAGGAGGATGCTGAGATAGCTGGCCGATGGTTACGAAAGATAGAGAGGTCTATGGATCAGATAGCAGTACCAGCAGAGCTTCGAGTTGATTGTGCTACTCAGTTGTTATCGGACAGAGCTCAAACATGGTGGGATATTGTTAAAGAGAGACGGGCTACTGAGACGCTTAGATGGAGGGATTTCAGGACAGAGTTTGAGAACCAGTATTATTCCCGACAGCATCGGAAGATCAAGGAACAGGAGTTCTTGGCTCTTACACAGGGAGATATGACAGTATTGGAATATGAGAGGCGGTTTCAGGACCTCTCTATATTTGCTTCTGTTTATTTACCTACTGAGCAGCATCGGATTGAGACTCTGAGATGGACTTCGACAGGAGCTAAGTATGGGATTGGCTGCTTTACAGTTTTCGACAGTGAGGGATTTTATAGTGGCCGCTCAGTCTTTAGAGGCCGTGGCAGCTGCAGGACGGCGGGAAGGTTATGGACAGGGTACTATGGGAGCAGAAAAATGTAAGGAGCCTGCATCGTTTGCAGGGAAACCTCCTTTTCCAAAAAAGGGAAAAGGAGGACATTTTGGTCAGTTCAGAAAGAAGGGAGGAAATTTTGGATCAGGGGGTACATCGAGTAGACCTATGCAGAGCTCACACGGAGGGCGGTCACGCCCACAGACTAGTTTACCAGGAGGAGTCGCAGAGGGCTCCAGGATGACTACTTATCCCCTGTGTGTGAGATGTGAGCGTAGACATCCTGGAGATTGTTCGGCTACATCTGGCAGATGTTATATATGTAGACAGGAGCATAGATGGAGGGATTGTCCCTATCTAGATGCTGTATGTTATCATTGTGGAGAGCCTGGGCATCGTAGGAGGGAGTGTCCTCAGAGGACTATGGGGCAGGCGCAGAGACAAGGTTTTTCAGTACAGAGTCAGCAGCAGTCTGTGACCGTGGACAGGCCGGGTAGACCTGCCCAATCTGGGACAAGTGCCGTTCGAGGCCGACCTCGAGTACAAGTAGGGGGAGTTCAAGGGAGAGTTTTCCGTATGACTCAAGAAGATATGCGAGCTGCCACTGATGTTGTTGCAGGTACTTTACTATTAGAATCTCAGCATGTATATACATTGATTGATCCTGGTGCTACCCATTCTTTTATAGCTAGAAAATGGGAAGGTAAATTGAAAGTGCAACCTATGAGAGTGGAAAAAGGGGTAGTAATTGGTACACCTTTAGGGGAAACTGTACTTATTGAGTATGTTTACAAGGGTTGTCGGGTAAGAATAAGAGATGTTGAAATGCGGGTAGATTTATTACCACTAGACTTGCATGATTTTGAGATGATCTTGGGAATGGATTGGCTAGTAACTTACAGAGCCCAAATAGATTGTTTTACTAAAACAGTAACTCTCCAGGATGAGGGTGGTAGGAGGGTAGAGTTTAGAGTAGAGAGAAACATCATACCAAATAGTATAATTTCGGTTATGACGGCTAGGAACCTTTTAAGAAAAGGATGTACAACTTATCTTGCCTATGTAGTACATTTGGAAAAGAAAGAAATAGAGTTGGATAAAATACCTGTAGTAAGGGAATTTCCAGATGTATTTCCAAAGGAATTACCCGGGTTACCACCTGAGAGAGAAGTAGAAGTTTCGATTGAAACATTGGCTGGAACTACACCAGTAGCTCAGGCACCTTATCGAATGGCGCCTGCAGAATTGGTGGAATTAAAAATACATTTGCAAGAATTGCTGGATAAAGGGTTTATTCGTCCTAGTGTTTCACCTTAGGGGGCTCCTGTGTTGTTTGTTAAAATGAAAGATGGAACATTACGGCTCTGTATAGATTATAGACAACTCAATAAAATGACTATAAAAAATAAATACCCCCTTCCATGAATTGATGATTTGTTTGATCAGTTAAAAGGGGCGTGTGTATTTTCAAAAATAGATTTGAGGTCAGGGTATCATCAGGTGACGATAAAGGAGAAAGATATGCAGAAAACAGCTTTTAGAACTCGCTACGGGCATTATGAATTTGTGGTGATGCCTTTTGGATTAACTAATGCCCCAGCGATATTTATGGATTTGATGAATCGGGTTTTTCAATCTTATCTGGATAAGTTTGTAGTGGTGTTTATTGATGATATACTAATATATTCTTCGTCACAAATGGAACATGCATATCATTTAAGAGAAGTGTTAGAGACCTTGAGGAGGAATAAGTTGTATGCGAAGCTGAGTAAGTGTGAATTTTGGCTAAACGAAGTGGTATTATTGGGTCATGTGATATCGAAGAAGGGTATCAGTGTGGATTAAAAAAAATTAGTAGTATTGAAATGGGAAAGACCTACGAATGTGACTGAAATTCGTAGTTTTCTGGGCTTGGCTGGATATTATAGAAGATTTATAGAAGGATTTTCCACAATAGCCTCTCCAATGACTCGACTAACTCGAAAGAAAGTTAAGTTTGAATGGTCAAAAGATTGTGAAGCAAGTTTCCAAGAGTTAAAATCCAGGCTAACTTCAGCCCCAGTATTAGCTTTACCAAAAGGACAGGAGGGATTTGTTGTGTATAGCGATGCTTCCAGTAAGGGTTTGGGTTTTGTACTTATGCAGCACAGAAGGGTAATCGCTTCCAGTAAGGGTTTGGGTTGTATCACAAGTCCAGCTAATTTTAATTAACCTTTTGCCCTTCTCATTTTCTTTCATATAAATAAAAAATTTACTATTTTGCAGGACTTGCACATATTAGGAAACACATACTTACATTTTGTTGACTATTCTTTTCCGTGAGTCAGGCTGCAATTGAATTCTCCAATCACCCGTGTCAATGACAGGTTCTCCGCCTGGGGCAGTGGGCCTCCAATTATTGGCATCCATAGGGTTTTGGCCAACCAAAAGAATCACTTCTATCATGACAATAAATAAATAAGTAATATTGCACTTTAGAATAGACCCTAAAAAGAAAGTCAGGAACAGCAGAAGAGTAACAGCACATCAAAGTCATGAAAATTGGAATATCAGTTTATTCAGACTTGAATAGATTTAAAGAGAACTTCCATCTAATAGCATGTACTTTATTAAAGAATTCTACCAAATATGGATGCATAAAATCTGAACAGCCATAACAAATATACACGACCATTCAAGGCAAGGTGCTAGGATCTTGGGTATTCGGGTATTATAAGCAAGATTTGGGCCTGAATCTTCATGGTGCTTCTAAAACCAAGGAAGCTAAAAACTAGCCAGATAGTTCATAACTTGCCGCACCAACTGATGGTGAGTGTTGGTAAACCAAGCCATAGAGAAACTCATGGTGCTTCAATTTTAACTTGATGTTTTCTAGCAACACTTGTGATACATCATCGATGCAATGTTTACAATGACAAACTTGCATTTGTATTCATTGTGGTTTTAGGTTCACAGATTCTGATCAAATAGATATTTAATGTTCCAAAAACACTGTATACGCATTTAAATGCTTTATTTCAATAGATAGATTAAGTTATCTTTCTAGATATCAGTATATCACATCTTACCAATTTAGATTCGGCACAGGACCTTTTTCAGGTGCTTACCAACTTTTACTCGCAAGCAAATACATACAGTCAAACCCCCTCCCCCTCCCCTCCTGTTCTTGTTATTTATGCATGTATTAACTTTTCTGAAAGACTAAATGTTGTAGGGAGCAAATAGTGTAAATAGAACGAGGAGAATACCACATCCCCAAAAGAATAAAGAAAGAAGAAGAAAACAAAACAAAGTCATAAAACAAGGCTTTTCAATCCCCGATGAATATCAGCAGTCTAAATACCCCAGCAAATAGAACATGAAGAGGCCACAAACAATAACCCATCCCAAAGAGATTGTCTAGGATGTTTTAAGCTAGGAAAATGAAGAAGAAAACGACGAGCATTATTAACATGACCAAATTATAAAATTTAAAGTTCTTTTCTTTCTTTCTTTTTTCCATGTGTGAGCGAGCATGAAACCCAAGGATATCGTATTGTTGTTAAAAACACAATAATTTTGAAGAATTCAGTAAATTCCAAAAAAGAAGAATCAACCAAACAGCTCATTTTTCGGCCATTCCGGCAGTAATATCCCTTCCACTCCAGCTGCTGCATAAACTAATTAACAAATTATCGATCGAGCCTAAAAGATTTGAATTGATTTCTATTCTCCATTTAAAAATAACACTAAACAATAAAATAAAATAAATTTGAGTTCAAGAATTCAGGGCTTGATTATTACAACAATAACTGTGAGAAAAATCGGATAATATCATGTAAATTAAGGGGGAAAATTGAAAAAGAAAATATTAGACTCGGCTGATTGTGCGTTTCTTTGAATTGCATTCACGAGCAGCGATTTCATCGGATCCGATTATATACTTTTTTAATTTACTTATTAAAATCGACTTGCGTTCACTAGCAGAGATTTCATCGGATCAATTATTTTTTTTAATTTACTCATTAAAATAGAATTTCTGTCTCTGAATAATAATTACAATAGAATAAATGAAAACACCCATAGATTTTAAAAACAAAAACATGATAGAAATAGAAGCACCTGGCAGAAATCTGAAGCCTTCTTGGCGGCGGCGGTTTCCGAGAGGCGGAGGAGGGAGGGAGGGAGTGAGAGAGGGAGAGCTCGGGCGGGGAGAGGTGAGGAATGCTGGACCAAAGTGAAATGGATGACTTTATTCTTTTCCAGATTCCTTTTAAAAAAATTAACGAGTAAACACTCGCTCGCTCGCACGCACGCACATGATGATTAAAATTTGAGTTAAATTCTATTTAACTAGTGTCTGTATTTTTGTTAAACAAACAGATTAATCCCTCAAGTTCATTTAAATAATTAATTGATCCTTGAATCACATTTTACCGTTAAGTT
>Ga0325400_1003618_pt1 | contig 14032 bp, 11 predicted proteins | sample PopdelMetagenome_2_FD_205662 | JGI IMG/M metagenome (GOLD analysis project Ga0325400, IMG submission 205662) | Populus deltoides microbial communities from Bellville, Georgia, United States - Xylem-PdKOR-R1 | ecosystem: Host-associated > Plants > Phyllosphere > Stem > Wood/Secondary xylem... | reverse complement strand
GTGGTTTCGTTACCATGGGTTCTGAACCCGGTCCAGCCCCATCAACCGGCTACGCCTGGTGACAACATTCGGGATAACGCCGAACAAGTGTGGATTGCCAATCCCGTAGCGGGTCGAACGTATACCATCACCGTCTCGCACAAAGGGACCTTACGCAACCGGGTACAGCCTTATGCCTTACTGGCAAGCGGCATTGGCGGACAGACAGCCTGCACTGGTGTTGGCGTGTCGCTCCAGCCCAATCGGGATACTACGGTGTGTCAGGGGACATCGCTTTTATTGCAGGCTACGGGTACGCCCGGCGTTCGTTTTGAATGGCTGTATAACGGAAAAGTTCTTAGCGGCAATATCAGCAATATGCTGTTAGCCAGTCAGGAAGGAAGCTACGCCGTTCGGGTGGTCAGAGGAGGTTGTACGGTTACCGCACCGGCCATTCAGGTGGCCACGGCAACCGTTTTGGCATCGGTGGTTCCGGCCGGCGTTCAGTCACTTTGTGAAGGAAAAGCCGTAACGCTGGCATCCAGCACGGGCAGTCGATACACCTACCAGTGGTTCCGCAACGACCAGCCAATTGACAGGGCCACTCAGCCCGTATACGCAGCAAAAGAGGGTGGGCAATACAGAGTCAGGGTTGGCGTCGGCGGCTGCCAGATGCTTTCAGAAATAACCACCGTGCAGCCAGTTGTCTGTTCGGCGGGTGCTTCCCGGGTGGGCGATCCGGCGGTCGAGGAAAGCGAAACCGAGGAGGAGAATACTTTTTTTCAGATTTATCCGGTTCCGGCCAGTGAGATAATTATGGTAAATTATCAGACAAATATTGCTAGCTTTATGACGGCTGAATTAATTGATTCAATGGGTAAACGGTTAGCCATTCACCAATTGCAGGTAGATGGTACCAGAAATTATCGTACTCGCTTTACACTTAGCGGTCTACCTGCAGGTAAGTACGGAATTCGCCTGATTAACGGCCGTTCGCTTTTTTGGCGATCCTTCGTTAAACAGTAACGATAGTCAAGTAGTTTGTTGGTTACATTGTCCAATTTTATCGCTTAATAGTTCAATACTATGCGTACTCAGCTATATCCACATATCGAGCGTACGTTGCTTAATCCGGCGGTTTATATTGACGAACAACACGACGCCCTCGATGAAGTAACGCAGTTAGGACTGGCCGGGCTAACGGTGTCCCCGTTCTGGGTGAAAAAATTTCGTCGGGAAATGGGAACAGAACACCCGGCGATCCTGGCTACCGTCGTGGGCTACCCGTTTGGTTACCAGCGGACGGAGGTTAAACAAGCCGAAGTCGAATGGGCGCTGAAAGACGGGGCAAAAGACATCGAAGTGATGGTTAACACGTCGGCCCTGTGTTCTACCTTATCGGGTTGGGTGAAGCTCGAACTGACCCGGCTGGCGACCATGGTTCATCAGCAGGAAGCGCTTTTAACGGTCGTTTTTGAATCGTCTATTCTTACCGACAATCAGCTTAACCGGTTAGTCAGAAAGGCCGTTGACGCAGGAGCGGATTATGTTAAGAATGGAACCGGGGTTCTAACGGGGGACTTTTCGCTGAGCCGGGCCGAGCGGTTCCGGAAGCTGGTGCCCCCGGCCGTCGGCGTGAAAGTGGTCGGCGATGGCGCTTCGGAGGAAGAGCTGACGCAACTGGTCGACATGGGCGTTGAACGGATTTCGCTGGGCCATCCGCTGTTACAGCGTCATTCGGTAAGCGCAATTTTGGCCTGAATCACGGGATGCTCGCCCGTTCCGACCCGCGACAGCGTACTGTGCCGACGCCAGACTCCGCCGTTGATGCGCTCCCAGTACAACGCCGAGCGGAGTTCTTTTGAAAAAGCCAGGTACTGCCCGAAGCAGTCCCGAACGTTCCGCTGGCCGTCCGGCATGCGGAAGGAGGTCGTAAACTTATACTGATTTTCGTCGGTTGGTAACCACTCCATGGCGACAAACAGCCCTTCTTTGGGAAACGGAATCTGGAAAGAGGATAAGTCGACTTCACACCAACTGTTGGACCGCCGGGCGGTAGCGACAAGGCTCTCCGCCAGTAGGTCCCGGCCTGGTTCGCCGTCGCTATTTTCGTAAACCCGTACCCGAAATGGCGCCGATGGCACCCCACCGCGCGCAATCAGGTACGACACCCGGTGCAGATACCCGTCCGCACTTTTCAGATTGCGGATGTAAAGGGCAAACTCAATATTCCGGCCCGAACAGTTTCCCCAGACAATCGGCGCTTTTTTTCGAATCGCTCCCAGTACCAGCAAACGGGGCTTTTTACCACGCACTACCACTTCCGACAGTTCTTTCGGCCTGGGCCGGATTTCAATTGTTTGGGCAAGCATTGAATCGCGCAACGGAATAAGCCGTTGGTCGAAACCCACACAAGTTATCAACAATGTGTCCACATTCGCGGGAATATAGGCGGTAAAACGGCCGTTGGCATCGGCGTAGGTACCAAAGCGATGCTGCGGTTCAGTGATAAGCGAGTAAGGAACCGGGCGCCGGGTGTCTTCCGCCAGAATCTGCCCGCTAAGGGTCGTCTGGGCGTGCCCCGCTGAGCCGCCGATGACTGTGAAAAACAGAATGATGAGCCAAAAACGAGACGTTGAATGCGTATACATGGAAAACCGTCAACAATTCGGTAAGTTTGCAGGATATAGATGCCTTCTCAATTCTTACTAATACATGGAATTAAAACACGTTCCGCTCGAGCACATCCACCAGCAACTTGGGGCAAAAATGGTGCCGTTTGCGGGATATAACATGCCTGTTCGGTATACTTCCGACATTGAGGAACACCAGACAGTTCGTAATGGCGTCGGCGTATTCGACGTTTCACACATGGGCGAGTTTATTCTGAAGGGAGAACGCGCCTGTGAATTGATTCAAAAAGTATCGGCCAACGACGCCAGTCTGCTGTACGACGGAAAAGTGCAGTACAGCTATCTGCCCAACGAAGACGGCGGGGTGGTCGACGACCTGCTGATTTATCAGATCAGCGAAATTGAATTTATGCTGGTTGTTAACGCATCCAACGTCGAAAAAGACTGGAACTGGATCAGCCAGTACAACACGTTCGGCGTTGATATGGTCAATATTTCGGATGACATGGCCCTGTTTGCCGTACAGGGACCACTGGCCTCTCAGGCGCTGCAATCCCTGACCGATGCCAAGCTGGATTCCATGTCGTACTATACGTTTGAAAAAACGAATTTCGCTGGATACGCCAACGTGATTGTGTCGGCAACGGGCTACACGGGCGCGGGGGGCTTCGAGATTTACGTCGCCAACGAGCAGGCCGAAGGCGTTTGGAACGCCATCATGGAAGCCGGTGCCCCTTACGGCATTAAACCAATTGGCCTCGGCGCGCGCGATACCCTGCGGCTCGAGATGGGCTACTGTCTGTACGGTAACGACGTTGATGATACGACTTCTCCCCTTGAAGCCGGTCTGGGCTGGGTAACGAAGTTTACGAAAGAGTTTACTAATTCTGAAAAGTTAAAACAGCAGAAAGAAGCGGGCGTCAGCCGTAAGCTGGTTGCTTTCGAAATGATCGACCGGGGCATACCACGCAGTCATTACGAACTCAGCGACGCCGACGGAAACCTGATTGGGGAGGTAACCTCGGGAACTCAGTCGCCGACGCTGAGCAAAGGAATCGGGCTCGGTTACGTCCGGACCGAATTCAGCAAACCCGGCAGCGAAATCTGGGTAAAAGTGCGGGATCGGCTGCTGAAAGCACAGGTTACAAAATTGCCGTTTGTGAAAAAATAAGGCCTGCCGGTTGATAAACCCAGTCAACCGGCCGGTTCTCTCTCCCTGAAAAATGAAAACCATCGACGTCTGTCTTACTCCTGACTTACTTCATTTACACACCTCATCCCTGGAAAACTCGATTGTCGTTGTCGCCGATGTATTTCGGGCGACTTCGTGCATGGTAACGGCCTTTGCCTACGGTGTGAACAGCATTATCCCCGTGGCAACCATTGAGGAGTGCCGCCAGTTGCAGGAGCGGGGCTTTTTAACGGCTGCCGAGCGCAACGCGCAGAAGGTGGAGGGCTTTGATCTGGATAATTCGCCGTTCAGTTTTATGAACGAGAACCTGATCGGCTCCAACATCGCCATGACCACTACCAACGGCACCTACGCCATTACCCGTTCGCGGAATGCCGTAAAAGTGCTGGTAGGATCGTTTCTGAACCTGGACGCTATCGTGCGCTTCCTGCGGGGCGAACGCTACGATGTGCTGGTTCTGTGCGCGGGCTGGAAAGGCCGCGCCAACCTGGAAGATACGCTTTTTGCCGGCGCCCTGATCGAACGGATGAAAGACGAGTACATGGTTCCCGAAGACAGTGGATTGATGGCCTGGCGGCTTTACGTGCAGGGCCAGAAAGATCTGGTGGGCTACCTGTCTAACTCCTCCCACGTTCGGCGGCTGCATCGGCTGAGCATCAACAAAGACATCATGTACTGTCTGCAACACGATTTGTACGATGTAATCCCCGTGCTGCGCGGCAACTCGCTGGTGAGCATGGAGGTGTAATAGCACCCTCGGTTTTTGCAAAGCAGTCCTTGTTTACTAACCAATTTCTTCGTAAATTGGTTAGTTACAACGACGCGTATGAATTTTAAGCTAACCTCAGAATATAAGCCAACCGGCGACCAGCCCAAAGCCATTGACAAGCTGGTTGAAGGCATTAAAGAAGGCGAACCAGCGCAGGTGCTGCTGGGTGTGACGGGTTCGGGTAAGACGTTTACCGTTGCCAATATGGTGGCGCAACTGAATCGCCCGACGCTTGTGCTGAGTCACAACAAAACGCTGGCGGCTCAGCTTTACGGCGAGTTCAAACAGTTTTTCCCCGAGAACGCCGTCGAGTACTTCATCTCTTACTACGACTACTACCAGCCCGAAGCGTACATCGCCACGACCAATACGTACATTGAAAAAGATCTGGCGATCAACGAGGAGATTGACAAGCTGCGGCTGGCGGCCACCTCGGCCCTGATGAGTGGTCGGCGGGATGTGATTGTCGTAGCCTCTGTATCGTGTATTTACGGGATGGGTAACCCCGAGGAGTTTCAGCGCAACGTGGTGCGGCTGGGCGTGGGCGAAACCATGAGCCGGAACCAGTTGCTGCACCGGCTGGTCGAGATTCTGTACAGCCGTACCGAAGTCGATTTTCAGCGCGGTAATTTCCGGGTTAAAGGCGATACGGTCGACGTGTTTGTGGCCTACGCTGATTTTGCCTACCGCATTATGTTCTTCGGCGACGAGATCGAGACCATCCAGCGCATCGACCCCGAGACCGGCAAGAAAATGTCGGATGAGCGATTCATTACCATCTTCCCGGCCAATCTTTTCGTGACCGGACGGGATACGCTCAACAACGCGATGTACGAAATTCAGGATGATCTGGTGGCGCAGATGAAATATTTTGAATCCGAATTTCGGGAGCAGGAAGCGCAGCGTATCAAAGAACGCACGGAGTTTGACCTGGAAATGATGCGGGAACTGGGCTATTGTTCGGGTATCGAGAACTACTCCCGCTACTTCGACCGCCGGAAACCGGGTCAGCGACCGTTCTGTCTGCTCGATTATTTCCCGGATGACTACCTGCTGGTGGTGGACGAAAGTCACGTAACGATGCCCCAGATTCGGGCGATGTGGGGCGGTGACCGTTCGCGGAAAGAGTCGCTGGTCGATTATGGCTTCCGGCTGCCGTCGGCGCTCGACAACCGACCGCTGACGTTTCAGGAATTTGAGCAGATGGCTGGCCAGACCGTGTTTGTGTCGGCGACGCCCGCCGAGTACGAACTGCGCCGGAGCGAAGGCGTGGTGGTTGAACAATTGATCCGGCCAACGGGGTTGCTCGACCCCGAAATTGAAGTGCGGCCGAGTCTGAACCAGATCGACGACCTGCTGGAGGAAATCGACGCCCGCATCAAGCGGAGCGAACGGGTGCTGGTGACGACGCTGACCAAGCGCATGGCCGAAGAACTGAGCAAGTACCTCGACCGGGTTGGCGTCAAGTGCCGTTATATTCACTCGGAAGTAAAAACCCTGGACCGGGTTGAAATCCTGCGGGAACTACGACTCGGCGTGTTTGACGTGCTGGTGGGCGTAAACCTGCTGCGCGAAGGACTGGATTTACCGGAAGTTTCGCTGGTCGCCATCATGGATGCCGATAAAGAAGGCTTCCTGCGCGATATTCGTTCGCTCATTCAGACGATTGGCCGGGCGGCCCGGAACAGCAACGGTAAGGTGCTCATGTACGCCGACCGCATCACGGGTTCGATGGAAAAAGCCATTAGCGAAACTACCCGTCGGCGCGCTATTCAGATGGCATATAACGAAGAGCACGGCATTGTTCCGATGACGGTGCTGAAATCCCGCGAGGCCATTCTGGGACAAACGAAAGTGGCCGATTCGAAGCCGGCGACCAAACAGTACTATGTCGAGCCCGACGAAATCCGGATTGCCGCCGACCCCGTGGTACAGTACATGGGCAAGGACGATCTGCAGCAACTGATTGCCGAAACGCAGAGCCGGATGGAAAAAGCCGCCAAGGAACTCGACTTCCTGGAAGCGGCCCGGCTGCGCGACGAACTGTTTCAGCTGCGGGATAAGCTAAAGGCCGAAAAATAAGATACACTCGTTATGGAATGCCTATATGATGAGGCAACCGAACCCGGCGCCGGGTTCGGTTGCCTCATTCTTTTTTGGGTGAACTGGCCGATCCCCACCCGGAGCAGTCTCAAGCGGTAGAGTTAATACAAAATCTTCCTAACTTACAGGCCATCGCGTCTAAACTACCGATTACCATGAAAAAAGTATTATGGATCATCGGCGGCATCGCCGTCGTCCTGTTGATTGCCTTTATTGCCTTCCGATCGTATACCAAATCGGCCAGCCCGGAGGCCACCGCGGAAGTAAACCAAAGCGGTTTGCGGATCAAGGTTGATTACTGCCAGCCCTCCAAGAAAGGGCGTAAAATCTTTGGCGGTCTGGTGCCTTACGGCGAAGTCTGGCGCACAGGGGCCAACGAAGCCACCATCATTGATTTCGACCAGAACGTAACCGTCGCTGGGCAGCCACTGGAAGAGGGCAAATACTCGCTTTGGACCATCCCGTCTCAGAACAACTGGATTGTTATTTTCAATAAAGAAACGGGCCAATGGGGCACGAATTACGACCAGACCAAGGATGTGCTGCGTGTACCGGTGGCGTTTCGAAAGCGGAACAACGTGGCCGAGCAGTTTTACATCAGCTTTGCCCCCCACTCCGGCGGAACCGACATGCTGCTAACCTGGGATCAGCTTGAAGTGACGGTGCCTATTCAACTGCGGACAAACGAATAAGGACCGACGGCTCATGGGATATTGGAGGCTTTTTCGGCGAATCGCTCTGGCTCTGTTGCTGGTTGGACAATGGGGCCGGGGTGCGGCCCAGTCCCTTTTTCCGCAGCCACTCAGCCCACGGATTGCCAAGTATCAGATCGAGGTTCGGTTGAACCCGGACACCAAGCGTCTGGATGGCAAAGAAACGCTGGTGTGGCGCAATACATCCCCCGACGTTATCCGTGAGTTGCCGTTTCACCTGTACCTGAATGCGTTCAAAAACAGTCAGTCGACCTTTATGCGCGAATCGGGTGGACAACTGCGGGGCGTGTCAATCGGGGAGGCAAACAGCGAAACGTTTGGCTGGACCGACATTCGTTCGATTCGCGTGCGGGACGGGGAAAACCTAACCGGCAAAGGGCAGTTCATTCAACCCGACGATAACAACCGCGATGACCGCACCGTCATGCGGTTTCCGCTAGCAAAGCCCATTCAGCCCGGCGAAACCATCACGCTGGATCTGACCTTCCGGGCTAAATTGCCCAAGATTTTTGCCCGAACCGGCTACGACCGTGACTTTTTTCTGGTCGGCCAGTGGTTTCCCAAAATTGGCGTTTATGAAGCCGCCGGAACCCGATACCGCGGGAGCAAACCGACTCAGCATGGCCAGTGGAATTGCCACCAGTTTCACGCTAACTCCGAATTCTTCGCCGATTATGGGGTTTACGATGTGACAATTACGACGCCCAACAAATACGTCATCGGGGCCACGGGACTGCTGCAAAACGAAACGCCTAACCGCAATGGAACCAGGACAGGACACTGGCACGCCGAAGACGTGGTTGACTTTGCCTGGACCGCTTCACCCTATTTCAAAGTCGTTGACAGCCAGTGGCGACAGGTCAAAATCCGGACCCTTATGCAACCCGAGCACCAGGGACAGGCTGGCCGGCATATCGAGGCCGCCAAAGCCGCGCTGGCGTATTTCGACAAAAACCTGGGTCGCTATCCTTTTCCTAACTTGACCATCGTCGATCCGCCTTTTTCGGCGCTGGGGGCCGGGGGAATGGAATACCCGACTTTTATTACCGTCGGAACGAGCTGGGGAATGCCAGCCGGGTTACGAATGCCCGAACAGACGACCATCCATGAGTTCGGCCACCAGTATTTTATGCAGTTACTGGCGACGAACGAGTTTGAGGAAGCCTGGATGGATGAGGGCTTTAACCAGTATTACGAAGGCCGGATCATGGACGCCACCTACGGCGCGAAGTCGTCCACCGTTGATCTGTTTGGCTTCCGAATGGGTGATCTGGAAACCTCGCGGGACCAGTACGTTCACCTGGATAATCCCGCCATCAGCCCCGCCGTCGGTAATGTGTGGGATTTGCCCGATGCCTATTACGGTACATTAACGTACTTAAAAACAGCCACCTGGCTGCGTACGCTGGAAGGGTTGGTAGGCCGTCCCGTTATGGACGAAATCATGCAGACGTATTTCAGCCGCTGGCGTTTTAAACACCCCCATGCCGAGGATTTCATCGCCATTGTCAACGAAGTGGTGGGCAAACGGCTGGGCAACCGCTTTGGTCCGTCGATGCAGCCCTTTTTCGATCAGGTGCTGTACGGAACGGCCATCTGCGATTACGAATTGCATTCGGTTCGCAACGCAAAAAGGGGTAAGCTGTACGAAACGACCGTAACGGTTTACCGCCGGGGTGACGCCCAGCTACCCATTGAGGTGCTGGTTCATTTTGAAGACGGTAAACAACAACGGCTGGCCTGGGATGGCAAAGCCCCTGTACGCACCTTTACCCTGACGCATCCCGCCCGCGCCGAATGGGCACGCGCCGATCCACAGCAAAAGCTTTATCTGGATGTCAATTTCAACAACAACAGTTACACGCTCAGCCCGTCAACGGCTCCGGCGGCCAAGTACGCGGCCAAGTTGACGTTCTGGGTGCAGAACTGGATGCAGTGGCTGGCGATATTCGTCTAACGGTTAGGACCCAATGATTTTAAAAAGCGCCTTTCAGATTACCCGCCGTTCGTTCGGTATGATCCTGTGGCTGTACGGCATCAACCTAGTTGTCAGCCTGCTCATTCTCTTTCCGGCGTATGCTACGCTGAAGACCGAAGCCGGCCATTCGCTGGAATTTGTTAAACTGCTCGATGGCTTCGACGCCACCGTTTTTACCGATTTCATGCATACCAGCGGAAAAGCCGTCGGTCCGCTGCTATCGGTGGGGCGCTGGCTGGGGCTGTTGTACGGAGTTCTCAGCGTTTTTTTTACGGGCGGCATTCTGTTTCAGTTGTCGTCGGTTATCGGAACCGGAGCTAAGGCGCCCAGTTTTCGGCTGAGTTCGTTTTTACAAAGCTGCGGCCCTTACTTCTGGCGTTTTCTGCGGGTATCAGCGCTGACGACCGGTCTGGTGATCGGGCTGGCGGTCATCGGGATTCTGATTGCCGTTGTGATTGTCCTGGCGGGGGAAGATTCGCTGAATGAACAGCAAATGCTTGTTGCCATTGCGGCTGGTTTTCTGCTGGTGGGTCTACCCGCCACCGTGCTGCTGTGCGCCGGTGATTACGCCCGCGTCCTGTTGTTTCGCCACGATGGGCAGAGAGCGATTCACGCCTTAAAGGAGGCCCTGCGATTTGTTCTCCGCAATGGCAAAACGGCGTACGGGCTTTATGGGCTCCTGATGGGCGCCGGCGCTATTTTGTTTGGACTGTACTTTGTGATCGAAGCCCCCATCCAGGCCAGCGGCTGGCTGCTGATCGGGCTGTTGTTCACGCTGCAACAACTCCTGATTTTCGCCCGGGTCTGGCTGAAAGTGGGTATCCTGGCCACGGCACTGACCGTTGTTGCGAACCGGGAAGCCGAATTACCGGCAGTAATGGGGGAGGGAAGTAGCACTAATCCTGGGTAAAGTGCGGTCAATTCGGTATACTTGTGCTAAAAAAACGGGTCAATTCCTGTTTCTGCCAAACAAATGCAATCAACTTTAAAGCCCTCACCGAAATCTTCGTACAAACAGTTAATCGGTTTGCCCGTTATTGTAGCCGCCCTCGGTTACTTTGTTGATATTTACGATCTTCTCCTGTTTGGTATCGTCCGCGTACCCAGTTTGAAAGAGTTAGGGTTGACCGACGAGCAGGTTTCCTCCGTTGGCACGCGCATTATCAACTGGCAGATGGGCGGACTGCTCATCGGGGGCATTATCTGGGGCGTACTCGGCGACAAACGGGGCCGCCTGTCGGTGCTGTTCGGCTCTATCATCACGTATTCAATTGCCAATATTGCCTGCGGTTTCATTACCCGCGTTACGTTCATGGACCCCCTGGATTATTACGCCTTCATGCGGTTCGTCGCTGGGGTGGGTCTGGCGGGTGAGCTGGGCGCCGGGATTACGCTGGTTTCGGAAGTTCTGCCGAAGGAACTGCGGGCGCTCGGTACTTCACTGGTGGCCGGCATTGGCCTTTTTGGCGCCGTTGTGGCTTATTTCACGGTTGAGTTGTTCAGCTGGCAGATGGCCTTTTTCATCGGCGGGGCGCTCGGCGTTGGTCTGTTGTTGCTGCGGGTGGGCGTCATTGAATCGGGGATGTTTAAAAACGTTTCCGAACAGCAGCACGTCAGCCGGGGCAACTTCTTTCTCTTTTTCACGAACGGCGAACGGTTCGCTCGTTACCTCAAATGCATCGGTATTGGCCTGCCAACCTGGTTCGTGATTGGTATTCTGGCGACGTTCAGCAATGAATTCGGGCAGGCAATGGGCATCACCGAACCCATCAAACCGGGTCTGTCCATTATGTGGTGTTACATTGGTCTGGCCGTCGGCGATTTATCCAGCGGGGTAATCAGTCAGGCCCTGCAGTCGCGCAAGAAGGCGGTGACTCTGCTGATGCTGTTCACGCTCGTGTTCAGTATTATTTACCTGTACATCGGCGCCCAAACGGCCACCGGCCTGTACCTGTTGTGCCTGGCGATGGGCTTTGGTATTGGCTACTGGGCCATGTTCGTGACTATCGGCGCTGAGCAGTTCGGTACTAACCTGCGGGCTACGGCGGCCACCACCGTTCCGAACATGGTGCGGGGGCTGGTTATTCCGATGACGACGCTTTACCAAACGCTGAAGCCTTCGATTGACACCATCAATGCGGGGGCCGTTGTGGGTGTGCTGAGTTTTGTCCTCGGCCTTTACTCCATTCTGACCGTTCCCGAAACGCACGGCAAGGACCTGGATTATCTGGAAGAGTAGTTAGTGGCCCGGCCGGTTTCGGGCGTTTTCCAGTTGGATTAACTTCAATCAATAGCCTAATCCCGGGACCTATTCTGTTTAACGGGAAGGGTCCCACAGCCTTACCCCCAAATTAATGTCGTCGTTAACGTCCGCTCCCCGCAGCTTTCGTCCTCTTTTTTCATTGCCGGTTATTGTGGCGGCTCTGGGTTATTTTGTCGATGTGTATGATCTGCTCCTGTTCAACATTGTTCGCGTACCGAGCCTGAAAGACCTGGGTCTGGACGAAAAGCAGGTGTCCATTGTGGGCGGTTCGGTGTTAAACTGGCAGCAGGCCGGCTTGCTACTCGGCGGTATTTTCTGGGGAATCCTCGGTGACAAGCGGGGCCGCCTGTCGGTGCTGTTCGGCTCTATCCTGACGTATTCGCTGGCGAACATTGCCTGCGGTTTTGTTCAGGACTCACAAGTGTACGCCCTGCTGCGTTTCGCGGCTGGCCTGGGCCTGGCCGGCGAGCTGGGCGCGGGCATCACGTTGGTTTCCGAAATCCTACCCAAAGAACTGCGGGGTTACGGCACCTCACTGGTTGCGGGTGTGGGCCTTTTGGGCGCCGTTGTCGCTTATTTTACGGTCGTGCTGTTCGATTGGCGGACAACGTATTTTATCGGGGGCGGCCTGGGGCTGGGTCTGTTGCTGCTGCGGGTGTCGGTGTTTGAGTCGGGCGCTTTTCTGGCGCTGAAGGACCAGGCCGTCGAGCGCGGTAATTTCTGGTCGCTGTTCACCAATCAACGTCGCCTGATCACGTATCTGCGCTGCATGGGACTGGCCGTTCCGACTTACTTCGTCATTGGTTTGCTGGCGACGTTCAGCAACGAATTTGGGCAGGCTCTGGGCGTTATTGAGCCTATTGTGCCGGGTCGGGCGGTTATGTTCACCTACATTGGCATGGCAACCGGCGATCTGTTCAGTGGCCCACTCAGCCAATGGCTTTATTCCCGCCGACGGGCCATCGGTTGGCTGATGACCCTGAATGCCGTTCTGGTAGCGCTTTACCTGTTCGGTGGGGTGACCTCGCCCGCCGTCTTCTATGCCCTTTGCCTGGGCCTGGGCTTTTCCATTGGCTACATTGCCCTTTTCCTGACCGTCTCGGCCGAACATTTTGGGACAAACCTGCGAGCTACGGCAACGACTTCGATTGCCAATAACGTACGGGCCACCACGTTGTTGACCATTCCGCTTTTTCAGGCCCTGAAACCTTCGGTGGGCGTCATTGGGGCGGCTGCGGTGGTTGGTGGAATCTGCTTTATACTCAGCTTTTGGGCGCTGGCTACGGTGGAGGAAACCTACGGCAAGGATTTAAACTATGTTGAGTCCTGATCGGTAGCCGGAACGTTTATCCTGTTTATTCAACCACTTATCCATTTTTTCGGCCACTTCTCCCATCCGGCTGCTTTGCTGGTTGACTTACTGTGTCTTTACGGCAAATACGATAAATCGTAAAGTCTTAATTCTGACTGAACAGTAACAACAAATCAAAGCACCATGAAAACCTTTGTTCACAATGCCAAAGCCCTGCTGATGGGCGTTCTCTTTTTGACCGGAGCCGCAGCGTCTGCCCAGACATCCCGTCCCTTCGACGCGGTGATGTATCCCACGGCCAATCCAATGAAATTACAGGTTAATGTCGCCAAGAACGAAGCGAAAAGTAAGCTCTATATCCAGTTGCTGGATAAGAAAGATCATATTTTAGTGACTCACCATTTGCCCCGCAAAGCCGACGTTTACCGCCAGCGGTTTGATATGAGCGATCTGAAAGATGGTGTTTACCGGGTTCGGATCACTAACGGCAGTGAGGTCATCGAGAAGTCATTTCAGATGAAAACGCCGGGACTGGAAGAGCGCCTGACACCTCGTTTGATGACGGTTGTCGAAACGCCAAATACGCTGGCGAGCGGCAATTAACGCTCCATAAGACATTCATTGAGTAGAAGCCCGTCGTTAGGTAATGACGGGCCTTTTGTTGAACCAGGGTTGTTCGCGTTCCAGTTGTCCGGCCAGGCGATACAAGACATCTTCCTCCCCGAAACGCCCGGTGAACATAACCCCCACGGGCAGGTTGTCGGCCGTCCAGTGCAGAGGGACCGACATGGAAGGCTGGCCGGTGATGTTGGCGACGGGGGTATAGGTGCTGTAGCTGAACGACTTTTGTGACTGCATATCAATGAGCCTACTGCCTTTCACAAAGCGGTAAGCCCGAATCAGGTCGGCCAGATCGGCCAGCCGGTTTTCCAGGGGCGTATTCTGCAGGGCGCCAATCCGGATAGGCGGCTGAGCGAGGGTGGGGGTGACGAACACATCGTAGGTCTGGTGGAGGGTCGCCATCTTACGGCTTAGTTCATTCCAGTAGCGTTTGCTGTAAGCGTAATCCCCCGCCGTGTAAACATCACCC
>Ga0325400_1003616_pt1 | contig 14037 bp, 11 predicted proteins | sample PopdelMetagenome_2_FD_205662 | JGI IMG/M metagenome (GOLD analysis project Ga0325400, IMG submission 205662) | Populus deltoides microbial communities from Bellville, Georgia, United States - Xylem-PdKOR-R1 | ecosystem: Host-associated > Plants > Phyllosphere > Stem > Wood/Secondary xylem... | reverse complement strand
GCCCAGCACCGGTGCGGTGAAGAAGTCGATGTCGTCGGGGGTCAGGTCGCGGGCCGACAGCACCAGGCCGAGCAGGTCCGTCGTGCTCAGCGAGTCGTCGACGGCGATCGAGCTGGTGACCGTGGTGAGCACCGAGTCGATCTGGTCGAGGCTGGTGAAGGTGCCGCCGGCGAAGAGCTTGCCGAACAGCGCGCGCAGGTAGTTCTGCTGCCGCTTGACCCGGTCGAAGTCGCCACCGGGCAGGCCGTGCCGCTGCCCGACGTACCAGCGGGCCGCCTCGCCGTCGAGGTGGTTCACCCCGGCCGGGAACGTGTACGGGCCCCAGCTGGTGGTCTGCGGGACGGTGACGTCCACCCCGCCGAGCGCGTCGGTCATCGAGATGAGCTCGTTGAAGCTGATGGCGGCGTAGTGGTCGATCCGCACGCCGGTGAGGTTCTCCACGGTCTGGATCAGCAACGGCGGCCCGCCGTAGGCGTAGGCCGCGTTGATCTTGTCCATGCCGTGGCCCGGGATGTCCACCCAGGAGTCGCGGGGGATGGAGATGACCTGGACGTGGTGCCGGTCGCCGGAGAGCCGGGCGAGCATGATCGCGTCCGACCGGTCCCCGGGGGTCGTCCCGGCGGTGACGTCGGCCCGGGTGTCCGAGCCGACGAGCAGGAAGGTGACCGGGGCAGCGGAGGCCTCCGCCACCGGTGAGGCCGGGGCGGGGCGGGCGCTCTGGTCCAGGCCGTCGAACACGTCACCGACGTCGGCGATGTTCCCGGCGTAGCGGTCGGTCAGGTACCAGGCGCCGCCGGCGACGGCCAGCGACAGCACGGCCGTGAGCACCCCCAGGCCCACGAGCACGCGGCGCAGCGCGCGCCGGCGCGGGCGCGCGGCCACCGTCACCGGGTGGTCGTCGTCCCGGTCGGCCGTGGGCCGGTCGTCGGAGTCGTGGTCGTCGAGCATGCGGGTTCCCCTGTCTGTCCGCGACGACCGTACGACCGGTCCGGTTGCGCACGGTGCTCCCGGAGGAACCGGTCGCCCGGACGGGTGAGAGCGCCCCCCGGACGCTCCGGGACCGGCCCGGGGACGCCGACCACCACCGGGTGCGCACCGACCACGAACCCGTGACGACGCCGGCCCCCGCCCTCCGCCGGGCCGCCGACCGCGCCGGCCGGGTGTGGCTGACCACCCGCGACCTGCTGCTGGCCTCCGTCGCGGCGCCCGCCCGCCCGCTGACCCGCACCACGCGCGCGCTCGCCGTCGCCGTCCTGCTCGCCGAGCTGGCCGGGCTGCTCGCCCGCCGTGCCTGCACCGCCGGCACCTGCGGGCCCACGGCCACGGCCTGGGCCGACCGGCTGGACATGGACGCCCTGGGGTCGGTGCCCCGAGCGATCATCACCGTGGTGCTCGCCGTCGTCGCGCTCGTCTGCCTGCGCGGCGCGGTGGTCGCCGGCCGGGCCGGTGCCGCCGTCTGGTGGGCCGTGCTGGCCCTCGGCTGCGCCGTGCTGGCCGCTGCCAAGCACTGGTCGGTGCACTCCCTGCTCGAGCAGCGGCTCGCCCCGCTGCTCCCGGGGACCGACGTCCAGCTGGGCTTCGTCGCGGTCAGCGCGGTCGGTCTCCTGGTGGTCCTGGTGGCCGGCCGGTGGGTGCGCCGCGAGACCCGCACCGTCGTCGCCACCTGGCTCGGGCTCTACGCCGTCGCCTCGGTCGGGCTGGCCGCGGGCACGATCGTGCTGGCCCAGCTGGGCAGCCTCGCGGCCGACCTGTCCACCTTCGTCGAGGAGACCGGCGAGGGTCTGGCCGCGGTCGGGCTGCTCGCGGTGGTGCGGGCAGGCTCGCGCCAGCTCGCCCAGCGCCGCTGACCGGTCAGGCCCCGACGGCGGTCCGGCGTCCCGCGAGCTCGCGCACCCATGCGCCGTAGCGGCGCAGCGACGCCCCCGACGTGAGGTGCTCGGCGGCGTAGGCCCGGCCGCGCGCGCCCATCGCGGCCGTCTCCTGCGGGTCGGCGGCCACCGCCTCGACGGCGTCGAGGATGCCCTGGGCGTCGCCCGCCGACGCCATCGCACCCGCGCCGGCCGCGGCCATCAGCGCCGCTGCCCCGCTGCGGGCGTCGGTGGCCGCGACCACCGGCCGGCCGGCCGTGAAGTAGCTGGTCAGCTTGCTGGGCACGCTCATCTCGACCACGCCGGGCTTCTCGTGCAGCAGCAGGACGTCGGCAGCGGCCAGCGCCTCCTCGAACTGCCCGTCGGGCAGGGGAGCGACGAAGGACAGCCGGTCCAGGCCGGCGCCCCGGGCGGCCAGCTGCTCGCGCTGCGACCCGTCGCCCATCAGCACGACCCGGACCCGGCTGCCCCGCTCACCGGCCAGGCGCGCCACGTCGACCAGGCCCTCCAGACCCTGCTTCACGCCCATGTTCCCGGCGTGCAGCGCGACGACCTCGTCGTCCCGCCAGCCCAGGCGGGCGCGCACCGTTGCCCGGTCGTCGACGGCCGGCATGGTCACGTGGGACCAGTTGGGCACGACCTCGATCCGCGCCGGGTCGACCCCGGCCTCGACCAGCCGGCGGCGGAACACCTCGTGGATGACCACGACGGCGTCGGCCCGCCGCAGCAGCGCGCCCTCCAGCCAGGCGGTGGCCCGGGTCAGCCGGCCGCCGCCCAGACCGGTCTCGGCCAGGGCGGCGCCGTAGAGGTCCTGCACCCACACGCCGAGCCGGTAGCGGCGGACCCGCCGCAGCAGCACGGCGGGCACCAGCGACAGCAGCACCGGGCTCACCGCCACGACGACGTCCTGCCGGCGGCGCAGCAGCTGCAGCGCGGCCTTCACCGCGAAGACGGCCTCCATGCGCACCCGGGACGTGCCGGTGGGGTGCTCGGGCACCAGGTGGCGCTGCCGGCGGACGACGACGCCCTGGTCCACCTCCACGGGCCGGCGCTGCCGGTAGTCCGGGTGCAGGCGCCACTCGGGGTAGTGCGGGTAGCCCACGACGGCGGTGACGTCCATGCCCTCGGCCGCGAGGTGCCGGGCCAGCCCGGTGGTGTACGGGGCGTTGCCGGAGTGCTCGGGTGCGTAGTGCAGGCCCACCACGGTGACCCGCGGCTGGAGCCGGTCGGTCATGCGTCGAGGCGGACGGCGCGGCCGGAGAGCTGGTCGTCGAGCTGCTTCACGTCGGCGTCGACCATGATCTTGACCAGTTCGGGGGTGAGGACCTTGGGTTCCCAGCCCAGGTGGGTCTTGGCCTTGGTGTAGTCGCCGATGAGGGCGTCGACCTCGGTGGGGCGTTCGTAGCGGGCGTCGTGTTCGACGTAGGCCTCCCATTCCAGGCCGGCGTGCTCGAAGGCCAGGCGGACGAAGTCCTTGACGCTGTAGGCGGTGTTGGTGGCCAGGACGTAGTCGGTGGGGTCGGGGGCTTGGAGCATGCGCCACATGCCTTCGACGTACTCGGGGGCGTAGCCCCAGTCGCGGACGGCGTCGAGGTTGCCCATGTAGAGCTTGTCCTGCAGGCCGGCCTTGATGCGGGCAACCGCGCGGGTCACTTTCCTCGTGACGAAGGTTTCCCCGCGGCGGGGGCTCTCGTGGTTGAACAGGATGCCGTTGACGGCGTAGGTGTCGTAGGCCTCGCGGTAGTTGCGGGTGGCCCAGTAGGCATACAGCTTGGCCACCCCGTAGGGGCTGCGGGGGTAGAAGGGGGTGTCCTCGTCTTGGGGGGGCGGGGTGGCGCCGAACATCTCCGAGGAGGAGGCCTGGTAGATGCGGGTGCGGACCTTGGCGGCGCGGACGGCTTCGAGGAGGCGCATGGCGGCGATGCCGGTGACGTCGCCGGTGAACACGGGCTGGTCGAAGGAGACGCGGACGTGGGACTGGGCGCCCAGGTTGTAGACCTCGTCGGGGTTGACCTCGCGCAGCACGTTGATCAGGGTGACGCCGTCGGTGAGGTCGCCGTAGTGCAGGAACAGGTTGCGCCCCGACGTGTGCGGGTCCTGGTAGACCCCGTCGAGGCGTTCGGTGTTGAAGGAGGAGGACCGGCGGACGATGCCGTGGACCTCGTAGCCCTTCGCGAGCAGCAGCTCGGCCAGGTAGGACCCGTCCTGCCCGGTCACACCGGTGATCAACGCCGACTTAGCCACGAACTCTCCCCAGGGGCTGGTCCCGGCGGGGGCTCGGGACGATCGTGATCAGCGTAGTTCCCGGGCCCGCGGGGGCGGCCCGGCCACGCGGGGATCACCCCTCGCACGGGGGAGCGGACCCGCGTGACGGGACGCCGGTCGGCGAGACTGGCCGACGGCGGCGTCCGGCCGCCCGCCGCCGCCCACGCCCCGGGGACCCGCCCATGCACACACCCGCCCGCGTCCTGTGGGTGACCAACAACGCCACCCCCTACCGCCGTCCGGTCTGGGCGCACCTGTCCCGACGGGTGGAGCTGGACGTCGTGGTGCTCGAGAGCGACCGCTCGGTGGCGCGCCGGGGCACCCGGGGCGCCGACTGGCACACGGCCGGCACCGACCTGCCGCTGCGCACGGCCGCGACGGTGACCCTCGCCCGGGGCAAGGAACCGGTGCACGTGCTGCTGCCCTGGGCCCGGTACGGGGTCCGGCGGGCCGACGCGGTCCTGCTCGGCGGGTGGGACTCCCCGGCCTACTGGCAGGTGCTGCTCCTGGCCACGCTGCTGCGCCGCCGCACCGTGGGCTTCTACGAGTCGACGCTGGCCTCCAACAGGTTCCGCGCCGGCCTGGTCGCGGGGGTGCGGCGCTTCTTCTTCCGCCGGCTGGACGCCGTCGTCGTCCCCGGTCCCGCCGCCCGCGACGCGCTGCTGGCGATGGACGTGCCCGCCGATCGCATCCACACCGGCTTCAACGCGGTCGACGTGCGGCGCTTCCACGAGGAGGCCTCCCGGGCCCGTGCCGCCGGCGATGCCGGGGACGGGCACCGCTACGTCTACGTCGGGCAGCTGGTCGAGCGCAAGAACGTCGAGACGGTGCTGCGCGCCTTCGCGCGCGTCCGTCGCCCCGACGACGAACTGGTCGTCGTCGGCACAGGTCCCCTCGACCGCCGGCTGCGCCAGGTGGCGGGCGAGCTGGGCGTGACCGACGACGTCCGATGGACGGGACACGTCGACAACGACCGGTTGCCCGCCGTGCTGGCCGGGTGCCGCACGCTGGTCCTCGCCTCGCACGAGGAGGTGTGGGGGCTGGTGGTCAACGAGGCGCTGGCGGCCGGACTGGACGTCGTCGTGCACCGGGACGCAGGCGTGCACCCCTCCGTGCAGGACATGCCCGGTGTGCACGGGTGCGGCGCCGACGTCGACTCCGTCGCCGACGCGATGGCGCGCAGCCGGGACGGGTGGCGGGGCTGGACCACCGACCCGCCGATCCTCGACCGCACCCCCGAGGAGTTCGCCGAGGTGTTCGCCGCGGCGCTCACCGACCGACCCTGACCGCCGGCGGCCCGTGCTGCAGACCACCTGACAAGCTGTGCCCGGACGCCGCTACCTGACGTGAGGACTCGTCATGCCGACACCGCTGGACCGGACCGCGACCACCTACGTGGCCGGGCACCGTGGACTGGTCGGGGGCGCGGTGCTCGCGCACCTGCGCGACGAGGGGTTCACCGACCTGGTCACCGCGACCTCCGCCGAGGTCGACCTCCGCGACCGCGGGGCCGTCGAGGCATTCTTCGCCGAGCACCGGCCGGCGACGGTCGTGCTGGCCGCCGCCAAGGTGGGCGGGATCCTGGCCAACGCCACCTACCCGGCGGACTTCCTCTCCGACAACATCCGCATCCAGGTCAACGTGCTCGACGCGGCGGCGGCGCACGGCACCACCAAGCTGCTGTTCCTGGGCTCCTCGTGCATCTACCCGAAGTTCGCCGACCAGCCGATCCGCGAGGACTCGCTGCTCACCGGCCTGCTCGAGCCGACCAACGACGCCTACGCCATCGCCAAGATCGCCGGTGTGCTGCACGTGCAGGCGCTGCGCCGCCAGCACGGGCTGCACTTCATCTCCGCGATGCCGACCAACCTGTACGGCCCCGGGGACAACTTCTCGCCCGAGGGCTCGCACGTGCTGCCCGGCCTGATCCGCCGCTTCGAGGCCGCCCGCCTGGCCGGCGACCCGACCGTGACCGTCTGGGGCACCGGCACCCCCCGCCGGGAGTTCCTGCACGTGTCCGACCTGGCCCGGGCCTGCGTGCACCTGCTCGAGCACTACGACGACGGCGCGCCGATCAACATCGGGGTGGGGGAGGACCTGCCCATCGCCGACCTGGCCCAGCTGGTCGCCGACACCGTCGGCTACACCGGCGAGCTGGTCTTCGACACCACCAAGCCCGACGGCACCCCCCGCAAGCTCCTCGACGTCAGCCGCATCCACGACCTCGGGTGGCGCGCGGAGATCGGCCTCGCCGAGGGGCTGGCCAGCACCGTCCAGTGGTACCGCGAGCAGCTCGCGGCCGGCACCGTCCGCGCCGCCTGATGCCCGGGCGCCCGCGGGTCGTCGACCTGTCCGCCGCCCCCGGCTCGGGGGAGAGCTGGGACGCCCCGGCATGGAAGGTCTACCTCTGGGGCCTGGCCGAGGTGCTGCTGGTCAGCAACCCCCTGCAGATCTCCTCCCGGCTGCGCCGCGCGGTGCTGGTGGCCTTCGGCGCCCGGATCGGTGCGGGCGTGCTGTTGCGGCCCCGGCTGCGCGTGCGCTTCCCGTGGAAGCTGACGATCGGTGACCGCAGCTGGATCGGCGAGGACGTCTGGCTGCACAACCAGGACCAGCTGACCATCGGCAGCGACGCGGTGGTCAGCCAGGGCACCTTCGTCACGACCGGGTCGCACGCCCACCGCACCGACATGGCGCTGATCACCCGGCCGGTGGTCATCGAGGACGGCGCCTGGGTGACCGCCCGCTGCGTCGTCACCGGCGGCAGCCGGGTCGGGGTGTCGGCGCTGGTCACCCCGGGCACCGTCGTGGCGGGGGAGGTCCCCGACGGCATGGTCTTCGGCGGCTCCCCGGGCGAGGTGCGCGGCCCCCGCTTCCGGGACTGACGCACCGGGTTCTGGCACGCGCCGGTACCGGTGGGGCACCCTGGGCCGGTGCAACGGGGGACGAAGGTGCGGACGGCGCTGCTGACCGTGGTCGCGCTCGGGACGGCGCTGGTGGTCGCGATGGCGCTGAGGCCGCCGGTACCGCCGTCGGGTGACCCTCCGGCCAGGCCGGCCGCGGTGGCCCCCGCCGAGCGTCCGGCGGCTCTGTTCGTCGGGGACAGCTTCACCGCCGGGACCGGGGCCAGCACCGCCGCCGGGGCCTGGTCGTGCCTGGCCGCGTCGGCCCTGGACTGGGTCTGCAACCGGGACGCCCAGGGCGGCACGGGCTTCGTGGCCGACGGCCGGGCCAACACCGCCACCTTCGCCCCGCTGCCGGATCGGCTGACCAGGACGGCGGAGCGGAACCTGGCCGACGTCGTCGTCGTGGACGCCGGCCGCAACGACATGGCCTACCCGGCCGCCGAGGTCGTCCCGGTCATGGCCGAGTACGTCGCCGCCGTCCGTTCGCAGTGGCCGGACGCCGCCCTGGTGCTGGTCGTCCCCGCCTACCTGGGCCAGACGGCCGACCCGGCCGACACCTGGCGCCCCGAGGTCACCGCGACGATGCGCGAGCTCGCGGTACGGCACGACGCGCTGGTGGTCGACCCGGTGGCGGAGCAGTGGTTCACCGGGCAGGACGTCGGCGGGCTGCTCGACGCCGACGGGGTGCACCCCGACGACGACGGGCACGCCCTCCTGGCCGACCGGTTCGTCGCGGCGGTCGAGGCAGCCGGCCTCGCGGATCCGGCGCTCTCCGATCCCCGGCGCTGACCGGCGCCCACCCACCAGGTCGACCCCGCCTCACCCGGTCGGGTGGCCGCGGGGCGTGCCCCGGACCGGCAGGTGCCACGATCGGTGCATGCACGTGGCCTTCGTCTGCACCGGGAACATCTGCCGCTCGGCCGTGGCCGAACGGCTGACCTCGGCCTTCGCCGCCGAGCTCGGCCGGTGGGACCTCACCGCGAGCAGCTCCGGCACCGCCGCGGTCGTCGGGTCGGGCATGGAGCCGTCCTCGGCCGCGGCCCTCGTCGAGCTCGGCGGGGACCCGGAGGGGTTCCGTGCGCGGCGGTTCGAGGCCCGGCACGCCCACGAGGCCGACCTGGTGCTGACGATGACCCGCGCGCACCGGCGCACGGTGCTGCAGCAGGCGCCCCGGGCGCTCGCCCGCACCTTCACCCTCGGCGAGGCCGCCGAGCTGCTGCGCGCCCTGCCGGCCGGTCCGGTGCTGCCGGGGGCCGACGACTTGACCGCCCGCGGTGCAGCGCTGGTCGCCGCGCTGTCCGGGGCCCGCTCCGCACGGGGTGCCGCGGCCCGTGAGGCCGCCGACGTGCCCGACCCGGTCGGGCAGTTGGCGCGGGTGCACCTCGCCGTGGCCGACCGCATCGCCGACGACCTGTTCCCCCTGCTGCAGGTGCTGACCGGCCTGCGCACGCCCGCGCTGGTCTGAGCGGCGCAGCCCGGAGGCCGCGGCCGTCCGGGTTCAGCCCCGGCGGCTGCGGCCGCGGAAGAGCGAGGACGTGCGGGACTGCACGACCACGGCGGGCTGCGGGTAGGCCGGTGCGTCCGGTCCGGAGATGGCCGGCCGCGGCGGAGCGGGGACCGGACGGTCCTCGGCGCGCGGGGCCAGCGGCGCCGGCACCGGCGGGGCCGAGGCCGGGGTGACCGGTCCGTCGGTGGCGGGGGAGGGTGACCATGCCCGCGGCCAGCCCAGCTCGTCCTGCGGCGCGGCCGTGTCGGCCGGGGTCTCGTCGGCCGGGGTCTCGTCGGCCGGGGCCCCCTCGACCGGGGTCTCGTCGGCCGGGGCACCCTCGACCGGGGTCTGGTCGGTCGGGGGCTCGGGGGCCCGCACGGAGGCGGCGGCCTGCACCCGGCCGGGGCGCCCGGCGCCCGTCGCCGGTGTGGGGGTCAGGGAGGCGCGGCCGGCCTCGCGGGCCGAGCGGTCGGCGTCGGCCGCGGCACGCTCGGCGGCCCGGGCGGCCTTGTCGGCCTCGCGCGCACGCTTGGCCGCGGCACGCTTCCCGCGGCGCCGACCGAACGGGCCGCGGCGCTCCTCGGGGTCCTCGCCGTAGTGGTAGGTGTAGCCGAGGCCCTCGTCCCCGGCGACGCGGCGCGGGACGAAGGTGAAGACGGTGCCCAGGGTCCGCGCACCGACCCGCTCCAAGGTGCGCGCGGCGGTGGTCAGCTCCTGCGTGGTCGTCTGGCCGTACCGCACGCACAGCACGACGCCGTCGGTGGAGGGTGCGAGGCCACCGGCGTCGGAGACGGGCAGCAGCGGCGGGCCGTCGAGCAGGACGACGTCCACGCGGTCGAGCAGCTCGGCGACGACCCGCTGCATCTGGCCCGAGGCCAGCAGCTCGCCGGGGTTGGGCGGGGTCGGGCCGGCGGCCAGCACCTGCAGGGCGCCGTCGCCGACCGGCTGCAGGACGTCGTCCAGGCCGGCGGAGCCGTTGAGCACGCTGGTGAGCCCCGCGCCGCTGACCAGGCCGAGGTAACGGGTCACCCGGGGGCGGCGCAGGTCGGCCTCGACCAGCACGACCCGGCGGCCGGCGGCGGCCAGGGCGAGCGCGAGGTTGACCGCGACCGTCGTCTTGCCCTCCCCGGGCAGCGAGCTGCTGACCAGGATGGTGCGCGGCGGCGAGTCGACGTCGACGAAGTCCAGGCTGGTGCGCAGCTGACGGAAGGCCTCGGCGCTGGGGGCCTCGCGGTCGTGGACGACCGGGCCGCCCTCGGAGAGCTGGTCGTCCTGCGGCACGACCCCCAGCCCGGGACCGCGACCGATCTCCGCGGCCTGGTCGCTGGTGCGGATGCGGGTGTCCATCCGGTGCCGCACGAGCACGAGGGCGCAGCCCAGGACCAGGCCGAGCAGCAGGCCGACGGCGAGGTCCTGCGTGGTCTTGGGTGTGCTCGGCGCCTCGGGCAGCTCCGGCGGCGCGATGACCGCGGTGCGGATCGGCGAGGTGGTCTGCCCCTCGGGCGTCTCGATGTCGGCGATGAGGCTGTTGAACTGGGTGCCGATCGACTCGGCGATGGCCTGGGCGCGCTCGGGGGACTCGTCGGTCACCGTGACGTCGAGGATGACCGTGTCCGGCACGACGGTGGCGGTGATCTCGTCGGACAGCTCGTCGGCGGTCATCGGCAGGTCGAGGTCGTCGACGACGGCCTGGGCCAGCTGCAGGTCGGTCAGGTAGGAGGCGTAGGAGGCGACCCGGGCCTGGGCCAGCACGCTGCCCTGCACCGCGGCGGTGAGGTCGTCGGTGCTGTTGGTGGTGGACACGAACAGCCGGGTGTCGGCCGTGTACTCCGGCGTGGTGGTGAGGACGACGCCGGCCGCGGCCGCGACGCCGAGCAGGGTGACGAGGACGACGACCCACCAACCCGAGCGCAGCACGCGCAGTGTCTGGTGCAGGTCCACGTCGGTCCTCTCCGTCGGCTCCCGCCCTGTGCTGGACGGTCGAGGGTGTTCTCGACCGATCGTGCTCCGGCCTCCAAGATCCCACAGCGGGGGTCACCCGTTCGGGTCGGCCGCCCGCCGTGGCTCCCGGACGGTGCCAGGACGCGGTCCTAGGCTGCGCACGACCCAGGACAGGACAGGTGCATGCAACCCTCCACCGCGACGGAGCGCCGGCCCGCGGCGCCACCCGTCGTCGGCTCGGTGCCGCTGGGTGCGCTGTGCGTGGTGCTGTTCTCCGTCGCCGTCCCGGCCTACGTCCTGGCGTCGACCCCCGCGGCCCGCAACCCGGCCTGGCCCGGGGCGCTGGTGGTGGTGGTGCTGGTCGGCCTGCGCTACAGCTGGCTGGTCGGCCGGGGCCAGCAACGGCTGATCGAGATGACCGTCTGGCTGTTCACCTACGTCTTCCTGGGCCTGGCCCCGCTGGTGCAGCTGCGCGAGGGCATCTCGCCCGACACCACCCCGCGGGTGTTCGCGGTGTTCGTGCCGCAGTCGGTCCTGGTGGTCGGCCTGGGCTCGCTGGCCTTCGTCGCCGGCGCCCTGCTGCGCACGCTGCGCCCGGCGGCCGCCGCCGATGACCGGCCGGCCGCCGCGGCACCGCTGGACGGCCCGGCCGTGCCGCGGCCGATCTGGGCCCTGGCGCTGGTGGCACTGCTGTTCAACGCCTACTACCTGGTGAGCGTCGCACCGGCGCTGTTCACCACGGTCTCGGCGCTGGGCGACCGGGCCGCGGCGGTGTGGCCGAACACCTCGACGCTCGGCATCGTCTCGGCGCTGGCGATCATGCCGCTGCTGGTCACGGTCGTGGTCCTGACCCTGCTGCGGCTGAGCCGGCCGCGGCCGCCCTGGACGCTGGGCGAGAAGGTGCTGCACCTGGTCACCCTGCTGGCCCTCGTCGTGACGGTGAACCCGCTGAACAGCCCGCGCTACGTCTTCGGCACCGTCGCCCTGGCCCTGGCGGGTGCGCTCGGTCTCTACGCGACGGCCCGCCGGTTCCGGCTGGTCGCCGTCGGCGCGATCGTCGGCCTGCTGGTGCTCTTCCCGATCGCCGACGCCTTCCGCAACACCGACTCCGGCGAGCGGGTGGTCTCCCCGGTCTCGGCCCTGGAGAGCGGCGACTTCGACGCCTTCGCGCAGATCGACAACACCCTGCTCTACGTCAGCGACAAGGGCACCACGCAGGGCCGGCAGGCACTGGGCGTGCTGCTGTTCTGGGTGCCGCGCGCCGTGTGGGCCGACAAGCCCGACGACACCGGCATCCTGCTGGCCACCTTCCGTGACTACGACTTCACCAACCTCTCAGCACCCCTGTGGGCCGAGCTGTTCATCAACGGCGGCTGGGCCGCCGTCGGGGTCGGCGGGCTGGTCTTCGGCTACTGGGCCCGCGGCCGGGACGACGCGGTGGTGCGGCGGCTGCGCCGCAGCCGCGCTCCGGGCGTGCTGGGCTGCATCCTGCCCTTCTACTTCGTGTTCCTGCTCCGCGGTTCGCTCCTGCAGGCCATGGCGAACCTGGTCGTCGTGCTGGGCTGCGCCTGGTTCGCCGACCGCGCCGCCCGCGGCCGCCTGGCCGTGGACACCCTGCCGGAGCGGGCCGCGTGAAGGTGCTGCACGTCGCCGCGCTGGTCAGTGCCGACGGTGCCTACGGCGGCCCGGTGTCGGTGGCGACCGACCAGGTCGCCGCCCTGCGCCGGGCGGGCCACGACGTGGTGCTCGCCGCCGGCTGGGACGGCCGCGCCGCCGCCGACCACCCGTCCACCCGGCTGTTCCGGGCCCGGCGTCCCCGGCGGGCCGGGTTCGCCGGCATGGTGGCGCCGGGGTTGCCCGCGTGGGTGGCCCGGCACGCGCGCGGGTTCGACGTCGTGCACGTGCACCTCACCCGCGACCTGGTCACGCTGCCCGCGGCCTGGCTGGCCGACCGGCTCGGCGTGCCCGTGGTCGTGCAGACCCACGGGCAGGTCCGGGCCGAGCGCGGCCGGGTGCAGGCCGCGCTGGACCGTGTGTGGACCGGGCGGCTGCTGCGCGGTCGCGCCGAGTTCCTGGCGCTGACCGGGCACGAGGCCGCCGACCTGGAGCGCCAGGGGGTCGCAGCCGGCCGGCTGCACCGGGTCGTCAACGGAGTCCCGCTGGCCGCGCGGACCGCGACCGCACCGGGCGGCGCGCCGCTGGTGCTCTTCGTCTCCCGGCTGGCCGACCGCAAGCGCCCGGTGGCCTTCGTGGAGGCCGCCGCCTTGGTGCACGCGGTGCGGCCCGACGTGCGCTTCGAGCTGTGGGGCCCCGACGGCGGGGAGGCCGGTGCCGTGCAGGCCGCGACCACGCGGGCCGGGCTGGCCGACGTCTGCACCTGGCGCGGTCCTACCAGCCCGGACGGCGCCCGCGAGCTGCTGGCCGGCGGTCAGCTGTTCGTGCTGCCCAGCGTCGCCGAGCCGTTCCCGATGGCCGTGCTGGAGGCGCTGGCCACCGGGCTGCCGGTGGTGCTGACGACCGAGACCGGGGTCAGCGCCGCGGTGGCCGAGGTCGGGGCGGGCGTGGTCACCGACGGCTCCCGCCGGGAGCTGGCCGACGCGGTGCTGGCGCTGCTCGAGCCCGGTGCGTGGGCGGCCGCGGCCGGCGCGGCGCGGCAGCTGGCCGGCAGCCGCTACGGCATGGCCACCGTGGTGGACGCCCTGGAGGCGGTCTACGCGACGGCGGTCAGCCGGCGGCGACCGGGCTGACCGGTCCGGGGTCGGCGACGCCCTCGCGCCGGCGCACCCAGCGGTAGACCGGCACCCAGGCCACCGCGGAGACCACGGCCGCGGCCAGGAGCCCGGCCGGGACGGCGGCGACCCGCAGCTGCTCCCCGCCGGCCGAGGCGGCCAGCAGCAGGGCCACCGTGGCCACCAGGCCGGCGACCCGTGGGGGCAGCACACCCTGCGGGCGGTTCAGTGCGCGGACGCCGGCGCCCAGCGGGCCGGTGAGGGCGTTGAGCAGGGTGACCAGGCCCAGCACGACGGCCAGCAGCAGGTAGGTGCCGACGTCGAGCAGGTCCCGGCCGGAGACGAACCAGACCGCGGTGAAGGCGACCGCGCACCAGCCCAGCGTGATCGCCCCGTAGGCCAGTGAGGTGCGGACCATGCGGCCGAAGAACGAGCTGACCTCGCCCTGGCCGGTGAGCCGGTGCGCGTCACCGAGGAAGCTGAGCGCGATCACGTTGTAGAGCGTGTTCACCGGGGAGAGGCTGCTCTGCATCAGGCGGAGCACGCCGACCACGGCGGTGGCGGTGTAGAGCTGGCCGAAGACCAGCGGCAGCAGCAGCGCGGCCTGGCCCAGGCCGGCGTCCAGGGTCACCCACCGGCCGGGCCGCCATGCCTCGCGGAAGCTGACCACGCGCTCGCCCGCAGCCGGCGCCGAGGCCATCGCCCAACCCACCGCGGCCGACACCAGCGCGGCGCCGCCCCAGCCGAGCAGGAAGGCCGTCCCCGACCCGGTGCGGGTGGCCAGCAGGACGACCACGCCGGCCAGCCACACGGCGTCGGCCACGTTGACCGCGCGCCAGCGC
>Ga0325400_1003615_pt1 | contig 14038 bp, 14 predicted proteins | sample PopdelMetagenome_2_FD_205662 | JGI IMG/M metagenome (GOLD analysis project Ga0325400, IMG submission 205662) | Populus deltoides microbial communities from Bellville, Georgia, United States - Xylem-PdKOR-R1 | ecosystem: Host-associated > Plants > Phyllosphere > Stem > Wood/Secondary xylem... | reverse complement strand
GTCCACGTCCGTCCAGCCCTGCGCGTCCAGTGTCAGCCCCGCCGCGTCGGGCCGGTGCCGCAGCCAGAGCGACAATTGCTTGGAAAGGCGCACATCGGCGGGCGTCAGGCGTCCTCCGGCACGGTGACGGGGCGACCGGTCCACTCGTCCGCCGCCAGCGCGTCCGCCTGGCGAGCGATGCCGCGCGTCAGCGCGGCCGGCACCGCAACGCGAAAGCCGCGGTCGAGCAGGCCCTCCACCGCCCAGCGCACGCAATAGTCCGCCGCCACGCCGACCACGACCACCTCCTCCACGCCGTCGCGCCGCAGGTCGTCGAAGAACGAATCCCGATCCACCGGCGCGGCCGAGGCGTCGATCCGCTCGACCATCAGGCCCGGCTCCGCCCACATGTCGAACACGCCCTTCTCCAACCGGTAGCGCGGCAGGGCAGCGTCACCGGTGACAGGGTCCAGCACCAGCGCCCAGCCGGGCGTGCCGACCTCGCAGTGCGGTGGGAATTCGTGGGCCTCCTCGGACCGGGCATATACCTCCGGAACGTGGGTGTCGGCGGTGAACAGCACGCCCGCATAGCCGTCGGCGTCGAGGCCGCCGAGCCACGCCCCCATGGGCGCCACGATCGCCCGCGCGTCGCCCACCGGCAGCGCCCCGTCCGGCGCCACGAAGTCCCGCTGCATGTCCACCACGATCGCGAACCGCTTCACCGTCCGTCTCCCCTGTTTGGGCGTTTGACATAGGTGCTGAACGCATATAAGTAAAGCGCAATTAGCGTATAAGGTGCTGCGGTGAGCAAGAGCGGGTTCCTCGACCAGTATGATCCCGGCGCCTATGAGCGGCTGTCCCTCACGGTCGATCTGGTGCTGATGACCGTGGCGGACGGTGCGCCGGCGGTGCTCCTCGTCCGGCGGGACCGGCCGCCCTTCGAGGGAAGCTGGGGGCTGCCGGGCGGTTTCGTCGGACCGGCCGAGAGCCTGGACGCGGCGGCGCGGCGCGTGCTGGCCGACAAGGCGCGCATGGGCGACGCGCATGACGACGGCTATCTGGAACAGCTCTACACCTTCGGCGCGGTGGACCGCGACCCGCGGATGCGGATCGTCAGCGTGGCCTATTTCGCGCTGCTGCCCGCGGAGCGGTTCGCGGCCGCGTCCGACCTGACGCTGGCGCGGGTGGCGATGCCCGCGGACGGCCCGGCGGAGGCGGTGATCGTGGGCGAGGCGGCGACGCTCGCCTTCGACCACGGCGCCGTGCTGGACCTGGGTCTGCGGCGCCTGCGCGGCAAGCTGGACTGGTCGGCGGTCGCCTTCGCGCTGCTGCCCGAGCGGTTCACGCTGCGCGCGCTCCAGGACGTGCACGAGGCGATCCTGGGGCGGCGGCTCAACAAGCCCGCCTTCCGCCGCCGCATGATCGAGGGCGGTGCCATCGCCCCGACGGGCGAGCGCGAGACAGGCGCCTCGTTCCGCCCCGCCGAACTCTACCGCCACCTTCCCAAGGGAGACCAGTGATGGCCCACATCCGCAACTACGGGCTGGCCGCGCAGCTTCGCGCCGACGCGAGCAACCATGTCATCCGGTATCGCAAGGGGCGCGTGCGGCAGAGCGGACGCGGTCTGGTGTTCTGGTTCCGGCCGGAAACCGCCAGCATCGCCGAACTGCCGATGGACGACCGCGAGATGGCGATCTTCGTGAAGGGGCGCAGCCGCGATTTCCAGTCGGTGGCGGTGCAGGGCACGCTGACGTGGCGCGTCGCCGACCCGGAACTGTTGGCGACGCGCGTGGACTTCAGCGTCGGGCTGGTGACCGGCGCCTGGACGGCCGAACCGATCCAGCGGATCGAGACGCGTCTCGCCGGCCTCGTCAACCAAGCGACGATCCAGTATCTGGCGGGAGCGCGCGTCCGCGAGCTGCTGGACGCGGGGCCGGAGCCGCTACGCCGCGCGCTGGAGACGGTGCTGGGCAGCGACCCGGCGCTGGCCGACCTGGGCCTGGCCGTGGCTGCCGTGCGGCTCACCAATCTCGCGCCGACCAGCGAGCTGGAGCGGGCGCTTCAGACGCCGACCTTCGAGGCGTTGCAGCAGAAGGCGGACGAGGCGACGTTCGAACGCCGTGCGCTGGCGGTCGAGAAGGAACGCGCCATCGCCGAGAACGAGCTGGCCAACCGCACCGAGCTGGCGCGCCGCGAGAAGCTGCTGATCGGGGAGGAGGCGGACAATGCCCGCGCCCGCGCGGCGGGCAAGGCAACGGCGCAGGGTATCGAGGCGGGCAGCGAGGCGGAGCGCATCCGCACCGTGGAGGGCGCGCGCGCCGAGGCGGAGCGCGAGCGCATCGCCATCTATCGTGACCTGGCGCCGGGCGTGCTGATGGGGCTGGCGGCCCGCGACCTGGCCGGTAAGCTGGACACGATCGAGCACCTGAACGTGACGCCCGACCTGCTGGCCACGCTGGTGGGAGAGTTCCGGCGCGAGCCGCCGGCCCGGCCCCCGACCTTGTCCCCGACCCTGCCCGCATCGCGCGAAGGACGCTGACGGTGTCCACGGTCGCGCCGCGCGCGGTGTTCGTCACGCGCGAAAGCGACTACGAGCTGCTGCTCGCGCGCCACGCCACGCGCGGCCAGGCGCGCTTCTTCCTGGAAAGCCGCGGACAGCGGATCGAGGCGCTGGAGGAACGGAACCGACAGCAGGCGCACGCTCTGACGGCCGCGCGGGCGGCGGTGCCGGACGACTGGCGCCAGGCGCACGTCCGGCGCGCCGACCTGGACCGGTTCCTGTTCGGGCCGGAGGACGTGGTGGTGCCCGTGGGCCAGGACGGGCTGGTGGCGAACGTGGCCAAATACCTGGCCGGTCAGCCGGTACTGGGCGTCAATCCGTCGCCGGACCTCTACGACGGCGTGCTGGTGCGCCTAGGGCTGGACAGTCTCCCCGACCTCCTGCGCGCGGCCGCCGCCGGCCGGGCCCCGGCCGAGCGGCGCACCATGGTGGAGGCGCGGGTGGATACGGGCGAGACGCTGCTGGCGCTCAACGAGGTTTTCGTGGGCCACCGCGGCCACCAGTCCGCCCGCTACGCGCTGGAGACCGGCGACGAGCGGGAGGACCATTCGTCCAGCGGCCTGATCGTGGCGTCCGGCACGGGGGCGACGGGCTGGGCGCGGTCGATCATGGAGGCCACGGCCACGCGCGTACCGTTGGGGCCGCAGGAACGCGCGGTCGCCTTTTTCGTGCGGGAGCCGTTTCCCAGCATCGCCACGGGCACCCGCCTGCGGGCCGGGCGGATCGCCGAGCGGCCGCTCGCCGTCACCTCTCGGATGAACGACGGGGGCGTGATCTTCGCCGACGGTATCGAGCAGGACTTCCTGGGGTTCGACTGGGGCCGGCGGGTGGCTGTCGGCCCCGCGGCCCACGCCCTCCACCTCGTCATCGGCTGAAGGAGTTTCGATCCATGCCCGCGACCGACATTGCCGCCCGCGCGTACGACCATGGCTGGCGACTGGACCCGATCGTCCGCAGCCTGCTCGACACCGATTTCTATAAGCTGATGATGCTGCAACTGATCCGGCGGCGGCACGGGGACGTGCGGGCCACCTTCTCGCTCATCAACCGCAGCCGCTCCGTCCGGCTGGCCGACGCGATCGACGAGGGCGAACTGCGCGAGCAGCTGGACCACGCGCGGACGCTGCGCTTTACCAAGAACGAGCTGATCTGGCTGGCGGGCAACAGCTTCTACGGTCGGCAGCAGATATTCGCGCCCGACTTCCTGGCCTGGCTCGCCGATTTCCGCCTGCCGCCGTACGAGCTGCGCGCGGTGGACGGCCAGTTCGAGTTGCGCTTCCCCGGTCCCTGGACGCACACCACCATGTGGGAGATCCCGGCGCTGGCGATCATAAACGAGCTGCGCACGCGCGCGTGCTTGCGCGACCGCGGCCGGTTCGAGCTGGACGTCCTCTACGCGCGCGCCAAGACCCGGTTGTGGGACAAGGTGGAGCGGTTGCGCGAACTGCCCGACCTCGCCGTGTCCGACTTTGGCACCCGTCGGCGCCACGGCTTCCTGTGGCAGCGCTGGTGCGTGGAAGCGTTGAAGGAAGGGCTGGGCCGGCGGTTCACCGGCACCTCCAACGTGCTGCTGGCCATGGATCACGACCTGGAGGCGATCGGCACCAACGCGCACGAACTGCCTATGGTGCTGGCGGCCCTGGCGGAGGACGACGCCGGCGTGGCGGCCGCGCCCTACCGGGTGCTGGAGGAGTGGCGCCGGCAATATGACGGCAACCTGTTGGTGGCGTTGCCCGACGCGTTCGGCACCGCGGCCTTTCTGCGCGGCGCGCCTGCCTGGCTGGCCGACTGGACCGGCTTCCGCCCGGATTCGATGCCGCCGATCGCGGGGGGCGAGCAGATCATCGATTGGTGGCGGGCGCAGGGCCGCGATCCAGCGGAGAAGCTCCTGATCTTCTCGGACGGCATGGACGTGGACACGATCGAGGAAACGTATCACCACTTCCACGGGCGCGTGCGTATGAGCTTCGGCTGGGGCACCAACCTCACCAATGATTTCCGCGGCTGCGATCCGGCGGGCGGCGACGCGCTCGCACCGATCTCGCTGGTCGCCAAGGTGACGGAGGCGAACGGCCGCCCAGCGGTGAAGCTGTCAGACAATCCGGCTAAGGCGACCGGCGACCCCGCGGAGGTCGCGCGTTACCTGCGCGTCTTCGGCGACGCGGGCATGGTGCGGACAGCCGTATCGGTCTGAGGAACCGCGCCCGGCTCGCTTTCGGGGGCGTGCTGCGCCATGATCGCCCGATGCGGGGAACGGGGGTGTTCGACCGATGGTGATCTGGGCGGCGATCATCGCGGCGTTGGCGGGATGGCTGCTGGCCGGCTTCGACGCCTGGGGCGCCGCCGTCGGCGCAGTGCTGGGCGGCGCGTACGGGCTTGGTACGCGGCGTGCCGTGCGGTCGGAGGTGGAGGCGGCGCTGGGGCCGCTCGCCGAAACCGTGTCGGACCTGGCGATCCGGATGGAGGCGCTCGCCGACGCGGTGATGCGCGGCACGAACTCGATCCCGGCGGCCGAGCCCGAGCCGGTCCGTGTCCGTGCGCCGGAGCCCGTCCGGACGATGCCTCCTGCTGAGGTCGAACCCGCCCCGTTCCCCGCCTACGAACCGTGGACCGAGCCATCGGGCAAGGCCGATCCCGGCTCGGATCGCCGGGACGATCCGGTCGGCGCCGCAATGACGTCGATCGTCGCTGCGGCGCGAACCTGGCTGTTCGGGGGCAACACGATCGTGCGGCTGGGTCTGGTGATCCTGTTCGTTGGCCTCTCGTTCCTCGCCAGCTACGCCGCGTCCGCCGGGCTGTTCCCGGTGGAGCTTCGCCTGGCGCTGGTTGGCGCAGCGGGCGTCGTGCTGCTCGGCGTCGGCTTCCGCGCGCGCAATGCGCGACCTGGCTTCGGAACCGCGCTTCAGGGGGCGGGCGTGGCCGCCATCTATCTGACGCTGTTCGCCGCCGCACGGCTCACAGGCACGGTGCCGGCGCCCGCCGCCTTCGTTCTCATGGCGGCGGTTTGCGCGCTCGGTTGCGCGCTGGCGCTGCTGCAGCGGTCCCAGCCGCTGGCGGCCACCGCGTTCCTGGGCGGCTACTCCGTGCCGCTGCTGCTGTCGGACGGGGGCGGCGCGGTGGCGGCGCTGTTCGCCTACTATACGGTGCTGAACGTCGCCGTGCTGTTCCTGGCCACGCGCCGGGCGTGGCGGGCGGTGAACCTCATCGGTTTCGCCGCGACCTTCGGCACGACCGGGTTGTGGATGGCGGGGAGCTATCGGCCGGCCGACTTCGCGGTGGCGCAGGCGTTCGTCGTCGCGTCCGTTCTGATCTACGTCTGGGCCGCCGTCCTCTACGGCCGGCGGACGCCCGCGCGACCTGGCGGGCGGCTCGGCGGCTTCGTGGACGCCACCCTGCTGTTCGGCCCCGCGCTGGCCGGGTTCGGGCTGGAGGCCGGACTGGTGGCCGACCGGCCGTTTGGCACGGCCTTCGCGGCGCTGGGGTTCGCGGGGCTGTACCTGAGCGTGGCCGCGATCGCGGGGCGGCGCCGCGGCGCCGACACCCGCCCGCTCACCGAGACGCTGCTGGCGATCGCGCTGGGCTTCGTGACGCTCGCGGTGCCGCTGGCGCTGGGCGCCCGCTGGACGGGCGCGACCTGGGCGCTCGAAGGGGCGGGCGCCTTCTGGGTGGGTGCGCGGACCGCGCGCTGGCTGCCGCGCCTGTCCGGCTTGGCGCTGCAGGGCGTGGCGGCGCTGCTGCTGCTCGGCCTGGCGGAACCGGAGGTCGCGGCACTGCCGTTCACCGGGCCGAGCTTCGTGGGCGCGATCCTGGTCGCCGCGGCCGCGTTGTTCACCGCTTGGCAGCTGCGGACACCCCTGGCCGGCGGCGGCTCGCGCCTCGCGCTGGCCTATGCCCGCGTTGAAGCGATGCTGGAACGGCCCGTCTTCCTGCTCGGCTTCTTCTTCTGGTGGCTGGGCTGGGCCACGGAAACGCGCCGCCTCCGTCCTCCGGCCGAGGTGGGGTTGGCGGCCGTGCCCGTGTTTGCGCCCGGCAGCCAAGCGCTGCTGGTGACGCTCGCCTTCGTCGCCAGTGCCGCCGTCGCGCAGGCGGTCGGTCGGCGACGCGGATGGGCGGTCGCGACCTGGCCGTCGCGGGTGGGCTTGGCGGCGCTGGTGCTGGGGTTCGTCACCGCGTCGGCCCACGGTCTGCACGTGCCCGTCTGGCCGGCGCCCGCGATCTGGGCGGCGGCGATCGGGCTGCACGTCCTGATGCTCTATCGGAACGATCACGCGCCGGATCCCGGCGCTGGGGCGCGGATGCTGGCGCGCGCGTCGCACGTCGGGGGCGCGTGGCTGGCCGCGGCCCTGGCGGGTGACGTACTCTGGGTGGCGGTGGACCGCGCGGGGCTCCGGCATACGGGGTGGGCGGAGGTGATCCCCATGGTCGGACTGACCGCGATGCTGGCCGGGCTGACCCTCTGGGCAGGTCCGGCCGCCGCCGGAGGGAGGAACGGGGCGGGGGCACGGCGCTGGCCCCTCGACATCCATGCGGCCGACTATGCGTGGTTCGCCGCCGCCCCGCTCGCGGCGCTGCTCGCGATCGTCGCGGCGGTCACGGCGCTCCTGTCGTCGGGGACCGCCGCCCCGCTGTTCTTCGTGCCGCTGCTCAACCCGGTGGACTTAGGGGTGGCGCTGGCTCTGGCCGTGCTGTTTCTCTGGCGGCGCGGCGCGGGCGCGCTCCGACCGATGCCCGCGGGCGCGGCGCGGGTGAGCGGTCGCGAGGGTGCGGGAACGCTCGCGGGACTGGCATTCCTGTGGATCAATACCGTCTGGCTGCGCGCGGCGCATCACCTGGCTGGCGTCACCTGGTCGCGCCAAGCGCTGCTCGACAGCTTCCTGGTCCAGGCGGGGCTGGCGATCCTGTGGACGGTGGTGGCGCTGGGTCTGATGGTGGCGGCACATCGGCGCGGGCGCCGGACGGCGTGGATGGTCGGTGCCGTGCTGCTCGGTGCGACGGTGGTCAAGCTGCTCCTCGTCGACCTCAACAACGCCGACGGCGCCGCCCGCGTGGTCGTGTTCATCGCCGTGGGCGGCCTGATGCTGGTGGTCGGCTATGTTGCGCCGCTGCCGCCGCGGAGACCGGTGGCAGAGGGCGCGACGTGAGGCGCGTGCCCGTCCTGGCGGCCGTGTCGGCCCTGGTCGTGTCCGCCTCCCCCGCCGGATCCGACGGGGAGCCGAGCGGCTACGCGATGCGTCTGCCCTTACAGACCCAGGGGTCGGGCAGGCTCCAGCGCGTGGACCTGCCCGGGGCCGCCTATGTCGCGGCGCGGACGCATGACCTGTCCGACGTCCGCGTGTTCGACGCGCGCGGCCGGGCGATGCCGATCGCGCGCCAAGAAAATCGGCGGAGCGAGGTGATCCGATACCCGCTCGCGGTCGTACCCATCCTGGGACCGGCGGGTGGCCTCACCGTCCGGGACGTGACGCTGGAGCCCGACGGTGCGGGCGGCGTGCACGTGGCACGTGCCCGCGCCACGGTCGCCGACGATCCGGGCCGAACGGCGGTGCTGGGCGCGCTGCTCGACGTCAGGCGCTTCGACGGGCGGGGGAGCGCGCTGCTATTGGAAGCGGAGGCGCCGGAGAGACAGCCCGTCACCTTCACCGCCGAGGCGAGCCACGACCTGTCCAGCTGGCGGCGGCTGGGCGAGCGAACGGTGCTTCGCCCGCCCGGGTCGGCGGACCGCTCGGTGACGGTGCCGCTGGACGGGGCCGGCCTGCGCCGGGCGTATTTGCGCGTGACGTGGCGTGGCGCGAACGGGCACCTTCTGGCACCCGTCCGGATCGTGCGGGCGGAGTTGTCCGGCCATCCTCGATCGGCGTCAGTGGAGACAAAGGTCTGCGCCGAACCGCCGCCCCCCGCCGACCGCCACCTCCTGGAGTTCGCGGCACCGTCCGCCGTCCCGGTGGCGACGTTGCGGATCACGCCCGCCGCGGACGACGCGCTTCTCCCGGTCCGTGTACTGGGTCGTGATACGCCCGAGCGACCCTGGACCCTGTTGGGTCGAGGCACGGCTAGCCGGGCCGCCCCGCCCGTCCGGCTCACGGACGCCGCGTTCCGCGCGTACCGCGTGGAGGCGGGTCCGGCATCGCCCGGCTTCGCCGCCGCGCCCGGCCTTTGTTTCGGCTTCGCGCCGCGCACGATCCTGTTCCTGGCCGCGGGGCGGGCGCCCTACGCGCTCGCCGTCGGACGCGTAGGGGGCGCGAGCGCCTACCTGGCCGCCGCCGACCTCGCGGACGCGGCACCGGGGCCCGCGTCCACCGCAACGGCCGAAAGTGTCTCGGCGCGGCTTCGATTGCGTGCGCCGGACGCGGCATCGGTGCGATCCGCGACGCTGCTCTGGAGTATCCTGGTGGCGGGCACCGTCCTGCTTGCCGGGCTGGTCTGGCTGCTGTGGAGGCGCGGATCGAGCCTGGATGAGCCCCGTTGATGCGAAGGGCAACGTCCGACTCTTTCCCCGCGAAGAGGCCGTAGCGACCTGTTTCGGCCGACGGACGAGCAGGGGGAGCGGTCGCGTTCGTTCCGTCGCGATACCCACGGCAAGTCGCGCGTCGATGACGGACGGTTCTCTGGCGGTATCCTATTGGTCAATCGCAATGGCCTGCGCTGGCGCGGTGGACCGAACGCCTACGGACCGCGCGAGACGTTCTACAACCGGGGGCAAGCGGTGGTGCGCGACAGGCGTATCTACGCGGATGCCGAAGGGGCCGGCGACGGCGGCTCGCATCGACCTGACCGACGCGGAGATCGCCGACATCATGGGGAGATCGGAGAATGAGGTCGCCCGCATCCGGCGCATCGACATTGACGACGTGGCCCGAACCGTGGCAATCGGCAAGCGCATCGCACGCGGCGTGTGACCCGGAATTGTAAACCGGGGCGCCAAAGGCGGTCGGATCGGCGCTAAGTCGTTGATACGCGGGTGTAGCTCAATGGTAGAGCAGAAGCTTCCCAAGCTTACGACGAGGGTTCGATTCCCTTCACCCGCTCCATCACAACGGAGTTATGGCGCAACTGCACCGGACTCTAAATCTTTGATGTTGCGTTCCTTTCTGTATGGGAACGACCAACACACGCCTCAACCTTGAGGACAAGATCGCCCGCTTCCTCGGGGAGCGCGAAGCCATCGTCCAGGAGATCATCCGCATCAGCGAGGGCATCGACGTGCTCGCGTCTCGGCGCGAGCGGGTCGCGAAGCTCGACGGGCTGATCGCGGCTGCCCGGATGATCATCCAGGAAACGGACCCGGACTGGTCCGGCGACCACATCAAACCCAAGCGCAAGACTGACCGTCACTCGCCCATTCCCTACGGCGAGATCGGCCGCACGAGCCTCGAAGTGCTGCGCGACGGTCCCGCCGAGGGAATGCGCACCCGCGATGTCGCGCGGCGGGTGATGGAGCGCTTCCGCCTGGACTCGAAGGACAGGCTGCTGCTCGACCACGTGGCGAACTCCGTGGGCCAGTACCTCAAGGGCAACGACGGTGATCTGGTCGAGTCGGACGGTGAGCGGCTCTATAAGAAGTGGCGGCTGATTCGGCTCAAGTGATTGGTGAGCCTGCCAAGCAAAGCGAGAAAACACGGCTGTTAACCATCCATCCCGTTGCAACAGCGCGGCTAGCTATGACTGAAAAGAAGTTGTTGCCTCACCTAGAAAATCTGCATTTTTACTCCGCTGCAACCCACTGGCGGAGTCAATTTGCAGCACTTTCTCCTATCGAAGCAGGCACGTGAGTTAAGCCTGAAGCGCATCGTACGCCTGTCCGACGAGGAGGCGTTCGCCGAGTTCGTGGCGGTGCGCTTCGCCGAAAACGACGGCGAGCCGCACTGCATCTACTGCGGCGTGCAGAACCCCTACTTCATATCGACGCGTCGCAAGTGGAAGTGCTCGGACAAGGCCTGTCAGCGCCACTTCTCCGCCACCACCGACACGCCGTTCGCGAGCCGCAAGCTGCCCTTCGGCGACCTTCTGATCACTATGGCGCTGTTCTGCAAGGCTCCGAAGGGCATGAGCGCGATCCGCCTCAGCCACGAACTGAACGTCTCGTACAAGACGGCCTTCGTCATGCTGCACAAGCTGCGCGAGGCGGTGAGCAAAGCCCAGCACAGCGTCGAACTCGGGGGTGAGGTCGAGATCGACGGCGGCTACAACGGCGGGCACGTTCGCCCGCACAACAACAAACCGCTCCGCGTCGATCGCCGTCGCCTGCCCCACCGGTCCGGCAAGCGGGAGTGCGTAGTCGTCATGCGGGCGCGGCGTGGCCGTACCCGCACGTTCGTCATGAGTGAGGCTGAGGGCGCGAGGCACGCGCCCAGCGTCATACGCCAGGACAGCACCGTCTACGCCGACGACAATCCGTCATTCAACCGGCTGCACGGCCACTTCCGGGACGTGCGTCGCATCAATCACCAGAAGCAGTACGCGGACGGCACCACGTCCACCAACTGGGCCGAATCGTACTTTGCGCGCCTGGATCGTGCGGAGATCGGCATCCACCATCACGTGGCCGGTCCCTACCTCGCCGCCTACGCCGACGAGATGACGTGGCGCGAGGACACGCGCCGTCAGAGCGATCAGGCGAAGTACGACGCGCTCGGGCACCTGATGACCCGCGGCGGTGTGTCGAGGGCTTGGAAGGGGTACTGGCAGCGGCATTTGCGGGTGGACGCGTGATGGCGACCTACCGCTTCCATCTCGTCGGCAATGCCCGCCCCGTCGAGCTTGAGGTCGCCGCTCCCACGATGGACGACCTGTATACCATGCTGTCGTGCCAGCGGTTCGTGCAGGGTCGCACGACGGAGGCGGAAGGCGACGGGGCGTTGCTGAACATGTTGATCGCCACGTCGCGCATCCAGTGTGTGGTGGAGGTCGCTTGATAAGGGCAGTACACTACTACGGATTATGCGCTTGCCTCGCTACGGAGAAAGTCGCTCCATTTCTGACGCTATATGCTTCCGCAATCGCTTCAACTGTTTCTTTATCGTTTTCGAAGCTAAGACATTCGAAGATCGGTTGGCATACGACATGAAGTTCCTAGCCAAGGTATCGTTGTACTTAGTGTGCAGCTTTTTAACGAACACCTTCGACGCTGAGCCACGTTTTGCTGCTCTTGAGCCTGCACGCTCAGCCTTCGCAATCGTTCTTCTCGCGGTACGCCACTGACGTGATAGAGAGCTAGAGCGTATCCTAGCATCCTCTTGTCCTATTTGAAATCCGAGGTATTGAATTGATAATGCACCCTGTCCGGCGAAAGTCTTTCTTTCTGTCTTCTTCGTTTGAAGTTCTAGACCAATGTCTTCTAAGCGGTTCTTCACCATAGCTTCAAGTTCGTCAGCGACAGGCGGCGGACAGGCAATCAATATGTCATCCGAATAGCGCTGATATAGCCCACCCCGTGCGCGAACCTCAGCAAGGATGTCGAGGTCGAAATCTACCATGTAAAGGTTCGAGAGCGTCGCGCTTATGGGCGTGCCTTGTGGGATACCTTTGGACGCACCATTGCCATGAACCTTTATGCCAGCCCGAAGAAGCTCAGGGATGGAAGCGATCGGAACTCGCTTGCGGGCACTCAATCGTTTCTTAATTTCATCGTTTTGCTTTAGATCAGATAATTCAACAAATCGGTATTTCGTAACGTGACGAAACACTTTGAACCAATCGTCTGGAAGACTATCCTCTTGGATAGCCCATTTTAGTTTTGATTTTAACATAGAGTGGTGCAGATTATCAAAAAATCCTGTCACATCAAAACACATGACAGTTATGTTATGATTAGCCTGGACATAATTCTGCACGTCTCGGGCAAAGTCGTAGTTACCTTTCCCAAGCGCTCGATACGCTATGACAGACTGATGTAATCCAACCTTATTATACCAAGTGTCTAAGAGCTTTGATAGCTTCCAGGAGTACCATGCTAATATGCACGCGTCGCGATGTGCCGCGTACATGATAGGCCTAGGCTTCTTTACTGTTTTATGCTGAGTCGGTTTGTAGCGCTTATCCTCCTTTACGTAGTGGATAAGAGGAGACCAGCTATGCTCCCGAACCTTCCTACGGTTTAAAGATAGCGCAAATGACACACCGATCGGCACGTCAAAATGCATGTAGGTGCGCGGGCGGAACCACTCTGGGGCGCTCATTGCGATAGCTTAGCCTTAGCAGTGTCCGGGAGCTAGCCCTGACCCTGAGCCCCAGCCTGTCTGGAGGCTCCCGGACGCACGCCACTTATCCGCCTCAGGTCACTTCCGATTCCATCGGCGCGGGTCGTTAAACGCTAAGTGCTATCATCTAATCGCGGAGGTCCAAGCTATGCTCATTCCAACCAACGGCGAACTCGCAGACTCGCTGATCCATCACGGCATCGCCATAATAATCATCATCGTCATCTACTGGGTTGCGCGCTGCAACGATCGTACCCGTCGGCCATTTCCGGGGGCCCAGCCTTTATTATAATAGCCGCAGCTATTTTCAAGAGGGTCCAAGCGGCGTCGCAGACTGAGAGCGTGTGCTATCCAGTTGGGCTACAGCCCTTATCAGTGTACTTGATGGCCCGCCCCGTGACCGGTGTCGAACGCAGAGCCGTCAGCGTCATGTGCGTCTCGCCGATGGTGACCAGCACCACGGCATCAGCGCCCATCTTCTTGGCGCTCTTGCGCAGCTTGGCGCCGATCTCCTCGCTGCGAAGCTCCTTCAGGCTATAGCTATGCGACCGCATGTTGACGCTCACCGCGCCGATCAGCGTGTAAGGGCAGGTCGTCACGTCGTTGCTGGTGACAAGCATACCGTCGCTGAATGATGAGATTTGCCCGGCAGGTAGCTGCTGAGCCACCGCGAGAGCCGATGTGAGCATCAGGCCGGCAGTACCGATCAGTCTGAGGGCGTTGAACGCCATAGATAAGTCTCCGCGTTCGCCCGGCTGGCGCCGGGTGGTTCGTAACGTGCGAACACGGTAAGCACGCCCCGCCTATTCGGCAGAGCCTGTTGTATTTAGCGGGCCGCCCGACAGAGCGGGCCCGTGTTCAGCACGTCATGTGCATCCTCACCGGCTTACGAGACCCGTGTGGACGGGCGCAGATTGGACGAGAGTGCGATCAAACGCAAGCGTCTTGACAATTCGCTAAATTTTTGCTAAACCTCGCAGTGCTCGATTGCGAGGTTCGGCGGGGCTGATCTGAAGCGTGTTACGGGCCTCAATCTGAAAGGAAGCTCGTCGTGAGCGATCGAGATGTGATGATGGCGCTCTATGCCGCTGTCGAAAAGCTGTATGCTGATACGGTTGGTAAGCCGCTCCGAGTTGTAGTTCCGCTTGAAGACGGAACCACAACAACCATTCAATCACCCGATTTTAGCAAGTATCGCTGTTGATCCTCCGGCAAGGCATCATACGCTTGGTCCCGCAACTCTTTTGCAGTGAAATAGTTGGCAACTGCATCCGCTAATGCTAACACGTTTGGAAACTTCTCA
>Ga0325400_1003612_pt1 | contig 14041 bp, 10 predicted proteins | sample PopdelMetagenome_2_FD_205662 | JGI IMG/M metagenome (GOLD analysis project Ga0325400, IMG submission 205662) | Populus deltoides microbial communities from Bellville, Georgia, United States - Xylem-PdKOR-R1 | ecosystem: Host-associated > Plants > Phyllosphere > Stem > Wood/Secondary xylem... | reverse complement strand
CACCTGATTCCACATTCTTTATTTCTGGTTAATATATGCAAAGCAATTACGGTCTGCAAGTACAAATACATGAGGGCTTTCTTGATAAGGTCCGGAAGGTGTTCTGTTGATCTCTCTCTCTCTCTCTCTCTCTCAAGGATAAGAAACTCAAGTCTCAAAAACAAAGAGGATGAGCATGGCCAAACGCCTGAAATATGCAGTACAATTTGACCTTAGCACTTCAACCCCCAAAATTATTGGAATGAAAAGCAGCCTTCTCTTTAAATCCCCACACAACAAACTATCCGTTGACATGAATCTCAGGAGGACAAACCTTCAATGGAATAACCAAACTTCAAGCAGCTTTTGGCATTTTGTCTGGCATCATATTATTGGGAAGAATAAGCTCTGGAGGTGTTTCCCGAACAACTCCAAGCACTGAATCGTATTCTTCATCACGGCGAGCGAATTTCTTGTGGAGCACCTTCTCAAACTCAATTTCATCAAGGCCCTTGGCATTTTCTGCTGCGTGAACTTGTGCCAAATTGGCATAATTTAATGCTGATTGGGAGATGAAGGCCATCTCTTCTTCTGTGAGCTTCCTCAGGAACTTAGCTGGATTGCCTCCCCACACCTGACAGCAAAGAGATCACTTTACCAGTAATCAACATCTCATCTAAGCCATATAATGAAAAAAAAAAGTACAATAAGAATCACATATAATGAGGAATTTTTGGCTCTAATCCACAGGTAACCCTTCCACTTGACTAAACAATATGTGTACAATGGCCACATCAACATTATATCACAATTAAAATAAAATACAGAAGTCCAAGCCGAAGTAGCTGCATGGAAGGTTCTTCAAAATATTTAAGTATTTTGAAACATTCAACTGAGAAGCATTTGCATACGTGACCCACCAGATACGCACAATTACTTCAGCAACATAAATAGGGAGAAAACAAAGCTGATTACTCACCAGAGTAACCAAAAGACTAGAAATTTATCTTACTAGAAAAAACACGCTAGCTGTTTCTATCTTCCCACTAGATACCATTTATGCCAAGAAATTAGAAAACTTCATAATCAATAAAACCAAAATAATGATTGCCATTGTCAACCCGAAGGTTTCAAAGTGACAATTTACCATACAGACAATAAAATTAAACATCAAATGACAAGGACCTCAAATTTTGTATTGCTTTGCCATACTTTATGTCAAGCATAAATCCCATAGAAACAGGAATTGAAATTTGATTGGATAAGAGTTTGCAGGCTTTAGGGGAAAAAAATCAAGAAAATCAATGAGAATTTCACACACCTCTCCAGAGGGAATTCTAGTATTCTGCCTCACAAGAGCTCCAGCAGCAACCATGGCATGTTTCTCAACACATACCCCATCTAGCAGGGTTGCACCTGTACCAACAAATGCTTCGTCCTCAACAGTGCATCCATGTAAAACAGCACTATGACCTGTCCATTTGAAGTTTGTAATCATAAACCAAGATCCTTGATTGAGACGCCCTTAGCAGGACTATGATATTTACATTCAGAATGCGACCGAGCATGACTTACCAACAGAAACATTATCCCCAATGATGGTTGGTAAAACCTTTCCACTTAAGTTAGACTTTGCAACATGAACAAGAGAATTATCTTGTATATTGGTTCCAGACCCAACACTGATGCTGTTAACATCACCTGCACGGATGGAGCCACGGTTGGACAAGAATCAGCAATATATGACACACACAAGCAGACCACGCTCTTCCGTGAACGCGAGGTTATTCATCTATATCTCAAGACCTAAATATGCAATCATTTAAACTAGAGCATCTTGTTGAGTTAAGCCCCCATATCAAGCTTTAACTTTCACTAAATTCATGTGGTTAATACCCTACGGAACGAAGCTATCACTTCTAACTTGACGTCATTATATCTAAAAATAACATAATCAAATATCAATGAGAAGTGAAATAAGGACGGAAAAGGGGGGGAATTTATATTGTGATGGATAAAAAATGTTAGGCAAAAAATAAGTTGTCTATCTTACCTCTCAAAACACAGCCGTACCAAATGGAAGAACCTCTTCCCACATGAACATTGCCAGTTATAGATGCACTAGGGGCTACAAACGCATCCTTTTCAACAACAGGAGCTTTATCAAATACATTCATGAGCGTCCGATGCCTAGATACTATTTAATCAAAGAATAGAGATTACAAACCATATACCCATTTCTGAATCTACTATATGTAAAAATAAATAAATCAATAAACAAGTAAATCGCTCTAATATAGACTAAAAATATAAATGTAACAAACTGAAACATGCTCACGTTGTTCTTGGAAGTAGTAGTTGCCTTGAAGCCGGCAACCGAGGCGATCAAGTGCTTGACCGGTTTCACGGATCCAGAATCCTACGCTGTAGATTGCTCTCCCTAATGTCCCCATCTAATCTTCTGCCTGATCAGATTTTGATTTATTTTCTTCAATTGAAAGAAATATTATGATTATTATTATTAAAATAGCATCGGAAGAAGAAGAAGTGGAGAAAGAAATGAGAACAACTGTAGAGACCGAGAAATGCGAGGAGGCGGAGTAGTAGACACTGACTACCCTTCAAAACGCTGTGCAAAAGTCTCCCTGCGTGTGCACTACACGAATGCCATCTTGTCTACCAATCACTTTCCAGCAGTGTTTTTTTTTTTTTACTTTTCGTGGTCTTGCCACGTGTTGCATTTTGCTGGGTAGTTAAGGCTTTTAGAATGAACACGACATCGTTTTTGTTTAATACGCCAATATTTTATTTTATTTTTATTTTTATCCTATCTCTTACAATGTGAACACAACTTCTTATTTGTTTAGTGTACTTTAGACTTAAAGATTTTTGATTTTGTTTATATATATATATATATAAAGAGAGAGACTAAGATCTAAGTCTTACGTTGCAAGCACAAATCTTTATTTGCAAAGCCAGTTAAAATTGGATATTGTTATAATAACTGTTATTTTATAAAGTATTTTTTACTTAAAAATGTATCATAATAATTTTTTTTAAAAAATTAATATTAATGTATCAAATGATTTGAAAAAAAAAAAAAACTTATGAGTTGATTTAATCTTTCTAATCTATAACTCAAGCATTGTTCCGAATGACTTCTCTTACAAGTTTTATAACTATATTTCAAACAAATAAATACTTCATAAGATCAAAGTTGTCAATTTTGTTTCGGTAGATGTTTTATTTTTTCAATTGGAATGAAATGTTTCAGTTTCGAAATATTTTGCGTGCCGTTTCGGGGTTTTACTGTTAATATATATATATATATATATATATATATATATATATATTCAACAAACATAATTCAAATTCAATATAAATTAATTATAAATTATGCAATACAAACACAATGCCAAACAAATATAATTTCAAAATTTAAAATATTTCTAAATAGTCAAGATTAAATAGATCTTTAACTTAAAGTAATTCAACCTAAACAAAATATCAAAATATTATGAAAGTAAAATATTTTAATACAAATATTTTCAATATAAAGTTAGGTCAATGTTATCAAGGCTAATTGAATCTAAAACATTCCTTGTTTTGCTCAAATTTCTACAAAGTATAAACATGAAAAAAACAACATGAATATAAACCATATATATTAGTGATAAATCTAATTTTAAAAAATTAATATCATTGTTAATGAAAATAGTAATAATAATTTTTAATAATATTATTAAAATCATTGTTATTGAAAATAGTAATGAAAAATAGCTTTTTATAATTGGGTGGTTTAATTAATCTAAATGGTCAAGATTAAATAGATCTTTAACTTAAAGTAATTCAACCTAAACAAAATATCAAAATATTATGAAAGTAAAATATTTTAATACAAATATTTTCAATATAAAGTTAGGTCAATGTTATCAAGGCTAATTGAATCTAAAACATTCCTTGTTTTGCTCAAATTTCTACAAAGTATAAATATGAAAAAAACAACATGAATATAAACCATATATATTAGTGATAAATCTAATTTTAAAAAATTAATATCATTGTTAATGAAAATAGTAATAATAATTTTCAATATTATTATTAAAATCATTGTTATTGAAAATAGTAATGAAAAATAGCTTTTTATAATTGGGTTGTTTAATTAATTAAATTGAACAAGGTTCAATTTGATTCAATGGTTTTTCAATAGCGAAACGGAACATGTGGAATGAAACCGGAACGTTCCGGGCGGAATTTAGTTGAAAAATTCGGAACGGACCGAGATTTAAAATGAGATGAAATTTATTCCGTTTTTTGAATTGGTATGGAATGTTTCGGTCATTCCGGGTGAAACAGAACGGAATTGACAACCTTACATGAGATAGTTACTTCAAACGGACTATATAAAACCAATATCCATCTCTCTCCAAAATTATTGGTGGTTTATTAATTTATCTCTAATGTTTTGAAACATTCAATTCACCCCTCATTATTGCTTGTTGTATGATATTTTATAGATTGCAATTGTTTCATTTAAATTTAATTTTCTAAGCTAAATATATATAGTACTAATTAAAACTATGATAGCTAAATTAAATTTCATTAAAAATTATAAAATCAAAGTAAAATACTTAAATTTGCAATTAAATTAAAACAATTTTTTAGCATACATGTTAAGCATATAGTAAAATATTCAAAATTATAATTTAATCAAACAAGATCATAATATGCATACTAACACATAGAAAACAAAGTATTATATTTAAAACATATATAAAATACTAAACTAAAACCACCGTAAATATAATAAACTTGCTTGTTAAAGTATTAAACAAAAGAAATATAAATATTCAAAGGATTAGACCCTCTATTTTTTAAACTAATGTGTATTGGAATTTGAAGCCAAATCTTATATAGAATTAATTCTCGTTATTTATCAGCTTTAATTACATGCAATAAAAATAATCTAACAATTTTTTACCTTTAAAAACATCATTTTCCCATTAAAATTAAAACTATTCAGATAGAGAAATATAACTGTCCGTACAACTTGTTCATTGAATAGCTAAAAAAATAATTTTTATGGGTCTAAAGATTATCTTACAGTAAATCAAGACCCAAAATTTATGTGTGGCTTAAACTTAGTTCAATTTGAATTCTTCAACTCTTCGAGATTTATAAGAAAATCTTGTAATCTTTTAATATAAAATTAAAGATTTTGAGGTTTTTTTAAAACATGATAATTTGGGATTAATTTATTATTTATCTTTAATTTGTTTTTAAAAAATTAATGTTTCATATTAAAATATTCTTGTTGAGTATAATTTTCAACAAAATCTCAATCCTAAAGGTGAGTGAATGGATACCAATTTTTATTTGGAATCAAAATGCGCATTAACCATATTTTTGAAAACAAACTTGTAACAAGAGCAGTATTGGCTTGCATGGGAGTGTGCTTTCTTGTAAAGATAGAGCCACTAAAAGCTGGCAAACCACCATAAATATGAAAGATACGGACTGATTCAAATGACTCTTTAACTTTGAGAGGTTTCATTTGTTAACAGACAGCACTCCTTAATGCGCTACTGAAGTTCTTGGACCTTTTTTATGGAGATAAAGTGCCCATTTCTGGCCAGGGATTCTCAGGTAAAAGCTTAATAAAATGGCAGTCCTTGGCTTGTAAATACTTATTTTTTCTTATACCCTTACCTTTTTGAGGCACTTGTACAGCCATTGTCCAGGGATGATTGCTGCATGATTATCAAGCAGTTCTTCTGGATCATCTTTTATCAAACCAATACACACAACAGACATTGTGTACAGAAATTGGTGTTCTTTCATGTTATAATCAAGCAAAATAAAGCAAGTGTTTGGAGGGGCTAATCCATCGGGGGCAGAAGATCTGAACTTCAAGTAGCATTAGCATCCATAACAGCGGCACCTTAATAGGGCACACGAGTATGTGGCTAAGGACTTTCAAAAACCAGCTTCACTGCACGTACTGACTATTGCCAGAGCTCTTCCTGTACATACTAATGAATTTGGCCACAAATTCTGCAGAATAAGTGCATGATCAGGCTATGAACTATCCAAGTGCTTAGAGCATATATTTTCATTTGGATATTGAGTTGAAAATGATGCTAAGCATCATTGGTTCGATGAATCGCAGAATCTTTTTGCGTGTATAACTAGTAATGATTGTTCTGTTAGATTGGTTTGTCCGTTTTACCTTCCAGTTTCAGCAGAGCAGTTGTTCCTGTAGGGAGCCTCTTATCCTATAAACAATAGCTGCTTTTTGTTCAGTTTGTTGACAAGACCGTACTACAAAGTTGGACTTTGTCTTGGTGCACCAAAGCAAGCCTGAGGACACCACTCCACTTGGCTGGAAACTAAAAGATAAAGGACAAGAAAAGGGGTAAAAGAGAGCTTACATAATAAGCATGCCAATAATAAAGCTCCCGTTTTGATTTAGCCTCCACTCCCTTCAAGAATAGCTCTACCAATTTCTGTCAGTTGGAAATGCAGCTCTATCGGAATCGTTTACTTGTTGAAAAAGAAAACTATTGGTAGTAATCATGAAATGAAAGCTGAGAGATATCAAATGCATCACCAGGAGAATGAGCTTGGGGTGAACAAAATCCACGAGAAGCTTTTGAAACTTTCCCCGTACAGAAAATAGCCTGTGAAATCCATAAATGAAAGACATTGATCATTAGTGTTTTTATCAGGAAAAACCGAGTATGGTAATATCTGATTGCTACCCAGTTAGATTTTCATCCAAAACAATTCTTCCACACACCTACAGTGATTGTCCTCACCATTTTCAAATAAGAAAGGAAAATAGAACAAAAGAAAAGAAGACGTACTTATTAGGTGATGGATCATTCAGGATTTCTGTTGCAAGTTCAACCAATACCTCTTCCCATCCAAATGGAATTGGCTGATCATCAGAAAAAGGATAGCTGCAGAAGAAGATTGCCATAAAAAATTGTTTATTGGTAATTACTAATTATCACTGCCATCTTTTGATCCATATTTATTGGAAGTTGAGTATGTCCATTTGTTCAAATCCTTACTTGTGTGCTTTGCAGGCTTCAAGAGCCATGATTGCTTTTCTCAGGTTCTGCTTCGATTTGGCAGCGATCTTAGAAGCAAAGTTCATCGGTAGATCAAAATCTTCTTTCCTTGCAATTTGGATGAGAACTTCCATGATCTGGGAAAGAAGTTGAATCAAGAAATGAGAGTTAAGATAGATTTTTCATTAAGGTCTAATTTGAGCAAGATTAATTCAGTAGGACCAAGGTCGCATTTCAAGTGTTGATCAAGGCCATGACCAAGGGGGCTTAAAAATCTTAGTTTTAAACTTTGCACTGTATTTATATACCATTATTTCGTCCAAGCAGTGAATACACTGATTCTAATAGGAACATTCTTACCTCGTGGTTTACAGGAGCATCGACTTTTAAGACTTTGCAGCTATTTTTTACGGTTTCTAGGATGTCTGAATCATCTTCACAGCAGAGTATGAGCTTACAAGAATCTGTGTAACAGTCCATGATCCATTTTATCAAATGCTGTATGTTCTCTGGTGCTTTGTCAACCTCATAAAGAATTAATACTGGAATAAAGAACACATAAGTGTTAGATTCAAGTGAATGAGTGGAACGGTTCATCAGGAAGGTAATCATGCTCATGTTTAAAGAGTACACCTTTATAGTCTGGCTTAAAATTGGCCTCGCTAACTTCAGGGTTAATAGCATAAGTGTTGCTCATTTCCTTCACTAAACCCATTAATGCATATTTAGCATTTGGTTCCGAATTTACATTGATCTCTACATGGTGAGCACTGGATGCTATTGAAATTGCTACTTGTGCTGCTGCCCTTTGTTCCTGTTTCACAAGAAAGTGTAAAACATTGGATCCCAAAGTTCTCCAAAAGTTGAAAAGAAGTTAAATATAACCGATGAATCTTCAATATTCCGCCAACGTTTTTTTTTAAATTTAAATAATAATAAAGAGATATTGAGCTTTTAAAAAATCTCAGTTCTGCTGATATCTCAAAGACTTCAAGAAGATGAGATGACAAATCTGTAAGAATACTCGCATACCTGAACCTGGAAATATCTTAAATCATATGTTTTCTGCAAGAAAAAAGTGAATTAAGTTATCTTAAGCATCCAAAAGTACTGCTCAAGAGAGAAAGATCATTAATGTTATTGCATCTGATAACCAAGGACATACATTCCAACATGCATCACCAAATATTTCGCCAATCAGAGCCAGTGCTAGCGCTTTTTTACCAGAACCGGGTGGTCCTTTCAACAAAATGTGAGGAATGCTGTCATGTGATACCTATGGTTATACATGGAGTGTGTTAATAAGGCCTGCTGGCAGAATAGACTAGGAACATTGAATGACATGAAATAGTTGATAAAGCAGTTTGCAGAAGCCTAAGTATTTATCTAGAGTTGAGCAGATAAGAGGAAAAAATTGTCACTCAATCTTGAAATAGCTTACTAGTTGACTGAGAATTTGAGCTTCATGTTTGTGGCATGTAAATCCATTAAATGAATCAGGTTGATGCTTATCGGCCCAAAACTGTCTCAAGCTCTCAACCACAAACGCCTTCTCAATGAATGATGTTTCATCAAAACGTTTTTTTTCAGGTGATTTTGAGGTCTTGCACGGCCCCTTCCTCACACATGAAAACCAAGCTTCTGATTGCTTCTTCTTTCTATTCGCTGTGAACTTTTTCAAGCTTCCACTTGTTCTACCTCTTGCATCACTCATCTTACTATCGTCACTGGTAAGCTTACTACTACTCCGCCTACTTGCTGAAGAGGCGGAAGTCATAGTCATTCGTGAACCAGAAGTTGTTGTCGAAGTTCTCCGTGAGTTATGATTGATATTAGCATTTGCTTTATTACGCTGAAGAAGAGCAGAATCCATGTGGGGAAACATTGTGGGCCTTGGGTACAAATTGGTTACATTGTTGTCCTTTACCATGGCATTCTTCTGCATCGCCAAGGCTGTCTGGTCGACAGAAAAGAAGATATCACCAGGTGGAATAGATTCCGTGCTTTCAAAATTCGGAGCATTAAGCATAGAACCTTTAGAAAGCTTGATGTTAGCAACTATCTCATTCAGTTCACCAACAGAAGGTGCTTTTGTATGAGAAACTTCCCTTTCCCTTTGTCTACGGATCATACTCCTTGACAAAGGCGATGGGCTTCTTCCCCCCTTTTGCTCTTTATGACCATGGCTATTTTCCTGTTCCTTGCCCCAGGTCCTTTGTCTTGGTGCAGTTGTCATTCTACGACTAGCGTTTAGTCTCTCACTTAATCTACTGTCTTCGTCAAATTGCGAGTGAGTGCTCCTTTCTTCTCTAGTAGGCGTTCTTTGATTTTTCCTCCGGGGTTTATAAGGAGAAATTTGTCTTCCCTGTTCTGGTTTTGACAAGGGACTAACATTTCTCTTACTGAATTTGGGTGAAACAGCACCACGATCCTCTCTTTTTACCTTGTACGGAGAAGCTTGTCTTCTCTGGTCTGGTTTTGTCAAGGGACTAACATTTCTCTGGCTGGATTCTGGTGAAACAGCACCACCCTCATCTCTCTGTTCCTTAAAAGGGGAAACTTGTCTTCCGGACTCAGTTCTCAACATGGGATTGGCATTTCTCTGATTTGGCATGGGTTCAGCGCCATCATCGTCTCTTTGTGTCTTGTAGGGTGACTTGCTGCTGTGCCTCCTCCGAGGCGGACTGGAAACAGAGTCCTTTGTAGAATAATCATCATATCTTGAAGAATGTCTCCTGCTGTTCTTCAAAGGGCTGATGTTTCTTGGTAAATCCAACTGAATTGGACTCCCAGAACCAAAAGCTCCATTTTTGTTATTTCGATCACGCATTGGACTGTCTTGCCAATCAGTTTCTGTATCTGATGGCTCGTAACCGCTTCGCCTTTGCTTCAGGACATGAACAAGTTGAGGATGAGGGGCTCTATATCGAGTCGAACCATTCTCCATTGAGCCCAGTATTCAAGTAAGAATTCAGGAGCTTTCAGATTGAAAAAAAAAAAAAAGAAGAGAGGAGAAAATGTCTCTCTTCCAAATAGCCTTGGGAAAGTATAGGAATCAAGAAAAGTGTGAGATTCCTAAGAACAAGAAGAATTTCGATGCTGAGGTAAATAAAAAGGTATGGAATCTAAGGAGGAGACTGAAACTAAGGAATGCAGAAAGATGCTTCAGTTTAAAATACGATGATTGCAAAGCTGAAACATCGGTAACGACAATGCTTGGTGGCGTTCTGTTTCAGGTTTTTTCCAGCAATTTACACCCTAGGATCTTTTGTTTTGCTTCCTGTAAAATCTAAGCTTGCCAACCAGCATGTTTTGCCCTTTTTTCCTCTTTATCTTTTGTCATTTTAGTCTGGCTGGCTGCTGGACGAGAAGAATTATGGATCTCTGGAAGGAGCGTGGACTTGAGCTGCTGAAATAGCAGAATTTTCTTTGTCTAGAGTAGGAAACAAAATTCAAATCCATTTCAATTCTGCAACCTCCACCCTTCGCTTATTTCACATACTCTTTTAGGATTTCCTTAAGAATGCAACAACATTTTGCTAATTGAACTAGTTTGTACTTCGAAATACTTCAACTTAAAACACCATTCAAAAATAAAGAAAACATGAGGAAATGTTTCTAAACCTGGACGTTTTTGGATATAGGGTTGTGTCTCACAATGGAGAATCTGAATGATACTGATAATATGTCGAAACATATTCTCTATTTTCTGATGAATCTCCATCAGGTTAATTCTGCTTGGATTAATTGATGAAAGTGATGAAAGTTATCTTTGGTTTTACCTGCACAAACTTAACCCATTAGTGTCACATCAATTTGGATCATTCTCCTTATCCATAACTACCTGTCAGAATTCTGGCATTGGGAAACTGTACAATGCACTTCACTATCAGATGCAGTAACTAAATGGCTTTTTTTTTGTTGTTGTCTCATCTTCACTCCTATCCCTAGAAACTAGGTAAAGCAAAGAGTGATTTTGTTTTATCCCTCGAGTTATCAGAGCACACACTGTGTTGTAGCTGGTGATAAATAGGAATCCAATGTTTCTGGTTTTTGCCACAACATATTATGATGTTTAAGCATGATTTGAATTATCAACGATTTTTTCTAGGCCATAGGATCCCACTCATTTACTTGCAGGAGAAAACAATTAAAGAGTAGCTTAAGTAACAGCTTGCTCGAACATGTTATGGTATTGACTCTGTTTGTTATCCAAACCAGCCTGTAAAAACCAAGTCCTATGAACTTCACACATAAAGTCAGCTTTAATCAGGAACTTTGATTAATGAAAGTATAATTACATTACAAGTACTAGCTTGAAGCAGACGTTAGAACTGGGGCTGCAAAATTTGTTACTTCTACAATGTCTGCAGGGAGGCTTCAGGTTTTAGAGATGACAACCAATCCATTAAGGATTTATTAACAAGCTCTGGAACTTCATCGTGCGGGCAGTGACCAGCCTTTAAGTTTACAAGAGTTGAATTTGGGTAGAACTCTTTGATTCGATTGGCCTTTGCAGGACCTACCCATGGGTCTAAGTCACCCCAGAGCAATAGCAGTGGGCATCTAAGTTCACTCAATGCACTGTTTAACGTGTACTTGCTTTGATTCAGCATGAATCGAGTCATCAATCTGAAGAAAGAAGAACGTTGATAGTAGTTGAGAAAATAGTCAAAGAGCAATTTTAAGTTAAAATTAAGCATTGGCTCCGGCATCTATAGGACTTGTCTTGCAAATGTAATTGCTAATAGTCAGCAAGGAAATGTTTTTAAAATATAATTTTGAAACCAAAGTGGATATTTTATTTAATAAAAGGACGTTAGACTCGTATATGCACCTATAATAAACTTCTCCAGCGTTTGGATCAGCTGCTGGCATGGTAATTGATTCCACAAGGTAGTCGTCTACATTAGAGGTATTTATATAAACCTGTGAAGCGACATAGAAGTTTCTGTTAGCTAAAGAAATCATAAAATTAGCAAGAATAGCATGCACGTTAGAGAATATGATGATTTGAGAAGTCAAAAGTGACATGTACTACGTTAGTATGGACATGTTTGGAGACTCAAATTTTTCAAAAACCTTCCATGTGTATCGTATAACTGAAAGGGATGGATAAAGATCTAATAAGCGCGGTTGGCACCTTGGTTGACATCCCTAGAAGGAGCAACCACTTCAAAAATCATAAAAACCAGATCCACCATACTTGTTAAAAGGAAACACAAAAGAGAAAATAAAACTCTATCTCAGTTCAAGTTGAAAGGCAGGAGACAATCTTAGCAGTGCTATAACAAAGTTTACAAACCTCGGGAATTTGGCCTCAATGAAACGGCGGGTAATCCTACTAGTTGGTGTTCTACATGGTAATCAAAATTCACAAGGATGCAAATTTATCCATTCAATGATTTAATATAAGCACATATCAAAATCATTTTCAGGCAGCAAGGCAGTGATCATGGATACACAACAGTGTTCCTGCTCGGTGATACAAACAATTTAACGCTCATAATTTTGATCATATGCCTTTAAATGAGAAGTCCTAGTTAACAAATCAAGGAGCAAGAAACTTACACTCTTTAGAACAGATTCAACGCGAGCTGGCTGCTTTGCTTGCCAAAACAAAAATCCAAGAACTACACGCTGGAAAACTTCCTTCAGGGGCTTCAATACAAATTTCTGCAAGATTGATTCCTCAGACTCATCCATTTTTTCATTTGGATTCCCAAACTGACCAGCAGAATTTAGTAGTGCAAGCCCAACAACTTGATCAGGAAAGCCCACTGCTGCAACCAAAGCAGTAAAGCCTCCAAGGCTGAAAATTCACCACGAGTTATATAAAGCCAAAAACATAGAGAAAATAAACATTTTCCTTCCGCAATACATGTTTTAATCACATACACTCAAATAGACAATATAATAAAAAACAGTGCATTTTGTTTGCTATACCTGTTTCCCACTAAAACTGCTGGCTCTTTCACTATCTCCCTCAAGAAATCCACTACTTGATCCCTCCACACCATGGCATCATACTCAATAAGTGCTTTCTCACTCCATCCAAACCCCAGCAAGTCTACTGCATAAACCTTATACTTTTTGGCCAATTCAGGTATGTTGTATCTGAGGACATTGCAAAGATGATAACTTTGTCAGGTAGAACAAGACTTTCACTATAACCAAGGAATAAATATGTAAACAAACATCCATTGCATGTCAGCCCGGACAAAATTCACAACCATTTGATACAATAGCAGCATTATTCTTCTAATTTTCAATTAGCAACAACTATAATGCAAAAAAGATAGGATTCAGAAAAAAAAAAGAAGAGATCACATGCTTTAAAACAAAATCCATTGTCTGATTGAGTTTTGTTTCCACCAAATGATCGATCATGATAAACATAAATTAAATAACAGCATTCTCATCTCTTGACTAGATACACAAAACTTTGTTTGTTTCCTTAACTAAATGTTCTCCAAAAGAGCATCGGGGAAAGATGGGTCTCATTCCTTAAAACAGATGATAGAATCTCAGAATAAAATACCTCCAATGATATGCAGAAGCACCAAAACCATGAATGAGAACAATAGGAAGCCCTTCTCCTTGTACCACATAATGTATTTTGTGACCCCGCCATGTCCAAAAATTATATCCCTCAGGCTTGAATGGCAATCTCTCCATCCCTATCCCCAAAGAAAAGAAGACAAAAAAAAAAAAAAAAACTTTATACTTAAGCAAGCACAGCTGGATGGTAAAAAAATAAAACTGACCTTGAGTAGGCTCTGTGGCTAAAGAAGAGCCCGTGACTGAAACCCCAGAAGCCAGAATTCCTCTGAAAGCAAAACTTCTCCTGTTCATTTCACATCTGCTTCCTTCAAGCCAAAAGAAAGAGAGAAAGAGGAATTCAATAAAAACCCAGAAACGAAATGAACATTTTAAAACAAAATAAACTTACTGCACTGATTTAGTCTTGCTGGTGGTACAAGAAA
>Ga0325400_1003610_pt1 | contig 14044 bp, 4 predicted proteins | sample PopdelMetagenome_2_FD_205662 | JGI IMG/M metagenome (GOLD analysis project Ga0325400, IMG submission 205662) | Populus deltoides microbial communities from Bellville, Georgia, United States - Xylem-PdKOR-R1 | ecosystem: Host-associated > Plants > Phyllosphere > Stem > Wood/Secondary xylem... | reverse complement strand
TTCACAATGTGATAATCATGGAAAACTCTGTCCTTTAACACGAGATCTTGTTTGTCTTTTAACCACTTATTACTATATATTTGGTCGGTTGTCCACTAGTGTTGAACTACATTCCCATATTTCTTTATAATTTTATTTTAAAAACTATAACACATTTTGATAAAAAAATAAATAAATTGGAGGAATGATATAGTTCAGAAAAATATTTGACAAATATATATAGTTTAAACACAATCATGAATTTGAATTTCATTTATATACAATAACGAGTATTTAGTCGTATTTCAAAATACATGTCATTTATAAATTAATTAATCACAATAAAAATTAATTCAAAATTTTATGAATATTTAATAATTAAAAGATGAGAGTCAACATCCAACATCATGGAGGAGTTAAGGTGATTTGAAGGAAGGGAGAAATAGAGAAAGAAAAAAAAATAGATTATAAGATACACTAGAGCTTCGTTTTCATCATACTCAATATAATTAAAAAGATCTTAACGAAATAATTCTAATTATAAATTGAAAGACAATCAAAAGAATATCATAATTAACCCCAAACAAAACCCCTAATTAATTATTATTATTTTATGATTTTTTAATATGTGATTAAAATCATCTCATCCAAACCTTTCTAATGATATCAAATATATCCATAACGAACTCCTCGATGACCTATTTTTTTTCTTCACTATTTTTTTATTTTTATATTACATCTCATTTCTTTATTATTATATCCTTTTAAAATTTTCAATTGATTTTTATATATGTTAATTAATTTGAATGAAAAATAAATTTTAAAACAATCAATTGTGATTGTGGTTAAAGTATTCCATTTCCAAATAATTTTTTATCTTCTATCATTTTCCCAAAACATTCATGAAATTATGCAAGAATTTTGGAAGACGCTATTTTCAGCACATTTTACACATTCTTAGGCAATCAAAGTCGAGTTTTGTGCATTTGAGGGTCAACTCAGTGGTCAACTACAAGGCTTGCTTTGCTCCTGTCCTGAGTTTGATTCTTTATATGCACGCATGTCATTCTCATGATGTCTTATCTGTTTTTTGAGCTTGCAAGATGTTCAGTGAGTCATGGGATTAGTCGTGGTGTGCGCAAGTTAGCCCGGACACTCATGTAAATTAAAAAAAAGTCGAGTTTTGTCTACAATGTTCAATGCATGTTCAATTCCATACAAAACTAGCAATTTTACTCCAACCTTAATGACTCTGTCCATAAATTTGTTTAAGTTTCTCAATAAACTATAGTTATATTCTTACAAACATTGAGTCTATTGCAAAATCTTTACTCAATGCAAAAATACAGTCCTTAGTTAATTAATTAATTAAATAATCATCCACGCTTTTTGAAGGTGTATGGGTATTTGATTTTTGTTTTCTTTATATGCTCATTTGTGATATAACATTAAATGATCTTCGCAGCCCCGTGGATTTAGTGCCTCCACGTTCAAGAAAACACCTCAAAAGCATAATTTTTAAGCTTCTACTTGCTATGTATTTTTTTTTACTGTTTGAAATATAAATAATTTTTAAAATCTGTCAATTACTTATGAAAGGTTCCACGTATCACAAAAAATAATCACATCAAATATAATATTAGATTTGTGTTTAGTAATGTGGTATATGGTATTTTTAAAATATTTTTTAATTAAAAATATATTAAAATGATATTTTTTTAAAAAAATTATTTTTATTTTAAACATCTATATATTAAATCCACTAAAAAACACATTAAAATATTAATTTAATATTAAAAAAATAATTTAAAAAAGCAACTCAAGACCTACTACATACACTCCTTGGCTTAAGAAATCCAATAACCACATCAAATATAATATTAGATGTGTGTTTAGTAATGCGATGCATAATGTTTTTTAAAATATTTTTTAATTAAAAATATATTAAAATAATACTTTTTAAAAAAATTATTTTTATTTTTAACATCTACATATTAAATCCACTAAAAAACACATTAAAATATTAATTTGATATTAAAAAAAAATAATTTAGAAAAGCAAGTCAAGACCTACATACACTCCTTGGCGTAATTAGAAATCCATTTATGAGCTTAAAGGAAGAAATCCATTATAATTAGCATCCTTACAATTTAGAAAACTCTCAATTTTAGTACATAATTTATCTAATAAGCTCGAAATACATAATAGATAGTTTTTGGGTTGCTTATAAGTGTAGTTGCGGTTTGTTTTTTAAAGTATTTTTTACTGAGAAATGTATTAAGATAATATTTTTTTATTTTTAAAAATAATTTTTGATATCAACGCATCAAAATGATCTAAAAACACCCAAAAAAATTAATTTGAAGCAAATAAAAAAAATTTCATATTCTTTTAAAAACACTTTCGAAACGCAAAAATAAACTAGATCTTTTTAAATAAGAAATACATCAAAGATATATTATAACCCTAATGGATATTCGATCAAACCACAAAAATAAAATCCATTTCTTAGGACCTAGAATATAAATCATGATTCCATTAAATTAATAGTTGAGTTTAAATTCCATTCAAAAAACTTAAACTTTATAATGAGTGTCATATTCTTAGTTTTATATATATATTACTCTTCTACAGTTTATTTATTCAACGTGGAATATATATGTTGATTAAAACTCTCCCTCACTTCTCACCCAACTTTACTAATATTTGTCAGGTGGATTGAACTCTAAGGATATTCGTCAGGTCATTTACCTCTCTGAGGCTCTGATTACATATAAAATTTGATAATTGCGTTTGGATATCACTCTTATAGAGTTTATTTATTCAGTACGAGATTTATTCACTAACTCTTTTACTTTTATATATAATTCATTATAAAATAAAGATTATTGGTGAAATTGGAGCATTGCATGGAATTGAGTGAAAATCACTATGGAATTGAATTTTTAAGTGATACTATCTTTTCAACATCTTTAACATTATTATTCCAGAACAACAATGATTAAAACACACGAGTCTTCTTTCCTTCCGGCTGCATACTGAGATAATGCGACGTCAGTGACACATCAACGACGACGACACCACCAACAAAAGCGCTCAGTCACCATTGGTTTAACTCCTTCCATTGTCGATCTCTTTTGCAAAACCCTTTCACCGGCAACCCACGCTTCTCACTGAGAACTCAGCTCGTCCCTCTTCTCCATAACAACGAACAGTAACAGCAATCAACGAGAAAGAAGAGAAATCGAGAGAGAGAACAAGAGAGAAAATGAGACTTTAAGTTACTCGACCTCCTCCCATGAGCAGCAGTGAGCTTCATTACCGGTACATGGAGGATGGCAAGGAGGAGATGCAGTCGGTCCATCCGGGGCTATGAGTACTTAATTATAGTAATTATCAAAATTAATTCCTAGTATTTATTATTAGCTTTGATTACTCTCCATGAAGTCAGAATTAACCTAAAAATTTTGAATATAAATCTTATGTTTTTGAACTGAAAAAAGTGTTTAGGATTAAAGAAACTGTTTTTAAGAAAATAAATTAGATTATGGGTCGGATATAACAATAAGTTAATAAAATATTTTTTTATGAGTTAAATAATTATTTTATAATAAATTAAATTCAAAATCAAAATAGATTAGTAAAAAATAACCTCAAATCCCAAAACCTGAGATGCCCCGTGGGTTAAACCTATATCACTTTACTTAAATTTATTTATAACCTTTTGACTTTTAACTAAAAAAATCATAAGATATTTTTGTATTTTTTATATGTGATAAAAATCATAAAACCAATTAAATTAATTAGAATTTTTTAAAAACCAACTGATTCGGTTCGGTTTTAGTTTTATAGGCCTAAAACTAAAAACAAAAAAACCTAGTCAAACTAGAAAAACCAAACCAAACCAAATCGAGAAAAACCAAGCCAAATAAAAAAACAGAGGCAAACCAGAAAACCCGGTGTCCGGGCCAGCTTGCGCGCGCCTCAACTAATCCCACGGGCTCCAAAGTTAACGATTATATAAACCTCCAGTGACCATTATATGAGCAACCATAGGGCTCGAACCTGAGACCACAAAGAGATCAAATCCTTTAGTCCCAAGCTCTTATCACTGAATCACCTTCTAGATGGTTTGTTCAACCCATATACTTAAACATTGATACATTAACATGTGAAAAATCAAATTTAAATGAATAAGTCTCAAAAGATTCTTGTTGATCAATTTTCAAATCCAAAAAAACTTTGTATCTCAAGTTGACAGAGTAATTTTAAAGATAAATTAAATTTTTATTAATAATAAATATATATTTACATAAATATAATAAAATCATGTGTAATTAATTGATTAACTATAAAATATATTAAATTAACGTATTGATACACTGTAAAGTGAAAATTAGGCTCGCAGAAGACCAAAGTTTTATAGTAAAAAAAACTCAGGCTATATAAGATTAATTTGAACTTAAACCACATGCTTGTGCTCAAGCTTGGTTTAAGCTTGGAGTTTGGTTAGCTTTAAAATAACATTTTGGCCTAAAAAATGACAAGTGTTTATCTTGTTTAATACCTGAACATTTTGATTAGATTTTTTAATGAAAAGTATTAAATGTAAAAAAGCATTAAAAAAATTGGGCTGTTTAAATTTTTGAAATAAATTAGTATTTATTTATAAAATTAATTGAAATTAATTATTGAAGCCTAGATTACATATATATAATAGGGTTAGGGAGGACTGTTCAGAGACATCAGAAAAAGTCGAGAAAATTACATGATAGCTTCTACTTTCCTTTGCTGTTTTTCATTTTGTGCATGCTGCCTCTCTCTAGCTTCAGATTATTATCGTGTCAGAGAGAAAAAAACAAGCGTGTTTCCTACTTTTTCTTTTTTATTTTTTAATTTGAATATTTAGATTAATTTAGACGTATCTTAATTAAACTCATAAATTCTAAATTTAATAATTATATAAATTTTTAGTGATTTTTTTTAATATAAATATACAAATTAGTTTACGAATATCTTAATTAATTTTACAAATTCTAAATTTAATAACCATATAAATCTCCAAATACGATAATGAGTTTCCTGCTTCACAGACCTTGAATAGGAGCGCAACATTTCAAGGTGGTATTGCTTGAACTTTACAAGGCTACTTGCATTTACAACTATTTGCATTGAGTGATGGACAAATTTTCCTTAAGGACTAAGGAAGGAATAAGGGTGTACGTAATCCTTGAGAAGAATTTTATATTTCCTTCTTTTTTTTTGAGATTAAACAAATAAGTTATCTATTTATATAATTTAAATAAGATCAATTTTTTTTTGAAAATTTTGTATTGAGAAATATTATGTTTTTTTTTTTAATTATTTTGAGGGGTTTTTGAAACCATCACCTCTTTATTTGGAAAGACAATTTGAAGAGAGGCATTTGATTAATTAAGAACCTCCTCTTCGGATTTGAACAAGTCAGAAGCAATTTGATCATTTGGCTTGATCAAGACTTGTGTTTTTGGTAGCTTCGAGGAATCTTCTTTTGTTTTGGTCATTGATATTGATAGCTGAAGCAATAATTGAGCTTCAAATGGAAAGAGCTAATTGAGGATGAAGAATTGGTTGATTTTTAGTGAAAAGATTTCATCTTCTTCCTGAATCATTTTGAGTTCATGTTTTGGATTTTTTTGGTTATTTTTTATTGTCAAGGAATAGTTTATTTTCCTCTGTGTGTTTATATATGTATTATTGATGCACACAAGTCCCGATTGCTTGTGCATGCGTCCACAAGTGTAGAGGTCCAAGTTTGAATCCTTGTGGCTAGCTCCCATGTGTTTTTTTTTTCTTATTTAGTCATTATTTGTTCGAGAGAATGACTTTTCACCAATGGAAGACCGGTTCATTTGGGGTCAATAATTGCTGTCGTTGCAATTGAACCAACGGGTTCAATAGGATAAACAATCCAATAATAAAAAAGAAAAAAAGACTGGCTCAGCGAAATAGTTCATCGTTTTTCAATGCCTGCAATTATAAAATGAACTAGGAATAATTTGTCCAAGACTTGATGAAAGAATTATACTTTAAACTTGAAGTATAATTAGAGCTAAGCCACTATCTTGGCTATTAACTTGATAAATTTTTCGAAGACAGAATTAATTAACACTTTTAGATATTGAGTTGGAAATTGCATTTAGATGCTATGGTGAACGCACAAACAAGGACCGGCGGAATATTGGAGAAGGAAAGAGCATGCTACAAGTACGGACAATTCTTGCCAGTTTGAACAACAAAATTAAGTTATATTGCATGATCTATCGGATTCAACCAAAATACAGAGAAAACAGAGGGACCAAAACAATCGAAGAACACTGAGTATTAAATTATTTGTCATCTTCCCTACCCTCAGCCTCCTCTTCGGTAATAGTCTCCAGCGCAGGAGAATTGGAAGTCTTGCGCCAAGAAATGAAGAGTGCTGGCGCAACCTCCATCCAAGAACTCAAATCTCTGATCTTCTTTTCCATTGCCGAAGACAAATCCTTCCTTCAAATCTTACCCTGTTGGAAATTAATGGTGATATGCAAGTTGTCGTTGCTTTAGCAAGAGGAGTTGCTCGAGACTGCTTAGGACTTGAGCTGAGGGAATAGGTTTGAGATCTGAGCTGCGTTAGATATGGAGGAGCTGCCACTTTATATAAGCATCAGCGATGGAACAAAAAGAGTTAGGTCACCAGTAAAGGGAGTCACTCTTAACTACTTGTGAGAAACATGTAAGAAAGATACGTGATGCACGCGACAAAAAAAAAAGAAGCCACGTGGAAACCAAGTTTCCACTTACTTTCTCAAAAGCATTGGTTGTGGAGCTGCGTGGTTGGGAGAGGTTCTTTAATAATCCGACGCCAAAAGAGAGGCACCAGAATGCAGTCTTGTTAATTGAACAACATGTTTTGGATCTACATGCTTGGTAAGAAAAACATTAAAAAAATGCTTTGGGTTAACCTACCGGAAAAGAAAATTATTCTTTTCAATAAAAAAAAAAGAAAAGAAATTGAGTTGATTACAACTTTTCTACTTATTAAGAAATAAATAAATTACTCTTTTTAATTTAAAAAAACAATTAATTAATTCTTATATTTTCATATCAGTTACTAACTCTCTCTCTTTTTTTTCATTGAAGTGCTGAGTTGCACCAAGTTTTTCTTTGATTTTTGTTTATAACTTGACAGTCAAATTTGGTCAAATGATTAAATTAATTTTTAAATTGAACTCACTAAATTATTTGTTTCATAAGAATACAAAGATTAGGTTCTAATAAACTCAAAGTAATTTTAGGTACTGGTATTAAACTAGGAGAACTCATGAGATTTTCATAGGCATAATAATTTCATTTGACTTATTGAGTATTTGGTGTGTTGAATCATCGATTAAATTAAATTTTTTTATTTATATGAATAAAATTCAATATGATTTGACTGAAGAAAAGATATAAAAAGGCAGGTGAGGGGTTCCCATGGCCCAACCCCCACCTAGTTTCTCCTTTTTAAAAAACATTATTACATGAAGTTGCAATTTTATTTTTCAATATAATGTATAAATTTTTATCTTATTATTCACAGAGGATTTTTATGATTTTTATTGCTACTTGATGTATGAGATTTCATGTATGTCACATCTCGAAACGACCACGATTTAGGTCACCTTTTCAACTGCCTGAATTTAAAAAATAATCACGAGGTAGGTTACCTCTCGATTTAACTAAAATTTAAAATTTAGAAATGGTTTGAGCTCAATTGAATAAAAATTAAAGAAAAAGTATTTAATTTGAATAAAATTAGAAAAACTAAAGAACTGCACGTTGTTGGTTCTGATTTGGTTGTTTGCTTGTTCTAGAGAGCCTGTTTTCTTGAATATACCTGTTTGTACATACTTGTATATTTTGCCTTTTTTATTTCAGTTATGTTTTACTTTTAATCTATATAATTTTTTATATTTGATAAAAAAAACAACTAAGGATGAATTTAAAATAAATTTTCGAATTAAAACTCAATTAAAGAATTAATTGAAGATCAAAAAATGAATTTGTGAGTCAAATTGGTTAAAATTGCATAATTGTAGGAACTAAGGACTAATTTGTAACAACCTGTCAATCTAGGGTCTAATTAGTTCAATTAGGGGCATAATTAAAAATGAAAATGTGATTTGGGGCAAAATTGATTAAAATTGCATAATTTTGGAAAGGATTAAATTGGAAAATGGCCAAACCAGTAAAATCAATTAATTCTAGTTAGGGATTAAATTGAAAGAAAATCCAAGATTTAAAACCCTAATTAGTTCAATTATTTCTAGCCCTTGGTTTTGCAAATTTACAATTTGACCCAAATTGGACTTTTATCTTCAGATTTTCAGTACATATATTTTGCTTCTTTTTTTTCATTTTTGGTCATTGGTTATCCAATTCATGCAAATTCATCCAATTTCAAGACTTTTCGTCAATTATCTTTTCAATTAAACCCCTATCTTCCCCAAGTTATTTTTTTATTATTGTTAGCCTGTTCTAGACTAATCCTTGACCTTTTAAATTGCAATTATTTGTCTAATTCATCCCAAATTGTATTTATTATTATTTTCCCCCTCCTTTTCTTTTGAAAAATCTTGTTATTAGTTGTATTTGGACAACCTGGTTGACCAAAGTTTTTTAATTTTAATTTTAAAATATTTTGAAGATTTTTGAAAAAAAATAAAAATTGGGTTATGAGAAGAAGTAAAATTAATTGGAATTTAAATATAAGATTCACATATATAATTTTTTTTCCCTTATTTGTTAATTTCAATATGGGTGATTAGCGTAAAAAATTATATTTGTATCATTTAAGTTTTTTTTTAAATTAAAAAGGAGTTTGGGGTTAAATTGAATATTAAATATTAAGGGGTTAAGTCTTAAAGAATGAAGTGTTAATAGTATAAAAAATGATTTAACGGATGTTTAATAAATATGTGAAACTTATATATAATAATGGCGGAATCTAATAAATTTTTAAATCAAGATTTATATTTAGATAAAACTAAGAATTAGTAAAAGAAATGTATTAGTGTGACCTATTAATGTATAAAATTAAAAGAAAAGGAAAATGAGTGGTGGGGATGGACGGAGAGCGAAAAAGATTAAAAAATCTCCCCCCCTTTAACAATCAATATTATATAATGTAAATTAAATGTATATTCTGCAAATGCACAAATTGAATGGTATATCAAAAATCGTACCGATTGAACGGGTTACCAGCTTGCCTCCATCCGCAGTAGTAATTTTGTTTTGTGATAAAATGTCTGTTTAGAGCTGAGGTTAAATCTAGTTTTTTTTTTTTTTTTAGTTTTTGTTTTGTGATAAATTGAAAAAAAAATGTTTTAGATTAAATTTTTAATGATTTTAGATCGTTTTAATATGTTAATGTTAAAAATAAATTTTAAAAAATAAAAATATATTTTAATATATTTTTAAATAAAAATTATTTTAAAAAACAATATCAACACTTCCTCACTCTCAAAAAGACATAAAATTCTATCGTGAGATGAAAACTAATCTGCTCAAGAAAAAAAACCCTGCAAATTCAAGTACAGTTTCAAAGAATTGCTCTCAATAACAATCATTAAATTACATGTTGTAACCCATTTTTGGGTCCCACACAAAAAATAAAAGTAAAATAAAAATAAAAAAAATAAAAAAAGAAGCAAAACAGTGTTGTTATGAGCGACACTATTCCTCCTCCTTCTTTCCCTAGACGTGTAGCAGGGGAAGATAATTTTTTGTTTTTTCTTCTTTACTTCTTCTTGCCTCTCTCTCCCCGCGTGCTCTGCCAAACATCCAAAGCCCGATGCCCCCTCATAATGAGATACCCAAAGGTCGTGCCATGCAAGTGGCGCCCGTTGGTCACCTCGTCCGGCGCCGCAGGGCAGGACGGTCCCGCTACCCATGCGCAGCGATAGGGCGGCGATAGGGACGCCCTCGTTCCCCTTTGCCCTATAAATCTATAAATATTGCTCTCAACACCAGCACAAGATAGAGGGGTGGAAAAGGAGAAAGGAGAGGAAAGAAAAAGGAAGCAGACGAGAGAGAGAGAGAGAGAGAGAGAGAGAGAGAGAGAGAGAGAGAGAGAGAGAGAGAGAGAGAGAGAGAGGACTGGTTTAAAACAGGGGAGGTAGTTTAAGAGAGAAATAAACAGGTAGAACAAGAAGCACATAGAGGGAAGCCGCTTGACAACGAAAGAGGAGAAAACAAGACAAAACACCTGAAAAAAAGGGAGTGGACAGCTGCATCTCGCCGCTTGGAGCTGCTGTCCGTGAGCCATGACACCGCCACCGACCTCCACAACAGCACCGCTAGCGAAGCAGCTAGAATAGCAAAGCATCGCCTCCTCCGCGCCAGGTAACTCTTCTTTCCCCTCCCCTTTTACTTCGTTTTCGTCTTAAGCTCCTCCTGCATGCAGAACGAATATCGTTCTGCATGCAGGAGGATGGGAGGGGGAAAATAATCCCCTCCCCCCGATTTTTCTTTTCTAGCTCGGGCCGGTTATGGCCCAGCCCTGATATCTAGGTCGGGTCCGGCCCAGACCAAAAGAAGCAGAGAGGACTGTTGGGCCGAGTCTGACCCAACTAACTAGGCCGGCCCAACCCACATAATTATAATATATATATATATATATATTAATTAAAAATTCTAAAAAATCCTTAAAAAAATTTGTTGATTTTCTTGCATATTTTTTTTTATCAAAATTGCTTAATACTGGTTTGTATTTTTATACCGTAAATATATAAATCCAGTATTAAAATATTTGGTTTTCATCAAAACATTGCAAAAAAATTTATAAAACAAAAAAAATATTTTGTTTTTCATGCATACGGCCAAGTCTCTCAAAGATAAGAAAAATCATCACATCATATTTTCATACAACAAAAAAAATCATATTGTTTTTTATACATAAAACACAAAAAAAATTCAAAAAAGGTTTTAGCATGCACTTTGACTTTAATAACAAGTTTGTTAGAGCCATAAGAACTAGGCCAATATTTCAAAAATTCTAAAAAAATATTTTTGTCTTCTTGTAGTATCTGGGATTACGAATTTATATGTAAAACGTATTCCTGATATTAAAAATGTAGTTTTGTTATATAGACGTTAGAACGACTAGGTTTTTACCCGATAAGATAAGGACATCCTTACTGATGAGGACTTTTCTTGAATCATAGATAAACCAACAATTAGAAATATAATAATACCTTAGCTTTTTATCAGACAATCAAACAATGCAGCTTACCTTAGGTAAGACGCATTTGGGGTGCTAACACCTTCCTTGTACGCAATCAGTCCTCATACTCGATCTCTAAGACTAGTTAGGGTTCCTAGTGACCAAAATATTAGGTAGCGACTCCCATTCTATTTTCCACTGATAAAAGACAAGAATTTCTTGTCTCCCTATATTTGCCAGATAGATACTTTAGATGAAGTGGAATATTCACCGCTACGTCGTACACGTGCGACACATGTTATGGTTGCAATTCATCCATCCTTTGAATAACTTTCCCCTTTCTTCTCCAAGTCCACATGTTAACCCTGATTCTTATTTATTTATTTATTTAAATTTTGATTTATATTATTTAAACCATGTTTTTTTTTCATAATTATTTTTCTTATAATTGAAAACATAGTTATAAGATCAAATCTGGGTTGATTTGGTTAAATGACTGGATTATAAATGAAATGGGTTAACCAAGTTAACTCAAAAACACAAATAAATTTATTCTTCACAAGATTCTGTCTCATTATTTTTCCCAAGTTAACTCAAAAACACAAATAAATTTATTCTTCACAAGATTCTATATCATTATTTTTCTTAAAATTAATCATTCTTTCTTTATAGACCCACCATCCCTAGGTCTCTATTTTCACATTTTATCTTCCTCTCAATTCTTCTCTCAAAAAGGAATATAAAAAACTTTATCATGGAGGTACAAGTCTTATGGACAAACTCACAACACCAAATCAAGCTGAGAACGGATGATGAGGTTATGGGCATGTCTGAGGAGTGGCTTGTAAAGAATGGAAATAACTACAATGCTAAGGCACAAGTCTTTCGAGGCTTTTTTCATTTGTATAAACCGATAAAGAAGCAATCAAAGAAGAGAAATATAAAAAACATAAAGAAACATGGTGAATACTTGCCGAACAAGCTTTAATGTAGTGATGTGATCCTAGCTATGACACCAAATAATTTATTAGAAGTGTTTATTGAGTTTATTTTAAGGTCAAACAAAATAAATTCAAAAAGATTTTAATGGATTAGGTCAAGAAACTTGTGTAAAAAAAGTTTAAATTTGCTTGGTTGAACCTTTATCTAATTTGTAGCTCATATTTGAAGCTACAAGAGGATTTTGGGTACTATTCTAATTGATTTGGAAACTATATATCTGTACATTTCCAACGATAAATGAGAGGACTTCTAATTCATTCGGACAAAAAAAATGATGTTTCCTTAAAAGTTGTGGATTTCATTCACTACAAAAAGTCTTTAATGCTATTAGAAACTTATATGGTAGCCTTTGAATTACTTATTTTACAAGGATTCCAGATCAAATAAGAAGAATTAAATGGTCAGAAACTAATTTTTATTTTACAAGATATCAGATTTTTGTTCAGCAAAAATTCTTCAACAATTATTTAACTTGAGTATTTTTCACTATCATATGCAACAAATGGTGACAAAGCATTTAAGACTATTTTTCTTATTTTTTTCTTTACTTTTTTAAATCTTATTTTAATTAGTATGAGCTAGTTAGATTGGGTACATGATTGACCCTTTAATGTTAGGGTTTTATTTTCAATAGTATAAATACTCTTTGTAAGGACAAAATATTGACTTGATAATACTTTTGCTGCCGAATTTATTTAGCTTGCGTGAGAGAGATTCTTGCATTCTTTGGTTTTCTAACAAACTAAATTGACTTATCAAAGATTAATAATAGGCTTTGTGACGTCTTTCTTATACTTCTCGTTTGCGAATTTGTATTCTCAAGGTAGGAGTTTTTATTCCAATAGTGCTAGTGCCTTGTGACATATTTTCATTATGTCACACTCCTATCAGATCTGTTTCGGCTTTCCGGGATTCGTTGTCAATCTTGTTATAGGTTGCGTGACCACGTAGTCACAAGATTCGCATCATGTAGCTTTTTGCGTGTAGATCATGAAGAAGAGGGGAAGATGGGAATTAGAGATTTGAGAATTGGAAATTTTTTCTCTTCTTTGGCAATTATCTTCTCCAAATAAGCGTGGTTGCTCTGTTTTGTGAATTAGGGATTTATCTCTAATTCAAAATGAGCAGAAAAAAATTGGATTTCACTTGAGTTTTGTCAGGTCATTCAAGTTTCATATTAACCTGACCGGTCACCCAGGCATGGCCATGTCAATTGCAACTCTGGTTTATTAACATGTAAAACTTAGTTAAGGTCATGGGTTTCTTGAATCCCGTATTAACTTGTAAGGTTAGGCCGAGTTTTACAATGATGATTGAAACAAGACACGATTTTACATTTTTGTATATATCATGATTAAAAAAGATGGTTTTGCAAATAAGAAAGAAGAATGAGAGCGACATGAGATTCTTTCTCTCCTTATTAACTAAATAAAACATAAGTAGTTGGCATATACAAATGAGGTGGAGTCTATCTGGCTTAAAGCACATCATTTTTTTTTAAAAAAAAAAAAAACCCTTCCAAAGAAGTTTAACGGAGTTAAATATTAACTCCATAAAATTTAACCTGATTTTTTTTTTAATCCAGAACAAAACACAACCTTAAAAGAAGTTCAAATTTAGGGTCTCCAAAATGTACATTTTCTTTCGTCTCTCGCTCCCATTTTACTCAATCACATGCTCAAATGTTTTGTGTTAAAAAGTATTATGTCTTTCATAACTTATGTCGGTGACATTTTTGAAGAGTTTGATTTATGGAGTTTAAATTATGAGGGTTGTGAGAGAAATCTTTTTCACATGAATCAATCCTAAGAGAGATGTTTATAAGATTTGAATGGAGAA
>Ga0325400_1003606_pt1 | contig 14053 bp, 11 predicted proteins | sample PopdelMetagenome_2_FD_205662 | JGI IMG/M metagenome (GOLD analysis project Ga0325400, IMG submission 205662) | Populus deltoides microbial communities from Bellville, Georgia, United States - Xylem-PdKOR-R1 | ecosystem: Host-associated > Plants > Phyllosphere > Stem > Wood/Secondary xylem... | reverse complement strand
TTTGATTGCAAGAAAAATTGATTTTTAAGTCAATTTAGGTTTTTATTGGATGAAATTAAAGTTCTGGGGTCTAATTATAATTTTGAAGAGTTAATTTGGTCAAATCAGGGGTTTAATTGTATAATTATTGAAGTTTGATGGCCAATTAGGGATTTGATTGAAACAATTTGAAACCATGGACCATACCGGAAAAGGCACTAGAATCAAGGGATCTAATTATAATTTATCCGGGGTTTGATTACAAGATTGCAAAAACATCCAAGGACCAAATCAGAAATATCATTTAAATTTGCAAAACGGTGCCGTTTTACTGAACAATGTTCACTGCTTTCTTCATCAACAACGATTTCATACAGCAGCTGGCTGTTCACTGTTCACTGTTCACTATCTTCTTCATCAGTAACGGTTCCATGTAGCTAGCTGTGAGACATTACAACAGCATCAACGCTAATTCATTTTAATTATAGGGCATATGTCACGGCTGCCATCCCTCTGCAAACGTTAACAAGCTGGCCGTTACTAGCACAAGGTCTCTTGCCTATAAAAGAAGGAGAAACAGAGGGGCAAATGGAGGAGGAAAACGAGGGGGGAAACAGAGGGAGGGAAAAAGATAAAAAAAAAAATACAGAAAGGAATAGAGAAAAAAGAAGATGGGAAAGATATGAAAACAGGGAGGAGCTTGTTTTAAAGCAGGGGAAGAACCGCTGCCATTCTCCATCACAACCGCACCAGCACTGCCAACACCATCATCAGCTCATCATCTTCTTCATCCCAGCAACCACACCAAGAATCGCTGCCATTCTCCATCACAACCGCACCAGCACTGCCAACGCCATTTTCAGCTCATCATCTTCTTCATCCCAGCAGCCACACCAAGAACCGTTGAGAAGGGAATACATGAGAGAAAGGCAGAAAGAAAACGGGGAGAAAAAGAGGAGGAGATGAGATAGAGCAGACAAAGAGAAAAAAAGAAAGGAGAGCAGAACAGGCAAGACAGAGGGGAAAAGACAGAGGAACATGAGAGAAAAAAAAAGAGGAGAATGAATAGGGAAAGGGGAGGAAAAGAACAGAGGAGGAGTAGAGAAGGGAGAGGAGGAGAAAACGAGAGAGACAGGGCAAAAGAGAAAACAGAGAAACCAATAGAAAGAGAAGCAAATAAATAGAAATAAAAAAAAAACAAAGAATACAGGGAGGAAGGAGAAGACAGAGACGAAAGGGAAGGAACCGAGGTCGCATGTTGTTGCCTTCATTGCTTCCAGTTAAACTTCTCCAACTTTTCAGATAATGCACAAACACTGTGCACTTGAAGATTAATTACACTATGACTGTAGCAGGCATGCATGAATTGTTCACGCACGCTTGCGGGTAGAAACCAGCTGGGTCCGGCTTGCCACATGGCCAGGCTAGACCCAACCCGGAAAAAAATCAAAATTATTTCAAAAAAATCTTTGATTTTTCATAAATTTTTTACTGCATTTTAATTAATATCAGTTTGTATTTTTATATTGTAAAGATACAAATCCGGTATTAAAATACCTAATTTTTGTCAAAACATTGAAAAAATAAAACATATATATTTTTATGCATACTGTCAAGTCTCTAAAAAATAAAAGAAAAAAGATCATATTGTATCTTCATAAAAAAAAAAGGTTTTAGCATGCATTTTGGCTTTAATAACCAGTTTATTAAAATCATGAGAACTAGCCAATATTTCAAAAATTCCAAAAAAATTATTTTATTTTCTTTTAATATCTGGGGTTACGACCTTATAAGTAAGATGTATTTCGGATATTAAATTCTTTTATTAACGTTAGAACGATTAGGTTTTATCCGTTAAAACAAGGACCTCCTTACCGAGGAGAACTTTTCTTAAACCATAGACGGACTAACAACTAGAAAACACGACAAGACCTTAGATTTTATCATACAATAAAACAATGCAGCCTACTTTCGGTAGGGCATATTTGGGGTGCTAATACCTTCCCTTTATGCAACTAGTCCCATACCCCATCTCTGAGACCAGTTAGGGTTCCTAGTAACCAAAATACTTGGTGGCGACTCTCATTTTAATTTTTCCACTAATAAAAGACAAGAATTCCTTGTCTCCCACATTGCCTGATTAGATAATACAATTATGAGGGTGGATGTTTTCGCGGCGCATACGTGCGACAATTAGCTTTAGAAATTCATCTATCTCCTCCTCGCTTATCGGTTTTTTACCTCTATATCTTTAGTAGCTTCCATAACTTCCTTGCCATTGGCCTTTTGTTGTTTCTCTAGTTCTTCAAGTGTAAAGCACCTACAACTCCAAGTTAATCTGCCAATCTCAGTTTCCAAAAATGAGGAGCCTTTGTAATTATACAGCAGCGTATTATAGTTTTTATTATGGGTAAAAGCGGGCCTTGTCAGGATGAGTTTTGGTGGTCCGTTTCTAGTAAGCTAGATTTTACACGCTTCTAGTTTTCCTCTTTGGAAAAATATCATACTAACAACCTCATATCCTTCCCTCTCCTCAGTCTATAGAAGACCAAGAGTCATCAATTATGCTACCTTCTGATGAAACTCTCCATATTCTTCTATGTCGTGTCTTGTGGCTTTGTGGAACCTATAAAAATGGTTTCCCATTCCTGTCATACTTCTTGTTGGCAAGTAACCAGCTTGCATCAACATGTCATATAATCTATCCATGGTTACTTTCGGAACCTACTTCTTCTTTTCTCCATATTGTACTGCATTTACCCCTCCACTACTAGAAGCATGATTGGGCAATGAGTTAGAATTGATGTTGGATGTATACTCGAAGGTTATCCACCTTGCTTTGAATAACTGCAAAAGCTTCTTTTTAAATGCAAAACAAGTATCAATATTGTGACTTGAATTTCTAGCATGGTATTCACAAATTAGCCTAGTTTGTACCAAATTGGGAAAGGTGGTTTAAATGGTGGAAAAGGAGGGGGGTTATATGACTTATGCTTGGTAGTTTTAAATACATTTCTTTTAAAGGCATTGGTAAAGGCTAGAGTTGCTCTTGTCTACTTTGGTATGTTCTTCTTGGTTACTTTCAATTTGGTCTTCAACGAGGTAGATGGGCTAGCTAGCTAAGAAGGACTTGGCAAAGCTGATGTTCGGTATTTTAGGAGGTTATGCTTAATAGCCTTGGTTGTGATAGCTTTAGACTTGTAAATCTTCTTACCCCTATACCCTTCTCTATATTGCTTACTTCAACATCTTTCTTTCTCCTTACAAACCTTTTTCTCTCAATAGGTTTCGATATTCTGTCAGCTCTTACCCCTTGCTCTATCCTTCGACGATAACAACAACATCACAAAAATGTTGAGTAAAGCTTCCCATCAAGTACTCATAGTATGGAGATTTGAAAGTATTGGCGATCAGAGTCACCATTTCTTTCTCCAATAAAGGCAGTTGCACATGTAACGCCTTGTTCTTCCATCTGCGAGCATACTCCCTCACTGTCTCTTTGTTGTTTTTCTCTATTATCATCAAACTTGTTCGATCTAGAGCGATATCAATGTTAAATTTGTATTGCTTCAAGAAAGCATCTGCAAGATGCTCCATTTCTTGACCCTGATATTATCTAACATCATATATCAACTTAGCACAAAACTTATCAAGCTATCTTGAAAGAAGAGTATAAGCAACTTGTCGTCGTGTATAACCTCCACCATTTTATTGCAATATGACCTTGGATATGTATTAGGGCATTCCAACCCTATGTACTTGACAAACTCTTATACCCTAAACTTCTTGGGTATCACTACATTTGGTACCAAGCATATGCCAGCTGCCCTGACCAGGTCATAGATGTTGAAACCCTCAACAACCCTCAACCTTTCTTCCCAAGCAGCCCACTTATCCTATTTGAGGTGACTAGAAGCTTTAATCCCTTGGGATTCTCCCATAGTCAAGTCTATAGTGGTTGGCATTTGAGCGGGTGTAGTCGAACGAGCCATCGGAATGCTTGTCATTCCTTGTGGTCTGGCAATGGGATTTATCTCTAGATTTTTTGGGTCCATAATGACTGGGATTGCTGATGGTGGTTACAAAGTCGGTTGTTGACTGGACATCCCTTCCCCTGATTATGCTTGTAAGAGTTGCTTAAGTAAGCTAGTCATATGAGCCATGTTACTTTTGATATCATCTAACTCTTTTTGGTAGTGAGCCTTGAAATGGGCTTTTTTTTTCATTCTCCATCTTTTTGTGAAGCCTTGTATTGTAAACCTTGGCAAAGGGGCCTATATTTCAAATGCCTTATTAGGCATATTTCAAGACTCAGAAATACAAATGTAAATAGATGTCTAGTTATGTGTGATGATGGGTTATACAAGTTTTCAGCATTGATATATGGTCGCCATTTGGGCGAGCTTTCCAATCCTTTTGTAATCATTGATGGAATTTGTCCCGAGTTGATGCTCAATAAATTTGTACTCGTTAATACATTATAGTATTTCAAAAAGGTTAGGTCTAAACCTTTTCATTAATATTCGATGTTAGCCATTACATTTATTCATCATCATTTATAAGGGAAAACACAAAGCCTCTAATTCTTATATTTCTAAGGAAAGCATCAGTTTTGGCTATACTTTGTTGATATCGATGGAGTTCTCTTCCTACTTGTTGAGCATTGAGACGAACCTTTTTAGCATAGATGAAAGCTCATTCATTCTGCTCGTCCGTGTTGCTTATCTTTTTCGAAAGTATCATGTTTCTTCTAGTCAGTTGATTGTTGTTGGTATCAATCATCTAATTATAGTGTTCTAGCAGCCCATTTTTCTCCTCTAAATGTTTTATTCTGATCTTTACCTTGTCAAACTTTCTTTTTATCAGGTCGATCTCTTTAGTTTGAGAATTATTGGCACCGTCTTCTTTTACTGTTACTTCAGCTAGCTCACTCTCAAGCATCACATGTTTCTTATATAATAGCTCGTACTACTTAATTTGACTTTTTAACTCTGCTTGGACCTTTGAAAACAAATAGGTGTTTTCTTGGCAATAATCGAAATTGGTCCTCGATGTCTTGAATTCAGCATTGGTTTGCACACAACTTGCTTCCAATTCTTCTCGCTCTTTCTTGGCTTGTTTTTTTTGCTATTCTTTCCCCTTTCAGTTGCATCTCCAAAGACACAATTCTTTGTTCCTTTTCCATTATTTGTTTTTCCATAAACTTCCTCAATTTCTCTTTGGTAAAGAGTTGTTCTTCAAGAGAAATCCTGGAGGTTTTACTGGAGCCTAATTTTACTTGGAGCTTCCCTAACTGTTCTATCAACTCTTCCTCATTGTTAACCCTCTTCCTCTTACTTAATTCATTTGTTTGCAAAGTTCTAGCTTCAAATCCAGGATTAACAGGGATAGAAACCAATGATAGACTTCTCCACTTCGGGTACTTTTTGGTAGTGATTGGGTCCCTCAAACCATTTGATTCTTTTTTATCAACATCAGCAGCTTTCAATCCTGTTTGATGTTTTTTATGACATCTAAAGTGGACTGGTATATAAATAACCTAGAAAATTATGATAATTTGGTGGTCCTTGGCACAAGTTGTATGCCTCCGAGCTGTCTGGCGACCAAAGCAAATGTGTAACTAACACCCGGTTATCCCAACCAAAGGTACCCATTGTCTTTGCCTATAACTCATTAGGCAATCTATTGCTCTCATCCATGGAGCTTTCCATTAAATTTCTCCTTGCATAATTCTTTAGAGTTTTGATTTCTATTTTTCTTTATTCAGGTCCTTCCACTCTTCTTTTTTTTCCAATTATTTCCAATGGTTTCTAAGTAAACCACCAGAAATTGTTAAATACTAACTTCTTGGTTTCTATATGGCTGATCAACCATATGTATAGCAGTTGTTCATGATAGCTTATTGCCCCCTTGCCAACCTTTCTACAATGATTGAGTGTCAGGATTGTTCATGCGGGATTTATCTGATTGTTTTCTTATTCGATGAAAGTTATGCCCCCCTCTAAACTGATTACTCTGATTAAGTTTGGAAACAACACTAAACCTAAGATTCCCAAGGCGAGTATTATGCTATTTTCTTTAGTGAATAGGGTTACCCCTTCATCCTTCAAAGACTTCTTCTATTATCTTCCACTTCAAACCACAGTGCTTTTCTATGACATTTTATGCAGATCTAGGATCTTGGTCAACTTGGCTAAATTAGTTATCACGTTGTCAAGTTTTGGGTGAAGATAAACCTTGTATAGATCTCTAGGGAATTCTATGAGTAAACTATACTCCTCTAGATGGGACATACGTCTATGTCCCCAAAGGTGAAACAAACGTACTCGGGGTTCCAAAAATGCAACAGAGCTTTAATGGCTGAATTCTAGGTAGGCACCTTTGTAATTTCCACTAATCTCCTATATTTCTTAGAAAAATCATCTTCATGAATGCTTCTTACATGCGAAAGGAGCTTTTTCAGGTCATTTTCAGAGCTGCTTATGCTTTTTATGGGTGGCAACTTATTGTCATTTAGTCTTAGGAAATCCCCTTCTAACAACTGCAGGGATTCAGATTCCAACCCATATTCAATAGAAGCTGTTTTCTTAATGGTGGCCATGTTATCAGTCCAGAATCTTGCAAGGTGAGATGCTCAAGGTTAAGTATGTCTTAATGCAACAAGGTTTATTAAAAAATGATACATCTTATGGATAGGTTCTAATTTCTCTACATGAGATAGGAAAAAGGCATTATCTAATCTTAAAAAGGGTTTCTTATTGTCCCAATGATCACCCTCGTGAAGGTAAAATGGGGGCTCATTAGGTAGTGGGATGACTTATGTACCAATCACGACCGGTTCAAGCACTTAACAAAGAGTTGGATGGTTTTGCGAACTTAAACCCTGACTGAAAGTCATAGGGCTTCCGTTACTCCCCCTCCTAACCTGAAGTTTCCCTATGTATCCCGGAGCAATGAAAAAGATGTATGAAATGCATGTTCACATTTGATATTTATGCATGTGCAAGCTAAAACATGTTATGCGTAAATAGAGTAAGGCAAACAAAACAAAACATGGAAATTTAAACATGTTGCAAAAACCCAAAACCATATAAAACACAAAACTCTGTTCAATACTATAAAACAATAAATCCTCAGTGGAGTCGTCATTTTATCGCACGTTGGCAAAAGACGATGGTGTTAAAAGGGCAGAAGGAGTTGCCACCTAGTTATTTGGTTCAAGGTCAGTAGGAAACCCGAGTGTACTAGTCTTGTTAGAGATTCGAGGGTAAGAGACTGGTAGTGGCTAGGAAAGATATTAGCACCCCTAGCGCCCCCTACCTGAGGTAGGCTACTTTGTGGTTTAAATGGTTTTCTGGCTGGTGGTCTATCTGTAGTTTAAGATTGAGATTTACTCGTATGAATAAACCTAGTATTTAAGAATTTATTATGGATTCGTGTACCCAAATAAATTCTTAGAAATTTGTTTTTTGTAATTTATGTATTACGGTGAAAAATACTCTCAATTAAAATTGATGAATATTTAGAATAACTCTTAGAATTTTCTAGTCAACTATGATATTTCAAATATTAGCCTCCTTTATAGGTTCAGCATTCTGTATCAGGATTTTTAACCATTAATTCTCATGAATTAAAAAAAATAATGGTTTATTAAAATATTAGCTAAATTCTCATGAATTTAATAAACTGGTTATTAAATCATAAACATTCAAATACATATTTTGAATTTTCATATGGAAATACTACGCAATATGATTTTCTTTGTATTTTTTAAACACTTGACCGAATGCAATACACAAAAATATATTTATCATTTTTTGTTACTTATGTTTTCATCTATAAAAAAAACAAGGTTTAAGAGGAATTTTTCTAAAAGGGGGGAAATCACTAAGAAAAAAGAAACCAAAAAAAGTTTTTCTTTGTTTTTTTTAATTTTTTATTATTATATGTATATTCTTTTTCCTTTTTTTTCTCTTTTTTTAGGAGGGGCCTGGTCAACCCGAATGGGTTGACCCGATCAAGTCAACCAAGAAACAGATCGAAGGAAAGAAAAGAAAACAAAACGGATCAAAAAGGATGAAAACACAAAAACTTACAAATTTTTTTACAGAAACATATCAAAACAGAAAAGACAAAAACAAACAGACGAATGTTCTTCATCTCCTCCCAAAACATAGTTCTCAATCTAGAGAGGATTTCAAGCAAAAAAGGGTATGTTTCTATTCACAAACCTTCCTAGATCAAGAATCAAGGGTTCAAAACTCTTGATGATTGACAAAATCACATGATTTTGCTCAAAAAAGAGTTTCAGTTTGAAAACCGATACCCTAGAATTAAACCTATTAAAACCTATTATTGATGCTAGAAATTCCCATATTATTTATCAAAGACAAAGGGTGTACCTATATGAAACAGAATTAAACTAAACAAGGTTTGGGATTAGCATTTAAGGTAAGATTCAACGAATTAATCTACCTTAAATGCAGAAAAGTTGCCTAGAAGCTGGCAGTTGAAAATGCGCCCAAAAAAGTCATTTATAGGCTTTAAAATGTGCCCTTCCTATCCCCATAAACCAAACTATTGACAAGGAACAAACTTATGGCTGAAGAAATGATTAGTACTTAAAAGTGCATTTTTATCAAGGTTTTATATCATCATTTTGCACTTGTATCAATAACTCCTTAACTAAAGCATGTTTTATAATAACAAGTCTAATACCATATGATATCTTTAATTTATGGTAAATGTTCATCTTAAATGCAGGCCTATCATATAAATAAAAGGATTGATTAATGAGTTTAAGTACTGAAATTGAAAGGACAAAGAGAGGGCCAAACTTAGAAAAGAGATGTTGGTTCAGTCCAAATTGGAACACTGTTCGGTTATCGAGTCATATTTGGAGCTGTAGATCTTAGATTTAGGTCTTCTTTATATGGATGGAAAGCTACGACATAGGCCTAAAACTTTTGTGAGGAGTCCAAGATTTAAAAAGGTCGTTTTCAATCCAAATTGTAGCAAAAACAGAGAAGTCTTAATCTGTCCTACAGCCCAGACACTGTTTAGTGTTCAGCCCATATCTCGAGTTCTAGAAGTCCAAATCACCTCAATTTTTTTCTTGGAAAGCTGAGCCAATGTCCTAGGACTTTCATGATTTAAGTCTGTTCAAATTCTGACGTTATCAATGACGATTGGTTCAGATAAGAAGATAAGGATTGTCACCAAGTCAAGATGTGGTCACCCACTCAACAATTAGTCATCAAATCAATAGTCCTAAATTTTGGCCTATAAAAGGAGGCATTTAACATGCATTAAGGCATCTTAGTTTTCAGATCAAGATCATGCTCTTGCTCTCTTTTTATATTTTTGTAATACTTAAGTTTTGTTTATATTAATATCTTGTTTATAGTTTTCATTTCCTTTCCTTTACTTAGTTAACTTATATCTTATTTATGTTTCTTTCTTTCATTATGTTTAGCTAAGTTTATTATGTCAAGGTGAAAAGGTTACACTAATGGTGTAAGAATAAGTATAGTATAAACTCAACATGGACCTTAATGTTTGATACTAACATGTTTTATATTTGTTATCTTATTCACTTTTAATACTTTACTTGTTAAATGGTTAATCTAGATTTATGTTGTATAACCTTTGGTACAACAAATACTTGGTACTTTCATAGCCCAAACGTATAACTGACACTTGTGCTATGAAAGAAACTTGATTTGTTGTTAACATAAGTTATAATCATGAATGTTTGACAACATTTACAAGTATTAGCATTATTCGAATAAGATAACTAATGTAATCATGTTAATAATTTATAATCCGATTGGAACCTCCTTTGTGTGTGGTTTCCAGTTGAGTAATAAGAGTTTATACTATACTTGTTTGAAATACCATTAGTGGATCCTCTAACCTTGACAATTATTTTTATCATTGTTTAATCCTTATATCAATATCACATCTCGAAGCTCTCTTTATTGTTGTTGTTGTTGTTGTTGTTGTTTATAATTTTTATAGTTAACCTCCTTGTGGTTCGACTCCAGTCTTGCCGGGTTATTTATTACTTCGACACTCCTGCACTTAGGAGAAGACATCAATCTTTTGGTCATGTCAAGTTTTTGGCGCCGTTGCTAGGAAGGTAAATTCTTGTATAAATTATAGTACTTATTTTATTTTCTCTTTTCACTTTTCATTTTATCTAACTTTTGTTTCTTTTTCTTTTCTTTTCTTCCTTTTATTCTCTTCCTACACATGCATGACAGTTTGGTCACGTACATTAAGTGGTAGACTTTATAGGGTATCCTCATCATTTTCAGAAAATATGGCCGAAAAAGATAATCAGTCGCTTCATAATGAGAATAATGAGAATAATCGTGTGAGAACACTTAGAGACCACATGAATCCCACAAGAACAAGTGCACCCTCATGCATAATTTTTCCTCTTGACGCATCTCATTTTAATTTTAAGCTAGGCATTATTCAACTTTTACCTTCTTTTCATGGCTTAGATTTAGAAAATCCATACTTGCATTTAAGGGAATTTGAGGAGGTCTGTAACATCTATAATGACTTAAATTATAGCATGAACATTATCAGAGTAAAGCTTTTTTCCTTTTTCATAAAAAGATAAAGCTAAAACATGGCTACAAAATCTTAGGTCATGATCCATTCGTGTTTGGGATGAAATGCAACAATAATTTTTAAAGAAGTTTTTTTCGTCTCATAGAACAAACTCCTTCAAAAGACAAATCATCACTTTCACTCAAAAACCAGGAGAAACATTTTACCAATGTTGGGATAAGTATTGAGACTTGTTTAATACTTGCCCTCATCATGGTTTTGAAACATGGAGATTGGTTTCATATTTTTATGAAGGGTTAACACCTAGAGATAGGCAAATGGTTGAATTGATGTGCAATGGAACTTTTGAAGATAAAGACCCCAATGAAGCAATGGAGTACCTAGACTTACTAGCTGAAAATGCTCAAAATTGGAACATTACAAGCACTTATGAGGCACCAAGTAAAACCCAACCTCATACATCTAGTGGAGATATGTACAACCTTAGGGAAGATCATGACCTCCAAGCCAAGTTTGCATCTTTAGCTAGAAAAGTCGAGGCACTAGAATTGAAAAGGAGTGGTTAATTAAAATCTGTTCAAGACATTGTATGTCAAATCTGTGAAATCAATGAACATTCAACCAATGACTGTCCAACTTTGCCTTCTTTTAAGGAATGTCTCCATGAACAAGCTCATATTTTAAACAGTTTTCAAAGGCCCAATCATAACCCATACTCGCAAACATACAACCCTGGTTGGAGAAATCACCCAAATTTCAGTTGGAAGAGTGATAACAATAATGCACAAACTTCACAGCCACCATTTCAAGCACACCATAATTTTCAAAATTCTCATGGATATGCACCTCCTTATGCTCCCCTCCTAGAAGAAATCTTGAGGAAACATTGTATGCATTCATTGAAAAGCAAGAGACAATCAACACTCAACTTGCTCAAAGCATGACAGATTTTAAAGATGCTCTTGTAAAATTGACATCTGCTCTTAATTTTCAAGAGAAAGGTAAGTTTCCATCTCAACCACAGCAAAATCCAAAAGGGCAATACAATGCAAATGCAAGTAGTTCTGGAGGCCAACACATGGATCAAGTCAAATCAGTCACTACTCTTCGCAGTGGTAAGGTTATTGAAAAACTCATTCCTGAACCTTATGAGAAAGATGATAAGTCAATCTCTGAGGGTAAGGAAGGGGTTGAATCTGAACATTGCAAAGAAAAGACTGATTTCCTATCAGCACTTCCATTTCCACATGTCATGACCAAACAAAGAAAAGTCAATCACAACTCTGAAATCTTTGAAACTTTCAAATAGGTAAGGATCAATATACATTTGTTGGATGCTATTAAACAGGTACCTTTTTATGCTAAATTTTTGAAAGATCTGTGCACTGTGAAGAGAAAACTGAATGTGAAAAAGAAAGCATTTTTAGCCGAACAAGTGTTATTCTTCAAAACAATAATGCTTTGAAATATAAAGACCCTGGTTGTCCTATAATTTCTTGCTTTATTGGAGAATATAAAATTGAAAGAGATTTACTTGATCTTGGAGCTAGTGTGAATTTACTTCCATATTCAGTTTTTCAGATTCTCAATCTAAGTGAGTTAAAACCAACTTCTGTAACTCTCTTACTTGCTAGTAGCTTTGTAAAAGTGCCTAGAGCAATAGTTGAAGATGTGTTAGTACAAGTCGATAAATTCATTTATCCTGTTGATTTTATTGTCTTGGATACACAACCTGTTGAAGCATGTAATTCATTTCCTGTTATTTTAGGACGTCCGTTTCTTGCAACTTCTAATGCATTGATTAATTGTAGGAATGGACTGATGAAGCTATCTTTTGGAAACATGACTTTAGAGATGAATATTTTCAACATTTGCAAGCAACCTAGAGATGATAATGATTTACAGGAAGTGGACTTTACTGAAAAATTAGTTCATGATCAATTTCAAACCACCTCTAGTGAAATTAAGAACGATGAATTTGATGATTTGCAAATGTTTTACTTTCAGGAATAATCAAAGGCAAATAGTTGGAGACCAAAAATTGAGGAATTGCCACCACGATCAATTGAGTCCATACCTTCAAATGTTTAACCACCAAAACCTAATTTGAAGCCATTACCATTCAATCTCAAATACTCATTTTTGGGAGAAAATAAAACTTTTCCGGTGATAATCTCTTCCAAACTTAACGCACATCAAGAAGGTAAGTTATTACAAACTCTGAAAATGTATAAAAATACATTAGGAATTAGTCCTTTGATTTGCACACACAAGATCTATTTGGAGGAAAATGCTAAACCCTCTAAAGAAATGCAACGAAGGCTTAAACCTAATATGAAAGAAGTAGTGAAAAATAAAGTTATTAAGCTTCTAGACAATGGAATCATTTATCCTATTTATGATAGCAAATGGGTAAGTCCTACCCAAGTTGTACCCAAGAAGTCTGGAGTCACTGTGATAACAAATAAAAAAAATGAGTTAATTCCAACTAGGACTATTATTGGTTGGTGCATGTGCATTGAAACTAATTCAATGACTAGAAACAATCATTTTCCTTTACCTTTCATGGATCAAATCCTAGAAAAAGTTGTAGGTCATGAATTTTATTGTTTCCTAGAAGGCTATTCAGGTTACAACCAAATTGAAATTGCATTGGAAGATCAAAAGAAGACTACTTTCACATGTCCATTTGGTATTTTTGCATATCGAATGATGCCTTTTGGATTATGTAATGCACCAGCCACGTTTCAAAGATGCATGCTCAATATATTTAGTGATATGGTTGAACGTTTTCTTGAAATTTTTATGGATGATTTTTCTGTTTTTTGTGATTCATTTGATGATTGTTTGACTAACTTAGAAAAGGTTTTGAGCAGGTGTGAAGAGAAGAATCTTGTACTAAATTGGGAAAAATGTCATTTTATGGTAACAAACGGCATTGTACTTGGTCACATTGTTTCATCAAAAGGAATTGAGGTTGACAAATCTAAAATCAAGTTAATTGCTAACTTGCCAACACCAAAATCTATTAAAGATGTTAGATCATTCTTAGGACATACTGGTTTTTATAGAAGGTTCATCAAATATTTTAGTGTAATATCTAAGCCCTTGAGTAACTTTCTAACAAAGGATAATATTTTTAAATGGACTAAACATTGTGAAGAAGCCTTTGTTAAACTTAAAAACTTACTTACTTCTGCTCCTGTCATTCAACCTCCTGATTGGTCATTATCTTTTGAAATAATATGTGACGCTAGTGATTATGTTGTGGGTGTTGTCTTGGGACAAAGAAAAGATAAGAAACCTTATGTGATTTACTATGCAAGTAAAACTTTAAATAGTGCTCAAACAAATTACACCACTACTGAAAAAGAATTACTTGCAGTAGTATTTGCATGTGAAAAATTCAGGTCTTATCTTGTTGGCTCACCTGTTGTTGTTTTTAGTGATCATGCAGCATTGAAATATCTTCTTTCTAAGAAAGATTCTA
>Ga0325400_1003602_pt1 | contig 14058 bp, 12 predicted proteins | sample PopdelMetagenome_2_FD_205662 | JGI IMG/M metagenome (GOLD analysis project Ga0325400, IMG submission 205662) | Populus deltoides microbial communities from Bellville, Georgia, United States - Xylem-PdKOR-R1 | ecosystem: Host-associated > Plants > Phyllosphere > Stem > Wood/Secondary xylem... | reverse complement strand
CAGGATTTCAAAGTCAGCGTAGGGCTTTAAAATACCAAGTAACTGGTTGATTAAGACGGGCAAATTCTCTTCTTCGTTGTATGCAGGCACAACAACGCTTATCTTATAGTCAGCGGTCTTCAGGTTAGTTTGCATTAGCCATTTCTCCAGGTTATGGTTCAATCCAAATGCTAGTAATTACTTACTTATGAATCAGTATTTATACTTACAAAGGAATTTAAAAGCGAATCGGCTTTAATTAATAAACAATTAAATTATTATTAGAAATAAGGACCGCCCGGATTGAATAGCGATTATTGGGCTGATTTACACATACCTTATGAAAAAGCAAGCTTCCCAACCGTCTGCTTTTCACCTCAACACAAAAGCCAGCAGCAAATTAGCCGAACAGGAAGGAAAGCGTCCGGACCTGGGATTCGGTACCCAAATCAACAACCACAACACCCGGCTGATCAATAAAGACGGTAGCTTCAACGTCCGCCGGATCAATGGTTCGTTTGCGGCCCGTCTGAACCTGTACCATCGCCTGATTGTCATGTCGTGGCCGAAATTCTTTGGTTGTGTGCTGGGGGCATTTCTGGTCGCCAACTGCCTTTTTGCCTCTCTTTACTACAGTGTCGGTTTCGATAGCCTGACGGGCGTACAGGCGCACACGTCCATAGAATGGTTCTGGGAAGCGTTTTTCTTCAGCGCGCAGACCTTAACAACGGTAGGGTACGGCCGCATCAGTCCCGTGGGGCCGGCCGGCAGTACGGTAGCCGCCATCGAATCACTGATCGGGCTGCTGACCTTTGCCGTCGCGACGGGCTTGCTGTACGGCCGTTTCTCGCGCCCGACGCCCCGCATCCGCTTTAGCACAAACGCCATTTTCGCCCCGTATCTGGACATCAACAGCTGGATGTTTCGCATTATCAACGAACGCAGTAATCAGCTGGTTGACGTAGAAATTGAAGTAACTATGTCGCGGTTTGAAAAAGGGACCGATGGGCGCTCGGCCCGTCGCTATTACAGTCTGGCGCTGGAACGTCGGAAAATCACCTTTTTTTCAACGAACTGGACCCTTGTCCACCCCATTACGGCGGAAAGTCCCCTTTACCAGTGTACGCCCGACAGTCTTAACGAATCAGAAGCCGAATTTCTCATTATCCTGCGTGCGCTTGATGATACCCTGTCCCAATTGGTACATTTGCGGTATTCGTACCGTTATGACGAAGTGCTGTGGGGCCGGAAATTCAAACCCATGATTACGCAGCTTGATCATGATAACATTATTCTGGATCTTCAGGCGCTGGACGATATGGACGAAGTTCCGTTGAATGAATAGTCTATTTTAAGTAAGTCTTGAACCACTTGATTCAACCACCTTTTTTGCAGCGGGGCCAACGTGTTGGCCTGGTCGCGATGGCCAGCAGCCTGCCTTATGAGACGTTACAGCCCGCTTTTCGGATTCTGCGGGAGGACTGGGCGCTGGATGTAGTGGAAGGCGAAACGCTCCGGAGCAGTTATTATCAGTTCGCCGGCGACGATGAGCTGCGCCGGCGCGATCTGCAGCGAATGCTCGACGATCCATCCATCAGGGCGATTTTTTCCATTCGGGGTGGGTACGGCAGCTATCGGCTACTCGACCGGCTCGACTTCACGCAGTTTCTTCGGCACCCAAAATGGATTGTCGGTTTCAGTGATATTACGGCGCTCCACTGCCATCTGCACCGGCTGGGGGTTCAGAGCATTCACGCCGTTATGCCGGGCGGTTTTGGTAATGAAGGAGCCGGGGAAGCCGTTCACACCCTGCACCAGTGTCTGTTTGGCGAATCGTCTGTTCCATACGCTAGTCCAGCCCATCCGCTAAACCGATGCGGTGAAGCGACGGGCCAGCTGGTAGGCGGCAATCTAACGATGTTAACGCACATACTAGGTACTCCGTCGGATGTGGACCTGACCGGCAAGCTCCTGTTTCTGGAAGATGTGGGGGAAACGCTGTTTTCCGTTGATCGCATGATGATCCAGTGGCAGCGGTCGGGTCGCCTGGCTGGCCTGGCGGGTCTGCTGGTTGGGCAGTTCTCGGAGCTGCGCATCAACGAAGTAGCTACTTTCGGGAAATCAGTCTACGAGATCATTGCGGAGCACGTGTCGCCTTACGCGTTTTCGGTTTGCTTCGACTTCCCGGTTGGCCACGTTCCCCGCAATCTGGCCCTGCCGGTGGGTCAGTTAGCCACGCTGTCAGTCACGGCGGCCGGGGGCGGCAGGTTACAGTTTGCTCAATGCTAAAAACGGCGGATGGCCCCGTACCAATCCGGGCGCCATCCGCCAGCTTAGCCGTCTACCCGGTCTGATTTATTTCTTCTTGTTGCTGGCGGTCGCCGTGCCTTTCCACTGATCCATGTAATCAACCGTCAGGTGGCAGAGGGACTTAACGCCCAGCACAAAACCACCTTCGTCGATGTAAAAGTCAGGTGTGTGGTGAGCGGCCACTTCCTCGGGCTTTTTGCCTTTCTGCATACCGCCCAGAAAATAAAAGAATCCGGGCACTTTCTGCTGGTAGAACGAGAAGTCTTCGGCTCCCGTTACGGCGGGCGTAATGACCACTTTTGATTTACCCGCCAGCGTTTCGAGCGTCGGCACCATCTGCTCGGTCAGCGCCGGATCATTGTACGTCATGGGGCACCCCAGGTCCACCTTTGTTTCGGCTTTGGCCCCGGCACTTTCGGCAATGTGCGAGGCTACTTCCGGAATTCGCTGGTGAATGATTTTCTGCATGTCTTTATCCAGTGATCGGATGGTCCCGATCATGTTCACTTCTTCAGAAATGATGTTCTGACGAATACCGCCGTGGATGGCACCGACCGACACAACAGCCGCGCCTTCCGTCAGGGGCAGATTCCGGCTGACAATCGTTTGCAGGCCCATGACAATCTGCGAAGCGGTCACGATGGGATCAACGCCCGACCAGGGTGATGCGCCATGCGTTTGCTTGCCTTTCACCTTGATCATGAACTGGTCAACGGCGGCCATCGTGGCACCGGGACGGTATTTGATGGTACCCACCTCTGTTTGCGAATTGATGTGCAGTCCGAAAATGACGTCCACTTTCGGGTTTTCCAGAACGCCTTCTTTCACCATCAGTTGGGCGCCCCCTTCTTCGCCCGCCGGAGCGCCTTCTTCGGCTGGCTGGAAGATAAATTTAACCGTTCCCTTCAGGTCTGATTTCACCGACGCCAGCACTTCGGCCACGCCCATCAGAATGGCTACGTGTGAATCGTGCCCACACGCATGCATTACGCCCGTCTTCTGACCACTGTATTCCGTCGTCACGGTTGATTTGAACGGAACACTCACCCGCTCGGTTACGGGCAACGCGTCCATATCCGCCCGCAGGGCTACTACGGGTCCGGGCTTACCGCCTTTGAGAATACCCACAACCCCGGTTTTGGCGACGTTCGTGGTTACTTCAATGCCCAGCGCGTGCAGGTGAGCCGCTACTTTAGCGGATGTCTGCACCTCGCGGTTGCTCAGTTCCGGGTTCTGGTGAATGTCCCGGCGCCAGGTGACCACCTTTTTCTCCATGCCATCGGCTAGCTTGTTCATCTGGCTTTTCAGCGCAGACGTCTGGGCCTGAGCGGCTACCGGGAAGGTGAGAAAACAACTGGCTAAATAGGTTAAGAAGTGCTGTTTCATAGTTATACACAAAGCAGTTTCCAGCAATTTAATCGAATTGTGCCGTAAAGCTATATTTTGAAATATAATTTTGATTATGGCTTATTTTAATAGATTTTAATCCTAAAAAGGTAAGTAGTTTCAAATTTTACACAATAGTAGTTACCTAAAGTCAGACGATTGACTGGATCGAAGAAAGCGGTATATCATTGGTCAGCCACAAAAAAAGAGCCCCAGTCAGATCGACTGAGGCTCTCAACTTTATCTAGCAGAAACCAATTATAAACTCTCGGCACTCCGGCGGATAAATGCCGTCAGATCAGCACCGGACAGCATGCCCTGCGCCAGTTTGGCCAGATCCAGCGCCTGTTTAACCAGTTGCTTTTGCGTCTCGGGATCTTCCACTTTCAGAATCCGGTCGGCCAGCGGGTGATTGGCGTTGATGGCGACGTTGAAGCTGTCGGGCAGCGCACCGAACATCATCCGTTCCCCGCTCAGCGCCGACATATCTTTCATACGGCGGAAGAACTCGGGCAGCGTGATGGTCACGGGTAATTCGTCAACCGGCATGGCTTCGACCGAAACCGTAGCGGCTTTGTTGTCCAGCACTTCCTCAAATACCGTTTTCAATTTACCCTGGTCATCCGTCGACAGCACACTTTCGTTGCTCAGTCCTTTGTCGATCAGTTTATCCAGTGTGTCAGCATCCACGCGTTTGAGGCTGGTCTTCTCCAGTTTGCTCTCCAATGCGTTGATAAAATGGCTGTCGATTACGTGATCGAGCAGCAGCACCTCGTAACCGCGTTTGCGCGCCGAGGCAATAAAGGCATCCTGCTTCTGGCGGTCACTGGTGTAGAGCCATAGGGTTGTGCCGTTTTTATCCGTTTGGTTGTCTTTAACGGCATTGGTAAATTCCTCGAACGTGAAGTACTTACTGTCCGTCGTTTTCACCAGACAGAACTCCTTCGCCTTTTCGTAGAATTTCTCATCGCTGATAATGCCGTATTTCACAAACAGGCCGATGTCGTCGAACTTCTGCTCGAAGCCAGCACGGTCATTTCGGAAGAGCTCCGCCAGTTTGTCGGCGACTTTACGGGTGATGTACCCGTTGATTTTCTTCACGTTGCTGTCGGCCTGCAGAAAGCTCCGCGATACGTTAAGCGGAATATCCGGCGAGTCGATCACCCCGTGGAGCAGCATCAGGAAGTCAGGCACAATGTCCTTCACCTCGTCGGTGATGAAAACCTGACGGCTGTACAGCTGGATTTTCTCCCGCCGAATCTGGAAATCGTTGCTCACTTTCGGAAAGTAGAGAACACCCGTCAGATTGAACGGATAGTCGACGTTCAGATGGATCCAGAACAGCGGATCTTCCGACATCGGGTAAAGCTCCTTGTAGAAGTTCAGGTAATCCTCGTCCGTTAGTTCCGACGGTGCTTTTGTCCAGATCGGCGCCGTGTTGTTAATGACTTTGCCGTCGAACTCAATCGACACAGGCAGGAAGCGGCCGTATTTGTCGAGGATGCTCTGCAAACGGCCTTTGTTCAGAAATTCTTCCGAATCGGGCGCAATGTGGAGAACAATGTCGGTTCCGCGGTCGGTCTTTTCGGCGGTTGTAATTTCAAACTCCGTCGAGCCATCGCACACCCAGCGGGCCGCTTCGGCACCTTCCTGGTACGACCGGGTGATGATTTCCACCTCACTGGCAACCATAAACGCCGAGTAGAAGCCCAAGCCAAAATGGCCGATAATGGCCCCTTTTTCGTCGACCTTATCCTTGTATTTTTCCAGGAATTCGCTGGCACCGGAGAAGGCAATCTGGTTGATATACTTCTTGATTTCCTCGGCCGTCATCCCAATCCCGTTGTCGCTTACGGTGATGGTTTTGGCTTCTTCATCCAGCGTTACGGTTACTTTCAGGTCGCCCAGTTCACCGTTAAACTCGCCAAATGATGCTAGTTTCTTTAGTTTCTGCGTGGCATCAACAGCGTTCGAAACCAACTCACGCAGGAAAATCTCATGATCTGAGTAGAGGAATTTCTTGATGATCGGAAAAATATTTTCCGTATGAATGGAAATCTGACCTTTTTCCGGTACGGTCGTGTTCATCGCATTAAGGGGTTATGAGTAACGCTTTTCTGTTGTCTGCCCTCTTTCCAAGAACCGTTCCAGAGTGGAAGTTTATGCCAACTTGTCAGATAAGCGCCCCTACCGGCCAGCGACAGCCGCCCGCGAACAAATTTTAACCCCCGTAGTTTTGGTTGAATCAGTCACTAATGACAGAGTAGCTATGACACCTGAGCCTTATCACGACATTACCACGCAGGAAATGGAGTCGCTGGTGACCCAGCCCGAGACGGTGGTGGTTGATGTCCGGGATGAGTGGGAGTTTGACGAATTCAATATCGGCGGGATCAATATTCCGCTGGCTGACATCCGCGCAAAACGGCATTACTTAGTGCCTTACGAGAATATCATTGTGCTATGCGCCAACGGCGTTCGTAGCCGGATTGCGGCCAAGGATCTTAGCCGCCACGAAGACATGCACGGCAAGACGATTTACCACCTGCACGGGGGCCTTCTGGAAGTTGAGGATTAAGCCTCGGCAATCTGCCCTTCAAAGACCCGTACGGCCGGACCAATCAGGTAAATATCGGAAAACGTGCCGTCGGTGCTCTTTTCAAAGGCAACCCGCAGGTTACCGCCAAGCGTACGAATGGCAACGGGGCTATCCATACCCAACTGCTGCGCGACCAAAGCCGCGGCCGTTACGCCGGTCCCGCAGGAATACGTTTCGTCTTCAACCCCCCGCTCGTACGTGCGCACAAACAGCGTATCGCTGGCAACCGGCTGAATAAAGTTGGCGTTGGTTCCGCCCGGTGAGAACCGGTTGTCGTACCGAATAGCGCGTCCCTCGGCTACCACGTCCAGCGACTCCAGGTCTTCGACCCGTTTGACAACGTGCGGAGAGCCGGTGTTCAGGAAGGTATACTCCGAATGAGCCTGCACTGAGCTCACGTCGTTCATCTTCAACGAAATACCTTCTCCGGTGACGGTTGCCCGGTGTTCGCCATCGACAGCCAGAAAACGGGTTTCGCGCTCGAACAGGCCTAGATCGTGCGCAAAGCGGACAATGCAGCGCCCGCCATTACCGCACATGCTGCCCTCAGCGCCGTCGGCATTGTAATAGACCATCTGGAAATCATACTCCGGATGATTGCGGAGCAGAATCAATCCATCGGCCCCGATGCCGAACCGCCGGTGACAGAGGTGAGCAATGAAAGCCTGCGAAGCCGGGAAGGTCTGATCCCGGTCGTCAATCATGACAAAGTCGTTGCCCGTTCCCTGGTATTTATAGAAAGTAATCATCCGTACTGAAAGCTATAAAAAAAGCCGTCCTCGCAGACAGCTTTCCATAAGAATACGTTTGAAGCCTTATGCCTGCGCAGGAGCAACCGCTTTTGGCTTGCGTTCTTTGATACGGGCAGCTTTACCCTGCAGACCGCGTAGGTAGAACAGACGAGCGCGACGAACGCGGCCCAGACGAACTACTTCAATTTTGTCGATATTAGGTGACAGAATCGGGAAGATCCGCTCTACACCTACGCCGTTGGAGATTTTACGAACCGTAAACGTTTCACCGCTCGTATTCGGGTTCCGGCGCTGAATTACCGTGCCCTGATACACCTGAACCCGCTCTTTGTTTCCTTCGCGGATTTTAACGTGTACGTTAATAGTATCGCCTGATTGAAAAGCCGGAAATTTAGCCCGGTTAGCAGCGTTATCCGCTTCGACCAGTTTAATTAATTCACTCATGACCGTAGATATCTTCGGAGGTATGAAATTCAAAATGAGCCGCAAATATAGGAAGTTCTATCCACATTATAAATAAATGAGTTAAATAAATTGTCGAATGAGTGGAGGATTAATCCCTTTTCCCCTATTTCGCCTTTTCCGTTTGTTCCATTGCCAGTAACTGTTTTAGAAATCGCTTACGCTTATCGCCTGAACTAATGAAAATTTTGACCGTTGAACAGACCCGCACTCTTGACCAATATACGATTGAACACGAACCAATCGCGCCCATCAATCTCATGGAGCGGGCCTCGCAGGCTTTTATAGACTGGTATACGACCCACTTTGACAAGAGCCGCCCGGTCCGCATCTTCTGCGGCCTCGGCAACAACGGGGGCGACGGTATGGCCATTGCCCGCCTGTTGATTCAACTGGAATACAACGTTCACGTCTACGTTGTTCGCTACGCGCCCCGCGAGTCGGAAGATTTTCTGATCAACCACAAACGGCTCAAACTCATCTCGACGGTTCACTACCTGGAATCCGAGCGGGAGATTCCGGTTATTCGCCAGAATGAAGTGGTGATTGACGCCATTCTGGGGTCCGGCCTGTCGCGGACAACCGAGGGGCTGGTTCAGGCCGTTATCAAAGCGATTAATTACAGCCCGGCCACGGTCGTATCCGTTGACATTGCCAGTGGACTTTTTCCCGACAGCGCCAACGGCCCCAATGCCACCATTATCGAGCCGGATTACACCATCACTTTTCAATTGCCCAAGCTGGCTTTCATGTTACCTAACAACAGCCGCTACGTGGGCGAATGGCGCTGCATTGATATTGGTCTCAGCCGTCCGTTCATCGAACGAGCCCAGACGACCTATTTTTACACGACCGAGAAGGAAGCCCAGCATCTGCTTCGGCAACGGGATCGGTATTCCAATAAAGGTACTTTCGGACACGCCCTGCTTCTGGCGGGCAGTTACGGCAAAGTCGGCGCGGCCGTGCTGGCCTCGCGGGCCTGTCTGCGATCGGGGGTCGGCCTGCTGACGGTCCAGGTGCCGCAGTGCGGTTACGACATTATCCAGACAACGGTTCCTGAAGCCATGTGCAGCCCGGACGCCCACCCTCGCCTGCTGACGGGTCGGACAGAACTGGAAGCTACTCCGCTGGATCATTATTCAGCCATTGGTCTGGGACCTGGTATCGGTAAAGCGCCCGAAACGCTGGCCATGCTGTGTCAATTGTTACCCCAGATCAAAAAGCCGATGGTTGTCGACGCGGATGCGCTTAACTTACTGGGCGAAAACCGGGAGTTGATCGAACAATTGCCGAAAAACAGCATTTTAACGCCCCACCCGAAAGAGTTTGAGCGCCTGACCCGCCGGTGGACCAGTGACTACGACAAACTCGGTATTCTGCGGGATTTTGCCCAACGTAATCGCCTGGTGGTTGTGCTCAAGGGGGCGCACACCGCCATTGCCACGCCCGACGGCACGACGCATTTCAACTCGACAGGCAATCCAGGAATGAGTACCGGCGGCACCGGCGATGTGTTGACGGGGGTGTTAACGGCTCTGCTGGCCCAGGGTTATGATCCGGTTGAAGCAGCCGTACTAGGCGTTTACGAACACGGCCGGGCCGGCGACCGGGCGGCCGAGCAACGGGGGCAGATCGGGCTCACGGCCTTGGATGTGGCCGACGCCCTGCGCTGGGATTAATGGATTATGAAACGGCTCTGCTGATCTATAGCGGTGTTCATCAAAGTATGGACACCGCTATAGATCAGCAGAGTGCAGAACAATCTGTTAAGCCAGCACTCAGCTAGATTATCCTTAGTATCCCTCAATGCCAATCAAAGGGTGAATAAGTGTAGAATCCTGTACCCGTTTTTACCCAATCCTGTCCAATTCATTCCACACAAAAATGAATTACTGGACTAAGAAGGCACTTATCAATTCGCCGTTTATCAGGCAGTAGTGATTTATATTGGGGCGAATAGCTCCGAAAACTAAACTTAACGGCCCCTCTCCCCACTAGCGCCGGTTGCTGGAATAACAATTGAGCTATCTCCTTGAGTATACTGCCCAACTCTCTTGGTTCTCTGCACCTGATTCTTACCCATAGCACAGAAAAATACAGCGTGAAAGTACCTACTGCCGTATACGCATGCCGATACGAACACAGCCGCATTGCCCATTTAATTAACAATTTGATAGATAACTACCCGATCAGCATGAGAAATATGGCGTCTAAAGCCTGGAGAGCAACCCGTGTGTCGAAAAAAGTTCGGTTTGAGATCGACCAAATCTCTTTTTTGAGCGTCCTAACCGTCATGATATTTACTTATATCCTTTTTCACTTTATCTATCCCCTGATCGCCAAAGGTTTACTTTGGTAGGTGATTTTGTTCACCCCCTCTTCCGCCGGTGATCAGATAAAACAGACTTCATTACTGCATCAGGTGGTACACAAGCCAGGCCGATCCGTAGGCCAGAACGGTCATGTAAGCCAGTTGAATCGCCGGCCACTTCCAGCTCTTGGTCTCCCGGTAAACAATCGCTAAGGTGCTCATGCACATCATGGCAAACACGTAGAAGATCAGAAGAGAATACGCTACAGCCGGTGTAAATGTCGGTTTGCCCGTTGCCGGATTAACTTCTTTACTCAGCTTTTCCTTAATCGTCGTGTCAGCGGCATCATCACTGCCGATGCTGTAGATGGTTGCGATGGTACCCACAAATACCTCACGGGCCGCAAACGACGTAATCAGGGCAATGCCGATTTTCCAGTCATAACCCAGAGGCTTAATCGCCGGTTCCAGAACGCGGCCAAACCGGCCCGCATAGGACTGCTCCAACCGGGCCGACGCTACGTGGTTTTCCATCTGGTCGGCGGGCAGATTGCGGAACTCCTGCCGGGCACGGGCCTCCGCCACATCCAGTGAATCGCCGGGACCGTAGGTGGCCATCACCCAGAGGACAACGGAGATGGCCAGAATAATTCGTCCGGCCTCCCACACAAACGCCCGTACATTCTCCCAGACGGTTAAGCCGACGTGATACCAGCGGGGCATTTTATAAGTAGGCAGTTCCATCACGAACAGACTGCGCTCGCGGGCTTTGATGATTTTCTTGAAGACGTAAGCGGCCAGCAGCGCCGAAAGAAGACCCAACAGGTAAAGGGCCATCAGCACCAGTCCCTGTAAATTAAAGATACCCAGGACCTCTTTTTGTGGTACCACCAGCGCAATCAAAATCGTATAAATCGGCAGACGGGCCGAGCAACTCATCAACGGCGTTACCAGAATGGTGATGAGCCGTTCGCGCCAGGAACCAATGCTGCGGGTTGCCATAATGGCCGGAACCGCGCAGGCAACGCCCGAAATCAGGGGGACGACACTCCGGCCGTTCAGCCCAAACTTGCGCATAATCCGGTCCATCAGCACCATAACGCGCGACATGTAGCCGGACTCTTCCAGGATAGAAACCAGGAAGAACAAAAAGGCAATCTGAGGAATAAAAACAACGATGCCCCCAATCCCCGCCAGAATACCGTCGGTCAGCAGGCTGGTTAGGGGCCCATCCGGCAACCGCTCGTGCAGCGTGCTGTTGAGCCAGGTTACCCCCGCGTCGATGGCGTCCATGAAAGGCTGCGCCCAGGCGAAAATGGCCTGAAAAATAAGAAACAGGATTCCGCCGAAAATAAGGTACCCCCAAACCGGATGAAGCAGGAACGTATCCAGCCGCTGCGTCCAGGTGGACTGGTCGAGCGGCCGATTGTCGACAACGACCTCTTTAACGACTTTGCTAATGCGCCCGTAACGCTCAATCGTTTCCTTGGCCTGAAAGTCAGGTTCGTCGAAATGATATTTATCGATCAGTGAATCCAGCCCAACCCGTTGCGGCTGGTCGAGAAACGTGAACCCGTCGTGCTGAATGACATACTGGAGGGCCAGATAGTTGTTCTGCAGGTGGTACTCGCCCTTGACATCCGTGATCAACTCATTGACGTGCACACCGGGATCGAAGAAAAGACCGGGGGCCACGGTTTGCTGCACCAGCTGATTAAGAACGGCTTTTTTCAGCAGGTCGATGCCCTGCCCTTCCCGCGCGTTGATGTTGACAACCGGAATACCCAGTTGCATCGACAACCGCACGGCGCTGACTTCCTTTTGCTGCTGCCGGGCCACGTCCAGCATATTCAACGCCAGAATAACGGGAACCTGCAGGTCCGCGATCTGCGTGAACAGCAATAAATTCCGGTGGAGATTCGACGCGTCGATGACCACAATGGCGACATCCGGATAATCCGGGTGACCGGGATTGGCCAGAATATCCGTAACCACCTGTTCATCGAGCGATTTGGGGTAAATGCTGTAGACGCCGGGCAGATCGACAACGTTGGCTTCGGTTGACTCATCTAAAAAACAGGTACCTGATTTTTTATCAACCGTGACGCCGGGAAAGTTGCCAACCTTCTGACGCAGACCGGTCAGTTGATTGAACAGGGACGATTTTCCGGAATTAGGATTGCCGACGAGGGCTATGACGGGTTTCGACTTCAATTTGATCTTCTAGAAAACAATGACTGGTACCATTACCCCTTACTCAACCAGAATGGTCGCAGCTTCTGATTTCCGCATCGAAAGACAATACCCTGACACGTTCAGGCAGATAGGATCACCCAGGGGGGCTTTGCAGTGAAGGGACACTTCTGTTCCGGGCAAACAGCCCATTTCCAGCAGTTTCAATGACATCCACTGGTCATTGAATGCTTTAATGACTGCTTTCTCGCCCATCTTCAGATCGGCCACACTTCGGTTGCTCATAACTTTATTTAGATTCAGTACAAATTAACGCAATTTAACGGTTGTCGGTTCTTATCTGCAAGGATTCTCCAAAATTTTGCGGCCGAATCCCCCCCAAACCCCTGAGAAACGGGTTCTGAGGAACAATTGAATAAGTTTTTGTCCATTAACACAAACATTTACGGGGTGCTAAAAAAACTACAATTCATGCAAGCGTAACCGGCGTTTGTGTCGTAATTTTGTATTTTTAACTAGGAGCCGGAAGCTAATTCCGGTACCTGATTTTAACCACTCCGGACCCGTTCGGGGGCTTTAAAGATGATTCGGCAGATTGGCGTATTGATGGAAAAGGAGTTTCGGCTGGAATGGCGGCAACGCTACGCCCTTAACGGCGTACTGCTTTACATCGTTAGTACCGTGTTTATCTGCTACTTAAGCTTTAATCAGCGCCGACTGGATTCAACGCCTATTGTCTGGAACACTGTTTTCTGGATTGTGCTTCTTTTCACCGCCATCAACGCCGTTGCCAAGAGTTTCGCGCAGGAACGGGCCGGTCGCCTGTTGTATTATTACACGCTGATCAGTCCGCAGCTGATTATCCTCTCGAAAATTCTTTACAACGTTATCCTGATGCTGGTGCTGGCTGGTCTGGGATTCGGTTTTTATGCGTTCGTGATGGGCAATCCCGTTCAGGATGTGCCTTTGTTTCTGATCAATTTGCTGCTGGGGGCGATTGGCTTTGCGGCCTCTCTGACCCTTGTAGCGGGCATTGCCGCGAAGGCCGAAAATAGCGCCACGCTGATGGCGGTGCTGAGTTTTCCGGTGGTGCTGCCCCTGCTGCTGTTGCTCATCCGGGTGTCGAAGAACGCACTGGATGGCCTCGACCGCAGTCTGAGTTACGACGAAATCGGCACCTTACTGGCGATTGACGCCATTGTGCTGGCGTTGTCGTGTATGCTGTTCCCGTACCTGTGGCGGAGCTAACGTCACAACATGTATTACTAAAAAGCGGAACCCAATTCTGCAACCAATATGAAGAAAAACTGGTGGAAAGCCCTTGCCGTAGTCATTATGACCTACGTAATTCTGGTGGGAATGCTGGGACCGGTTCCCCGGCAGCCGATCCTGAACGAGAGCATCCGGAACGTGTATTTTCACGTACCGCTCTGGTTCGCGATGATTATTCTGATGTTCACCTCCATGATTTATTCGGTCCGCTACCTCCGGAAAGGTCGGCTGGACGATGACTTCATTGCCGTTGAATTTGCCAACACCGCAATCCTGTTCGGTATTCTGGGCTGTATGACCGGCTCGGTCTGGGCTAATTTTACCTGGGGTGATCCCTGGCCGAACGATCCAAAGCTGAACGGCGTGGCCGTGGGGATGCTCATTTATTTTGCTTACCTCATCCTGCGTAATTCGTTCGATGACGAGCAGCGCCGGGGCCGCATTTCGGCGGTATACAACATTTTTGCCTTTGCTATTTTTATCCCGCTGATCGCCATTCTGCCCCGGATGACGGATTCGCTGCACCCGGGTAATGGCGGCAACCCGGCCTTTGGGAAGTACGATATGAACAGTCAGATGCGGCTGGTGCTGTATCCGGGCGTGATTGGTCTGACGCTGCTGGGCGTCTGGATTACCGAACTGCGCGTGCGGCTCCGCCGGCTGAAAGAGATTGCGGATGATGCCGTAGATATGCCACAAAACGCCCGCACCACGGTGGAATGATTATTCACTTAAACTTGTTACTGGAGTACGTTACATAGCTATGATTAATAAACTGCTTTCTCTCTTTTTCC
>Ga0325400_1003601_pt1 | contig 14059 bp, 9 predicted proteins | sample PopdelMetagenome_2_FD_205662 | JGI IMG/M metagenome (GOLD analysis project Ga0325400, IMG submission 205662) | Populus deltoides microbial communities from Bellville, Georgia, United States - Xylem-PdKOR-R1 | ecosystem: Host-associated > Plants > Phyllosphere > Stem > Wood/Secondary xylem... | reverse complement strand
TGTGCTTGCAAGCAAGTTGGGCAAATAAGAGAATATGATACGAGCATATTCTTATTCACTAACACCACGGGATCGTCCTATTATATGTTTTTAATAAAATAAAATATATTTCCTACGAGGAGTTGGAGAATTATTTGAAATGGGCCTCGCTATGACCTTGGTGGTTACTGTTATATTAATTTTTTTTAAAAGTATTTTGTGCTTCTAAGTATTTTTAATAAATATATTTTTTTTATTTTTTAAAATTTATTTTTGATATCAACACATTCAAATAATTTAAAAATATAAAAAAATTAATCTAAAAAAACTCAGAAATTACAAGAACACGCTGTCAGCCATGTTATTAAGAATGTGTTTGGAAACACAATGCAAACCACGTTCCCTTGAATTTTAAATTTTGTTTTTGCTTGAAATGAATTTGTTCTATATTTTCAAATCATTTTGATGTACTGATGTTAAAAATAATTTTTTTTTTAAATTTTTTTTAATATATTTTTAAACAAAAAACACTTTAAACTGCTATTACCATCATAATTTCAAACACACCCTAATCAAACTCCAATTCACGTTGGGAATAAAATACGGTAATTCTTTGAAATCCAATTATATATATATGAAATTCTGTTTTATCTTGGTGGAGTGAACACAAGGGATGTCTTCAGAGAATTTTATGTCCAAAATTCTCCTCTCATTTCCTTTATCATGAACGAATAACATCAAAAGCAAGTTATAAAAGATGCCTCTTAAAACGTACAATTCATTTATATTTTATATTTGAAAGTTTTCTAAGTAGAGAATTCATGATAGCTTTATTTTATCACTGTTTGTATGTATAGCATGAGATTTGGATTCTGACAACGAAGAAGAATAAAGTGTATTTCTTTAACTTTTTATAATTTTTTTTATTAATATAGCTGTTCCTTCGATTAATTCTACGAATTTAAAAGTTAATAATTATGTAAACTTCTAGTGACCATCATATTAACAATCACATGACTCAAACTCGAGATTATAAAAAAAGCAAACCCATTAGTTTTAAATTTTTACTACTAAACAACTTACTAAACGATTTATAATTAATTTTTAATCTTTATTATCAATGCATAAAATCCACCAAAAATAAATTATAAAACATGCTTCTTGGAATGTACGCTTTGATATGTATAATAGTAGAGTTAAATATTTTCAGGTTTTTCAAAATATTTTTTATTTAAAAATATATTAAAATAATATATATTTTTATTTTTTTAATATTAATATATTAAAATAATCTAAAAATAAAAAAAAATTAATTTAAAATAAAAAAATTTAAATTTTTATAAAAATATTTTTCAAAAAAAAAAAAAATTGAACATAGTTGCAAATGTGCAATGTGAACACTATCATTTAAAAAGTAACCCCCGTTTTGGACATAATTTGAATTTTTCTAGGGCTTCATGGTTGAATTAGCTTTTTATTAATTTTTAAATTTAAATTAATTTTTTTATATTTTTAAATCACTTCAAAATAAAAAATAAAATTTTAAAAATAAAATAAAATTTATTTTAATAAATCTAAAAATAAAAAAAATACTTTAAAAAACAAAATCAACCAAAATTCACATCAACAACGGTAAGAAAATGAAAACAAGTATAACATCGATCCAGAGAGTAAAGTCACATGAAGAAAAAACTCACAAGACAACTCACGCATTCTCCTCAATTTCTGACAACTTATTAAGCAACAGTGTCCATAAATTAAGTCTATTTTTTTTTTTTAACAAAATAAACAAACAAATTCATCCTTTTTCCTTTTCATTTAGCTCTCTCTGTTTGTGGTTTGTGGTCTCTCTCTCTTCTATCTTCTCCAAAACGTCCTTAGCTTATTCTCTGGTTTGCTTTCTCTCCAACAAAACTTTAATCTTCACTGCAAAAAAAAGAAAGACTGAAACTTTGAGTGATTTGGTTTGCTTGCTTGCTTCTTGTTTCTTTTGTTTTTCTTAACTCTCATTCTGCGTGTTCGCTTACACATATGATGAAAAGCCAGACAGATAAATAGTTAAAGATGTGTGCTTTGAGTGTAGATTTTGAGAAGTGGAGGAGTTTTTGTTGCAGTGGAGTTGACTCAACCTCAGGAGGTTCACCATGGTGGGATCCCAAATGGAAACAAACATGATTCGTGGTTCCTCCGATTCCCGTTACTTGCAGAAATTCAGACTCTATGAGACTCGCTCGGTATGCACATAAATTACTCGCTCACTTTTCTTCAATTGTTATCCTTATGTTGTTGTGTTTGTCGGTTTTTGTTTTTCGTTTTTTTGTGTTTTGAGGTTTATGATTTGTTGGTTTTGTAGTTCTTGATTGTGATTTCTGGGATATTGATTTTTCTCTTTTCTTTTGTCTGTGCGCGTGTTCGTTTGATTTTTTCTGTGATTGCCTCCCTAAAGTGAGGAATTCTAAAATTTTGATGATTTTTCTGGGGTGATCGTTTACATTGGATATGATTCGCATGGTGTTGGATTTAGGTTTTTGACTTGATCAGGTGGTGGTGTGGACCTGATTGGCAATTCAGCTTTGAAGATAATGTTTCGAATAGAGTACTCTTTGTCTCTTTGATTTTAGTCCGCAATTGGTTGAGTTTATGTTTAGTTTTGTCTTGCTTAGTTCATTTTGAAATCTCAGAGCATGCTGGGTTTATGTCATGGAGTGATTTTGTTCAAAAAGTAGGGATGTGGAATTTGTGCAAAAAAGTGGGGAGTTACACATGTCCAAATTTCACTTTGTTATACTTGTTTTGCTTCCTTATTCTTTTTTCCCAAGATAATGGAAAGAAGAGTATGTATTTTGCTCAGTTGCCATTCGGTTTTATACATTAGCAGCTCATTGACATGTCGGCAAGCTTGTTCCTCGGAATACTTCTTTGTTATGCCAAATTTGGGTGTCATTTGTTGCACAATTCTTTGATGTTATTAAAATTGAATAGTAGGATTAAGGTTAATAACATTAAAAACATTTACACGAATTAGCCTGTTTTTCCTTCTCTTTCCTCCTTTTCTGCATAAATTGAGATCAACATTTTAATCATGCATCCATACAAAATTCCCCCCCCCCCCCACAGTCACTCACCTTTTTGATTACTTCCTCATGTTTTCTTGCACAGTCTCGTGTTTTTGAGGCATAAAAGGTCTCTTGAATTTTAAAGATTTTTGTCTTTCTTTTCAGCATGCAATCAATAGGGTAACTTAGATGTATTAATCTTGTTCCAATAAGGTGGTCAAGCAGAGTCCATCTTTTCTTTCAGTGAATCTTATAAAGACAGAGTATTACAGACATGGGGCTTTAATTTCCCAAATTTTACCAGACCTTTTGTTTCATGTTGTTTTATACGAAGTATGAAGGGAGTTACCTGTGCTGGTTTTAGTATGCTATAATGAAGCTGTTATCCCATCATGTCTTTGTCCTATATTTTTCAGTATCGGGGGTTATGTTCAATTTATTATGGGTAATGTGAGCCCTTTCTCTCACTAAACCCTGAAGTCACTACCACATTGGAAAACTATGCTCAACCGATCCTCTTGCATGAGTTGCATCCTTATGATGATGAAGCAGGAAACCAGTTGCTTAGAACTTTTTCTCCTTCCTGTCATGCTGAATTTCAATGAACTGAATGTTGTACTTTTCCCTTTTGAAAAATTCCCACTTTTGTTTGGTGGAACTTTTTGTTGCTTCTCTCATTTATCCCACAATTTATTTTATAACATAGTAAAGTGACTTTGGTAATATGAATTTATCTGTCGAAACATTTTTATTTTCATTGTTCTTTTATTTATATTTAATGATTATCCTTGCCAATTTCTCAAATCATCATTACAGCAACTTCTAATCCAACATCTACTACGTGACAGAATTTTTATATGATTGGAGGAGACAAGAACAGAACCCTTTGGAGGGTGTTAAAGATTGATCGTTTAGAGCCATCTGAACTCATTGTTCTTGAAGATTCTACAACATATTCAGAAAGTGAATGCTGTGATCTGCTAAGGCGAATACATGAAGGCAACAAGTCAACGGGTGGACTTAAATTTGTCACTATTTGTTACGGAATTATTGGTATGTTGTATCTGCAAGGTCTTCTATATAAGCACTTAATCTGTTTAATTATTGGACTCATTTTTTCTTTTTTCTTCAACATAGGGTTCATTAAATTTTTGGGACCCTATTACATGCTGCTGATAACAAAAAGAAGGAAGATTGGTGCAATTTGTGGCCATACAATTTATGCTATAACCAAGAGCGAGATGATTCCTATTCCAAATTCTACTGTGCGGTCCGATATGACTAGCTCTAAGAACGAGAACAGGTCTTTGTCCATTCTGCATGTAAATGTAATATGTACCTGGCACCGTTAAGGAGATCTAAGAGACTAATATCAGAATTGCCATTGTTGATTTGTAATTAGATGATGACTCTTTTATGGTTGTGGTGCTTGATTTTTAAATTAATAGTTTGATATTTTTCTTTCATTTAATTATTTGGGACAATTAGTCTGAGTTGTGTGTTGTCTGTTAGAAGTAGACTGGTTCAACACCGGAGGTAATTTCTCGACTATTTTTGTCATCACACCCTTCAGTGTTAATTAATGATGCGGGCTTCTGTGATTCAAACTTATTCAGGTTCTTCTAGTAGTTGTAGTTATAGTTTTATCTTCTTTCTTTGTTTAATTTTGTTTTTGAGATGAGACAAGTAGGGCATCTAATTCTAATGTATGCATAGCAAATATTACTGCCGCGTCCTTCGTAGTTGATAATTTTGTGTAGTGGCTATTTCCAGTTCATTTCCTGCATGTGTACAGGGACAAACTTCATTGCTGTTGTGATGTTAATAGAACATGTTGAATGAGACAAGGTATCATCAGGGTTTATGGGGGGAAATTCACTTTTCTTTCTTTCTTTTCTATTTGTTTCACTTTAGTTTCTTGGCTGATACTTATTGGACTAACAATTCATAGTATCCTTTTTCGCTTTATAACATTATTAAATACATACTGATTTGTCCTTCAATTTTTTTTTTTCTTGATGAAATAGATACAAGAAGCTCCTATGCACGGTGGACCTTACAAGAGACTTCTTTTTCAGCTACTCCTACAATGTCATGCATAGTCTCCAGAAGAATTTATCTTTTAACGAGACAGGACAAATTCACTATGAATCAATGTTTGTTTGGAATGAATTCTTAACTCAAGGAATTCGAAATAACCTCAAGAATACTCTATGGACGGTGGCATTAGTACATGGCTTCTTTAAACAGGTGCATCTTATTTCAAGCCACCAACCATACAAAAGTGTTTAAAGACATTTGATGCAAGTAAAGAATAGTCCATGATAGAAAATGTCCATTACCGAATATGATGGTGTATGTTATGTTTTGCCATCTTCTCTAATTTCCTACTCTCTATTTAGTCTGGTTCTTTTCAAAGCTATCGAGTTTATTATAATATCCCATTTTGAGTTAGGAGTTGAAGTTCCCCTATATTGATCTTTGGAGAGGGAAATTAACTAAATTAAGAACATGCTCCTTTTGTAAGTTGAACAGAAGATTAACATCATCCACATTTATCTGGCCTTCAGAATATCCTCTCAATCTTACTGATGCAAATTTATCTGAACTATTATGAGACTTCAACCTGATCTTTATGGTTTCCTGTGTTGGTATACAGGTCAAAATTTCAGTATCTGGCAGGGAGTTTAAATTGGCTCTAATTGCTAGACGATCACGGCATTATGCTGGCACAAGGTATGGATAGTCTTCAAAACTTTTGAACAACATGCTAGCTGGATTTCCTCATCTATGCCTGGCTGCTTGGATCTTTTGCCCTTGAACATGTTAAACTCTCAAATGCTTTTGATTCAATCTTTATATTAACTTCTTCATATAGTCTGCTGCTGACTTTATGAAAAGGCCACTATCCAGTTTTACCCCCCTGATCGCTGCTGAACTTACAATGAATTTTGTTGTGACTTTACTATTCTCATGTCTATCTAGGTATCTAAAACGAGGCGTGAATGAGAAGGGTAGAGTAGCTAATGATGTCGAGACAGAACAGGTTGTGTTTGAAGATGTTTCTGAAGAACAGCCAGTGCAAATAAGTTCTGTTGTGCAGAATCGGGGTTCAATCCCGCTTTTCTGGTCGCAGGAATCCTCACGGCTGAATCTTAAACCTGACATTATGTGTATGAACTCGGTATTCTGAACCTTTTTATTCTCAGTGATAACTTTCATAAGTTATTCATTTATTGTTATTTTGCAGTATCAAGGAAGGACCAAAATTTTGAGGCAACAAAACTTCATTTTGAAAATCTTGTGAAGAGATATGGAAATCCAATAATTATTTTGAATTTAATAAAGGTAGGTTGCTGCAATTACCGAGACACAGATTGCTCCACATGCCTCTGCTCATGTGATCTTTTTAAGCTTCTTGTATATGAAAGTTGATTCATGATTTTTGTTGTTGTTGTTGTTGTTGTTGTTGTTGTTGTTATTGTTATTATTATGTTTAGTGATTGTCTGGGATTGAGGCTTGGTTGTTGTTGTATGTTTTTGGCAATTATGTTGGTGATTGGCAGTCGCATGAAAAGAAGCCTCGTGAAACAATACTTCTGGCTGAGTTTGCAAATGCCATCAGAGTTATCAATAAAAGTTTATCCGAGGAGAATCGTCTGAAGTTCCTACACTGGGATTTGAATAAACATTCTAGAAAGTACTTCACTTGCCCACCCCATACTGTTCTTTCACACATTAATTTATGATGATTAAAGTCAATAGTGTTTGGTTATTTTCAGCAGAGCTACAAATGTCCTAGAACTTCTTGGAAGAGTCACTGCCTATGCATTGGATTTAACTGGGATCTTTTATTGTCAAGTCATGCCAAGTTCAAGCTCCAAGGGATTGTTAAATGGGTCCTGCTTTGAGTAAGTTAATGCAAAAGGCTTCCAACTCTTCTTACATGGTATTTTTTTTGTCATATCCACTCTGGGAAATACTTGCTCTGAGAATTTGTTGTCCTGCTAAACTTTACAATGTATTTACACAATTGCTTTTCAGGCTACTTTTAATTTTTTTGTAAATTCATTTAATTGATGTGTATTTTTTTTTGCTTCGTTGAATTTCAATTGATTTGAGGAAATATGTTGATTCAAAATTCATAAATCATTAATGTGCAGCTTGTGGAATATGTGTTTTTGCATTTGTGCTTTGTAATCATTCAAAAAGAGGTGGGAAAGACACAGAAAGTGCAATCCCATGGTGAATGATACCCTTTTAGTAACTACTCATTTTAGGGTACACTGCCATGATTTTTTCCTTGCTTTCTGTCTAATTCCTGTAACTTCCTTACGATGGTAGCAATGCAAATTTGGTGCAGGGAACACGATGGTGACTGTTCTCTTGAAAACCTGTCCAATGAAAATGGCAATGTCGGCAAGTTGGATTCAGAAATTACCAAAGCTGATTGTGATGCAAATCGAAATCAGAGTATCAAGGTTCCAATGTTCCAAAACGGGGTTTTAAGGACCAATTGCATAGACTGTTTAGATCGCACAAATGTTGCACAATATGCCTATGGATTGATGGCTCTTGGACATCAGCTGCATGCACTTGGATATATGGAATATCCAAATATTGATCTGGATAATCCTTTAGCGGAGGATTTAATGAGGATTTACGAGACAATGGGCGACACACTTGCACTGCAGTATGGTGGGTCCGCTGCTCACAACAAGGTAATCCTTATGGTTCTGGGGAGGCGTACTCTTATATGATTAAAATATGATTGGACATGAATGTGTGGATGGAATACATTTTTTGGCACAGCTAGCTGTTACCTTGGATTTTTTTTTTTAATTTGGAGGAAAAAACCAAGGATTTTCTCACATGAGATTATGGAGCTTGTAGGTGTGTGATTGTTTTACTTTATTCAATTTGAAAATTGCTGTATGATGGGTCTGTTGCTTGCTTAGATGATTTGATTTGTAGGATTTTTGAAATCAGAAAGAAAGATCTACGAGCTTGTTGATGTTTCTTAGTTTTGGATGCATGTGTTTTTGGTGAGCCTTGGAAAAAAAATGCCAAACTTGTGTTGTAGTTCTGTTCAATGTTCCAGGGTGCACAAACTATACTATTGGACTAAGTTGGCTGTGTCACATCAGTGTTTTGTTTAAGAAATTTAAGTTTGCATGTCATCACCTCTTTGATTGCAATGTTAAGGAACTAAGGTAATCACTTTTGGTATCCTTACCATGGGAAGAAAGAAAGGCATCTCAGGAGTTAAATGAGAAATTGATGTGTTTACCATTGAAATTGTCTGCTCATTCCTTAAAAAGCAAAACATTCTTGTTTCTAAAATATACTGGATGTTTAATTCACTATGCTGCAATGATGATGTTAAATAGATATTTTCTGAGAGAAGAGGTCAGTGGAAAGCAGCAACTCACTCCCAGGAATTTTTTAGAACTCTACAACGTTATTACAGCAATGCCTACATGGATGCTGAGAAACAAGATGCTATTAATGTGTAAGTTAAATAAGCTCTGTTCTTCTCTGCCATCTTTACTTTTCTCTGAAAAGAACATCCAAGGTCAGGGAGTTTTAAAATAGCATGTTTCGTTGGTAGGGGTTCATTGCAGGGGATGGATTATGCATTTGATGTGATATTTGCCTTAACTTCAGGTTCCTGGGTCATTTCCAGCCACAGCAGGGAAAACCAGCACTGTGGGAATTGGATTCAGATCAGCATTATGATGTTGGAAGGCGTGGTCCTGATTTAGTTGAGCATGCTAGGTAATGTATTCTGTGTAACTTTCCATATCTCAAGAACTTTTCTATAATCACGTAACTCCCTCAGTTCGATAATTATAGCTGAACTTGAAATGGTGCACTTGTTTAGGTAACCACTTCGTTTGGGTGGGTTTGGGGGTAACATTACGTTGGACAATGGGGTATAAAAGTAGGTAATCGTTGACAATGCAAAAACATTTAACTGAGCTTAAGAGTCAGCATGGACTATGATTTCACATGAAAGGAAGGAGAATTGTGTTGAGAATTTCAGTTTCTGCGTTTGACGAGTTTTACTTTATATCCGGGGACTTCTCTGTGAATAAGAACTATGTAGAGACACTTTTGTGAATTGGAAAACTGTATTGCAAGAAAGATATATTGGTGAAAGACCTTGGTTTGGAGAAAGTGCATGTTTCTGATATGATGTTGATCTGGTTTCAACGTTGAATTGCAAATAAATCACCAGCTTAAAGATGGTTTTTTCCAGTAAATGTAATTCCTTATGTCATTTTTTTTTCAAATCATAACTACAACTTTGATATTGGAATTTCTCATTCCATATCTTTGATTCAAATGATTTTGGACAGAAGGGCTTTTTTCCAAATTAATTATGTGTGTTTAACCATGTTTGTCTGTGAGCTTAATGCCAGGGTTACTTTGACCATATAATGATTAGAAGATAAATATCATGAACCTAGAATTTCATTTGGAGGGAAACTTTTATGCAAACATTTCTTTTTTGTTATCTTTAGGTCACTCATTAAAAGATCACTCTCTGATGGCAATCTTCCCTGTGAAAGTGAGTCGCTTGTATCAGCTGCCAGTGTTGGATACAGTAAATCTTTATCTGAAAAGGAGGGTGGAGTTAATAAGGGTCTTTCAGACTCAACTCCGGAGAGACCAGCTTGTGAAATTGACATATCGTATTCCAGGTCTGCTTAAATTGCTTAATGCTTCTCATGCTTGTTACGTCTTTATTACCCCATTTGATAAGACAGGCCCATGGTTTATCTGATTTGTATTCATCATTTCTCTTAGAGGTGCATAGTTGATGAGTAATTGAAAAGCCAAATAGCTTCTCTTTATTAAGTAGGATATATTTCTTTATCCATTAGGAGATAAGTTGTCATTCCACTGCTATTGTAGTGACATCTACTCTTTCATCTAAAATGTAGACACGGGAGTGGATAAGTGAGGTGTATTTATGAAGGCTGCAGCTACAAAATCTGGCTGCTGTCCTCACTCAAATTTCAACATGTAATTTTCAGTTAGAAATGGAGATGTTTGGATGCATGCTAAACCCTTTTATATCATGCAGTCGTTGCATTTGATGTGCACCTATGGTTGATTAAAGTTGGGTGTCTTTCTAGGTACATTCCCTCAATGCCTTGCAGGAAGATATTTGAAGATGAGGAATGCCAATACTTTGAAAGTGATCATATTTGCTATGATGAACATGGGGATGCTTGTAGCTGCTCAAATTTCCTTGATAAGGAGTGGCCTTCCTCATCTGGGAATTCGTGTGAAGATCTATGTGATAGGTAGTTTTTGTGCTTCCTATTAAGTGCTTCAGCTGAGGAGCCAAAGGCAATACTCACCGATTGTTTTAATGGCTGCAGGTCTATTGCTGGCCTATCGTCTGAGAATCTTGCAAATGATCTGAAAATAGAAACCAGAACATCTGCTACAGAGTCTGGATCTAGCTTGAAGGTCAGTATGTTTTATTTTAGTTGCAGTGTCACATCATGCATGATGCCTTTATGGCGACCATTTCAAGGAGTTGTCTGGAGTCTGGACTAATGCTGGCTTTCAAGAACGGAGATTGGGTTGCACCCACAATTTGGTTACAGTCTATTCGGCAGGCTTTGCTGCAATTTTCTGGTGTATGACATACAATAGCAATCATGTTATTTGTCAGAATTTAACTCAATTGCCGTCATGTGATTATTAAATTGCTTAAAACTGCCTGATCAATCTCCTACATGTTTAAGCATCAAATATATTTTACGTTGTGCACACCAATCCCATACAATTTTGCCATTTCATGTTTCATCACTTACTTTCCTGATTTATGTTAGTTTCACAATGTTAATCTGCTGCTTCCTTTTGTTCAGGGAGGAAGTCAAACTGGGACCTATCTTTCTTCTGATGACCTTAAGGGTGGATTTTCAGACCACTTCGTGCGGTGGGTAATGTATGGGGAGATGCTGTCCCATTGAAGCTGAACTCCAATTTTCCATCACATCATTCATTTGAGCCATAATCCGTTGAATCCCATCCGAAGGATGTGGATTTCACCACAGAAAATAAGGATCAACCTACAGATCATTTATTGAAGCAGGAAGCAGTTCTTGGATCGTGTACAGACTCGCTGCATCTTGTTCAATTGCACGCCTCCAGAAAGGCATGATTGAGAGGGTAAATAGTTTAGCTAAATTCATTCGGATCTCTCGGGTCCATTTCCTTTAGGCTCCAAAATAATGATTTTCAAAACCACCCTGTATATACTTGCATATATCTAGCGAATGCAACGGGCAGTTCTCAACTGTTACAGTCAAATGTTACTCTCCAGTCTCCACTGACAAGCGTTACACACAAATGATTGCGTTATAATCTCGGGGTTTCTAAGTAATTTGAATAAATTCCTGCGGAGGTATCAATATCATCCCTCAGTCTGCGACAAAATGGCTGGATGCAGCGGCTTGGGCGATCAAAATTTCACTTGAATCAGGACATGTAAATAACAGGGGGCAACGGAGATAATAGAAGCTTAAATAATGACATGACAAAACACAGCATTGCTATGGATACCCCACCCCGATCCGTGTCAAAATCTCTTAACAAATTTAACGTCTAGCACTACACCGAGCCCAAAAAGAAACAAGAAAAAGATGTCCATCCCCGCTTGATGTTTATGACCCCCCTCAAAAACTAATTAATGATTCTGGAATCAGTGCAAAATATGGTGGTTGTGAGCATGAACATTCCTGCGGAATTTAAATGTCCCAGCCAGTAGCAGCAGGGGCAGGACCATCAAGTTCAGTAGCTGAAAGGGGTACTGGAGCCGGAGCAGGAGCTGCACTCCATTCAACAGAAAGTCCACCTAATTTTTTAATAGAGTGATGGAATGAAACAAGACTGTTAGTGCAAAAAATAACTGAAAGATAGGTAACTCGAAGGTCTGAATGAATGTTATTACCTTGCTCTGGGAAGAAGTTGGCAGCAGGAATGGGTTGTTGGGCAACATCAGCTGTCCATTGGCTATCGGCTATAGTGCTACTCCATTCCCCAGCAGAAATCCCGTAGTCAGCGGGAGGTAGTGCATAATCAGCTGGAACTGTTTCCTCCTCTTCCTGTTGCTTTGCTTCTTCAGGTTCCCTATAAAAGAACAAGTCCACCTGTCCAAAGAAATGACAAACAAAGCAGTTCATGCTTCCTAAACAATAAATAGCTAATGTGAAACTGTAAAACTTACCAAGAATAATACATAAAGGCAATCCCAAGCAGTAGAATGTGGCATTAAAATACTAAACAATACAGCATTATGAATGTGGCATTATGAATGCCGGCCAATACAGCATTATGAATGCCTGCATCAACATAAATTTTGCTATGGAAAGTTTGGTGTCCACAGCATGCAGTCATCCTACTTGCAATTTAAAGAGAGAGAAAACATGGAAAGTGAAGAGAAGGGGGCTTGAGGGATCGAATGTGAAACAGCTTTCAAATAAATATCTTACCATAACATCCCACTTGTGCCCTTGAGGAATAGTTCCACGCATCTGTAGAACCATTCTTGCCAACAGCCAGAACAGGCATCCGATGCTGTGCTTGCCTTTGTTATTAGCAGGAATGCCAATATCCACAAACCGCATCGGAGAGTCAGTGTCACAGAAAGCAATGGTAGGAATGTTTCCAAGAGCTGCTTCCATGATAGGCTGCATGGCATGAATGATAAAGATTAAAATTCGAAGACAAAAAACAACAATGTGCAAAAAGACCAATAGGCATAATAAGCTCAGTGATATTTGATGAATTTCGGTTCACCTGGTGATCAGTCCTTGGATCAGTGAGGATCAAAAGACGAGGTTCACTGAATGAAGTCTGCATCTGGTTAGTGAAGGTACCAGGAGTGTGTCTTCCAGCAATTGCATGAGCACCAGTGTATTGGGCAAATTTGAGGACAGCTCTCTGACCATAGGGCCTTGCAGATTGAACAATAATATCTTGGGGGTTCTCAATTGCAACAATAACTCTAGCAGCCAGCAGAAGCTTTTCCCATGTCTTCCCAAGATTGATGATATAAATTCCTGTGCAATAAACACCAAAAAATGTAACAAGAAACAATCATGAACTAAAGATGACCAAGATAAAACTAAATACTCTTTTTCAGTCAGATGCATCACAAGGACGAGTACCCATGATAAGCACACTACATATATTCGAAAAAAAGTACAAATAAAAAACTACATTCAACAAACATTAAGCACAATTGACCATTAAAACAAACAAGTTTAAAATTATAACTCCCTTGCATCTAATACAGTTAGCAGATGCCAAATTGAAGCCTTAATAACAAATGACAAAAAACACAGAGCCACTAACTTTCATTCCACATGTTTTCTCCCACCAATGATCTCAACATAAGCAAATCTTCCAAAACAAACATCTCCAAACCATTTCAAGTTCATTACTTCAGCACCAAAACTACCAAACAAGCAAGTATCTGCAACTACTCGATATCCAAAAACACAAATCAACTCTAATCCAACATCCATAAAAAAAAAGAACAAACAAAAAGACTCAACCTTCAATAGATCAACATCCACAATAGACCATAAAAAACGAACTGTTTCCTCAAGATATAAGATCTACGCATCCAAAACAGATATGTATATAAAAAGAGAGTGTGCTGGGTACCATCATTGCGACGCTTGAAAACGTAACGTTCCATTTGGAAGTCACAGTTTTTGGTGCCAAGATGAACCTCAGCAGCCAACATCATCTGAATGTCTAGCTCTTTCTGCGAAAGTGTCTTTGCTGTTGCCGCAGCAGCTGTTCCTGTTGCTGTCGCCATGGTTTACTGCTTGAGATTGTGTCAGCCTGTCAGAGAGAGAGAGAGATGAGGGCTAGGGTTTTTTATTTTAAGAGAGTAAGGGAGTGATAGAAAGCTTCTGCTACCACCACTACGGTTTTTTCAGGGCCCAAACAAATATATTTTGGGTCCATATCTACTCGAACGACTCGTC